>JAESFQ010000395.1_pt1 | contig 15811 bp, 18 predicted proteins | sample 9269431 | NCBI WGS metagenome assembly JAESFQ01 (sample SAMN14502588, study PRJNA617103) | algae metagenome | isolation source: Plectolyngbya sp. WJT66-NPBG17 and co-occurring heterotrophs from well... | place: USA: Mojave Desert, Joshua Tree National Park, California | collected 2006-08-06
GTCGTTTGTTGTTACGTGAGTAATCGCGACGTCTACTAAACGTTCTATGATGGCTCGTTCAAGGTTGGGGAGCCTCTGGTGTCCTCGGCGGCACTCTTATTGTTATTAACTATGTGGCTCCGCCTAGGAATCATCCGCTTCTAGTCGGTACTTGGATGGCTGTCTTCATGGTCTTGACTATACTGGGACCGGTTGTCGGTGGTGCTTTCACGAGCGGCGTTTCCTGGCGATGGTGTTTCTAGATTAACTTGCCGGTTAGAGGTCCTATTATCGTCCTGCTGCTGTTGTTTCTCCGCATACCGAAGCACATTAAGCCTGTTCCCGCTACCTGGACTGAGATTATCCTTAACCTAGACATTCCGGGCTTCTGCTTATTACTCGTCTCTCTCGTGTGCTTGACCTTAGCACTGCAACGGGGTGGCCAGACCAAAGCATGGAACGACGGTTCTGTGATCGCCACCCTAGTTCTTTAGATTTTACTCACGATTGGCTTCTGTGTCACCGAGTGGCTACAAGGCCCGCGTGCCATAGCCCTCTTGAGCATCTTAAAACAGCGCACGACATGGAGCAATGTTATATTCTGCCTTATGTAAGCCACTACTTGCTTTCTGCTATCTCCAACAACGACTGACCTATAATTTTTCATCTAGCTCCTACGCCGCTCTCTATCAAGTCATGTTCTACCTGCCTATCTACTTCCAGTCTATCTACGGCCAATCTGCCGTTACAAGCAGAGTAAACACCCTCCCTTTTCTCGCCTTCTTCGCTCTAGGAGCCATAGTTAGCGGTGCCGTTATCGGAAAGACCCGCTACACCCAACCCTACGAGCTTGTCGGTGCTCTTATTATAACGGCCGGCATAGCCTTAATCTATATTCTAGACGTCGACTCTCCAAAAGCCAGGTACATTAGCGCTAAGGTGCTCTTTAGTTTTAGCATCAGGCTCTGCAACCAAATCCCCATAACAGCTGTGCAGGGCTTCTCGAAACCTAAAGACGTGGCGAGCGCTACCGGGATCATGGTCAGTAAGTATTATCCAAAAACATTCGCATTTCGTTGTTGATCAGTATTAACACCTCATAAGTGTTCCAAACCCTTAACGGCGCCTACTTCGTCGCTATAGCGCAATCCCTTTTCGCTAATCGTATGCTACAAGCTCTTCTTAAAAGTGCAGGCAATCTTGAGATCGCTCTGGTCCTGGGTACTGGTGCCTCCGAACTTCAGCAAGTTTTCAGCGGCGATGATTTGACTGCGGTTATTGCCGCGTACATGGTGGGCATCAAGGACGTCTTTGCATTCTCGTTGGCCTGTGCAGCACTTTCGGTCCTACTAACACTGTTCATTCCGTTCAAGAGGCTTCCGGAGCATAGAAAGAAGCCGGTAGAGCAGGCAAAGACGTTAGAAGTAGTCGGAGAGGAGAAAGAAGTAGTCGTTTAGTTCTGCTAGATGTAGTACTTTGTGAACGTAATTAACTTGCTCTAGGTAGTTAGCTTGCTTATAGGATACGTTATAGAAGTTAATAATAATAATTTATGCAGCTCTACAGCCTTAATTCTACTTGCTTTAGAAGAGTTTACTTACTATACAGATTGCTAAGGCGAGCGATCTAAACACCGCAATTATTAGAATAATAAGGTAGGTTCTATATAGTTCTGCACTATTATATAGAGTTATAGTTTTAGTTAGGTCTGAGTAAAAAGGTTCTACTCGCTTATAACCTACGTTAATATATTCGCCTAAAATAAAAGCTCTTAATCCACGTTAGACGTGCTCGTTAACATCTTTAGTGTTAGATACGACGCGCAACATTGTGTTAACAGGGAAGGACCTACGTCCCTATCTATTCCTCTTATACTCTATGCTCTCTTCCAATCTCTTCTATCTCTACATTAACATCAAGCCTTGGATCAAAAATCCCATTAATCTGTTCCAAAGAAAGACCCTTCGTCTCCGGCACGTAGAAGAACATGAAGTTAATGACGGCGACCAAGACACCAACATACACCAAGTAGTACCTCCAGGCGATCCGATCGAGCGCCACGGGGTTCACAAACTGATTGAAGCATATAGCGACTGCTTGTGAAACCCAAAACACACTCGTGCCTTTTGTTCGGAGATGGCCTGGCCAGATTTCGTTTACGTAGAGAATGGGAATAGGTGTTAGACCGATGACGTAGCCTCCGAGGAAGAGGAACAGAAACACAATGACTGCGTACCCTGCAGCTGCTGAGCCAGTGGTGGAGTAGAGGGCTGAGCAGATTGTGATCAAGATCATGAAGAGCAGCATCGTGCTAGCGGAGGCGAGGAAAAGGCGGCGTCGACCAGCTTTTTCACACAAGAGGGCAGCGCCGCACGCTAAGAACCAGTTGTAGATTTGAAGGCCACCGTTGATGCTTTGTTGCTGGTAGGAGTTTGTGATGCCGACCGTTCTCAGAACGGGGGCTAGATAGAAGCTGAGATTTCGTGAGTAGGGTATTCTTTTTCGAACATGCAGTGAAGTAAGTTACCTGATAATTCCGTTTCCCACCCACTGTGTAGCCACGGCCAAAACAACGGAAAGAATGAGGCGTTTGCGATTACCCGGTGTTGCAAGCAGATCCAGCCAGCCATTTGCACCATTCCGAACCTCTTCCTCAGTCGACGTGCACATGCTCGCGAATTGTGAACAAACAAACTCGTCTCCGTCATGGCCGTTAGCATGATACTGTATCATGATGGACTTGGCCTTTTCTTCCTGCCCGTGTCTCGCAAGCCATCTCGGTGACTCGGGGCAAAATGCAATCAACAGCAACGGCATCGTTGTCCAGACCAGCTGCACGACAACCGGCACCTTCCATGACCATGAACTCTGCAACCTCATAGCTCCGTAGGCCGTCCATGCCGCGGTAATGGAGCCAATGAAGTAACACGTATTAAAGAGCGCACCGGCAACAGCTCTTTGACGTGGATGCGCAAGCTCAGTGAGCATAGCCGAGGATGAAATCGTATTGAAGATACTTGCAAATCCAACCAGGAGACGCAGCCCCAGGAATTGATCAAATCTCGTACAGAATATCTGCCCTGTAATACCCGCTACCATGCCAATGTTACCGGCGATGATGCCCATACGACGGCCGTATTTGTCTGCAAACCATGGTGCTGGGAAAAAAGCAGCGATGCATCCCATGGATTGGGCAGCCGTGACCAGTCCAACTAGCTTAGTATTGGAAAGTCCTTCAATGTCTTGGAAATATCGGGGGTTTGCGATGAGGTTGTTGATTAGAGAGCTAATGTAGCCGTTCGCCATGGCGCCCATGTAGCATGAGAGGAGCAAGAAGTTGAGCTTCCGCATACCAGGATCCTTCCACCATTGCGGATGCGTATTGTTGGCGAAGGTAGTCATTGCAAAAGGAAGCTGCACGATGTGATGCTACTGAAATCATGTGTATGTACACGTGAGTGAAAATGATCTCTAAGGTACAATGACTTGATAGAGTATCCTCAGCTATATCTGTGAAAATGCTCTGACGTACTTGAGTTTTGGAGCGTCGGTGAAGGAACGAAGGACGTCATAGCGTTAGCGCTGACGCTCCGCCTTTATGATTGGTTGAACCATGCGCAATCATCTTTAGTAGAACTGTAAAGACGATCCAAAGATCTTCGGTATGCAAACTCAAAGTCACAAATTGAAGTTTAGCCGGTTGCCTAGAGATCAACCAAGCTATTAGCCCAACGGTACCTACGTGGGTTGGTGTCCTGTCTTGAAGAAGTCTCGAATACTTGAGTTTGCAAGTCTTGACTATGTACTCCATTACTACACTACTTGGTGTAAGCGCAAGGATTATCAGCTGTATTACAATTATACTACGTTACTCTACTACAATGTAGGATCTGCTTAGGCATCGACATGGGTCACTTGCATCCTGAAAAACAGAAGCAGTTCTTCTTCATATCTTCGTTGCTTCTTCGAGTAGCTTGGTAATCACGGAAGGACATGGGCCGAGATCTGATCCTTAGGCCTATTGACGGGCAGCGTGCGACCAGGCAAGATATGATGACTATCGAGCAAGCTTTGTAGAAGGTGCGGCGCAGAGGACTCTCCACCTTCTGTAGCAAGGTATCTCTTGTCGAATGACCCTTCCCTAGTCGTCTCCGTTGTGCAGCTGGGTATCGTCTCGTTCGTCTTCGGTGTCGAGTTGCTCCGTATGTTATGCCATATCCCTTTAGTTTTGTCCACGCCCCTCCTGCCTCTCAATTTCACATGACAGTATTCAAGCCTTCTTCTCTACCTCGTTTCCATGCCACGCCAAATTCCATCTCCTCTTCAACACATCTATACTCTCCTGTGTCGACCTCCCCCTCTCTTTCTCTTCACGATTTATCCGTGTAAACGCAGCAGCGAGACCGATCGATATGGCGAAGAGAGGGTCAAGGCGTCTACGCGACTAATCAGCTTTTAGACTCATGTAGAAGGGAGAGAGGGCAAGGCTCACTTTGATATGATATACTGGATCGCCATGATTGCGGGGTCTTTGGATAATGGTCTTGGAGAGAATGCGATTGCTCGAGATAAGGTGGCGAATGCTCAGGTGATTGTGATTGCTCGACGTAGATATACAACTGGAATGACAGGATTTCGCGTTGGAGTCCCGATAAACCTGTGCAAGATTGCGTACATAGAAGATCCACTGCACCTGCATTTGCTGTGGTCCGTGCCTACTGCCGGCTTGGAGCTTCCCCACGTATCCCGGTCGCGCCCTACCTAGGTATGGACTACGCAACTAAGCACATTTCGAAAGCCGCTTAGAAAGCATGGCACTGTGTTTAGAAGCTGCTAGAGCATTTCACGTTGCTTTGCTACCTATGTTTTAGGCGGTATTGTCTACTTGCAATTCGCCATGCTGAGGCTGTCCACATGTCTTGTGAGGCGGGTGATGGCGTCATGGGTTTCTAAGCCGGAGGAACCGCAAGTCACGCTGCCTGGCCAGGTACCGATAGCGCTTCACGAGGTACATGCGAGACGTCACAGATGTAGTCATGCGAAGATGGTGATCTTGGATTAAGTCCGGTGCATTTGGGCTGGAATATCATGATCAAACTACAGGTACAGCGCAAGGGAAGAAGCCAATATGTCTGTCCGCCACCCTAGTTATCCGTGGAGCTTCATCTCCCGCGAAAGTGTATTCTAGCTGCCTTGCGCTTGATCCGCCTCGTCTCAGATAGTGTTTGCCTGGCGCTGAGTTCTGAGGAGCCTGCCATGGCACCATTTCGCCCATGAAGAATACCCATCCATCATCCATCCGATGTGATGTTGCCATGAAACAATAAAGAAGCCCGTGATCCGATAACGCCCGTGAGTTCGCCGCGGCCTTGATGACCGATAGATAAGGGGATGCGGGATGCAGCGAACTGCCTAGATGGCCTCGCCGAACGTGTTCTCGCCCGAGTACCTGTCACGTTGTTAGCAGCTGCCTCGCGTTGCGCGGTTAATGGGTTACATACGTGATGTACAGGAAGCCATCCTCGTCCTTGTGCTCCTCATATATCGAGCTCATGAGGGCGGCAGTGGGCGGCAGGACCTCGTCGACGAAGATGAAGATGGCCTTCTCAGGCGACAGCTTAATGCGCTTGCGGATGACGTAGACGAACTGGCCGACGGTCAGGTCGGCAGGCACCAGGTACTTCTTCTTGTCGATAGTCGCGATATCCGACTTCTCCACCTTCTCGCAAATAACCTGCGCTTGTTAGCTGATGTGATGGCGACGAGGTAAGAGGCAAACGTACGGGAATGCGGTCGTTGTACTTCTGGCGAATGCGCTCCGCCTCGGCCTTGCGCTTCTCGAACGGGTGCTCGTCCTTGAACTTGGAACGCATCTTGTGTATAGATAAGGGTGATGGGTAGTTGTGTATGAGTGTGTAGAGTGAGCAGGCGAAAGTATTATCAGTTGTGTGGGTGCGGAGGTAGGACGGTGAGGGTGCGGGCGGTGTGGGAGTTAAGGGCAGGCAGGCAACAGAGCGGGGCGAATCGCTCCCAGCCTTACATAACCTTCCAGGAAGCCAACGCCCAAAGTCAGTAACCATGCACCAGACGACCAACGCTTCACGTGCCCGGCAAGTACACTCTGCTGCTGAGACAGTGCAATCAGCCCTATTTCGTCATGCAATACAGCCCTTTTCGTGTGTGCAGAGCGAGCTGACTCTTTTGCATGGCTGTGCTGACCGCTCCAATCACTTGCTCAGCTCCCATGACCTGGGAATGCCCATGTATCCCAGGTTGAGTCATCCGCAGTAGCAACTCGAAGCACTGCCACCTCAAGTATACACGGTAACGGCATCTGGCTTGACGTAGGCTGCAAGACTTCATCGTTCGCATTTAGATAGCGCGTTTGATGTCGCGTTCGCTGGCATCTGTGATAGCGCGCGCCAGGAGCATCTTGCCGCTCATAGCAACATGTCTGTCTTTCCAGACCATGTTAGGCGTATCGAGATGCAAACAACCATCCATAGAAGGTAGATTTTTGTTCAAAGTACAGTATCAACAATCCCATATCTCCGAGCGGTTTGCCGTATTTGCGTCATGCAGGTACCGATACCGCTAGTACCGAGGACGCTCCACTGATGATGCGCCCACCATGGTGTGATGCACAACAACGTTTTCCAAATCTCTCACAGGACTCACTGTAAATAAATTCACCGACTCCATCACCCCTCCCATGGGTCTTCCACGGTGAACTCAGTCTCACCGATTCCACCTGCCCGCCATGCGTCCATTCCGATGCTCATTCCGCATTCCAAGAGCTCTCGAGCCTCCCCATAGCTTTGCGCCACAACGAACAATACGCCCGAATCACGTCCGCGGCAGGAAATTACATGCTTCACCACGTCGCCGCGTAGACCTGCCTTCAGGCAAGAAGCCGGAGAAGCCGGATCCGCTGGAAGAATGGCGCAATCCTCCACCGAGCAAATGGCCGAACAGGATACGGCTACTATTTGTACCCTTCATTGGGGCCTTGGTCTATTCCATGGTGCGCAGAGATCAATTCTTGCACTTCGTATATCACATTAACCACATCACAGTGGACGGACGACACAATCAAAAACGAAACGCCCTCCATCGCCGAAAAGGACGCCCTGCTCAAGCGCGAAAATGGCGTCTCGGAGAAATCACCCATGCGCCTACGAATGGAGCAATTCATAAAGCAACACCAAAAGGAGATTGTGGCTGAACTGGAGAAGGTAGATGGCACCAAATTCAAGATCGACACATGGCAGCGACCAGAAGGCGGGGGTGGTATAACCTGTATCCTCCAAGACGGCAAAGTATTCGAGAAAGGAGGCGTAAACACCTCAGTCGTATACGGTCGCCTGCCCAGAGCAGCCATACAGAAGATGCGCGCCAACCACAAAGCGCTCGACCCTACTGTTGATTCGCTCGAGTTCTTCGCCGCAGGCCTGTCCATGGTCCTGCACCCGCACAACCCCAACGCGCCGACCGTACACCTTAATTACCGCTACTTTGAAACCGCCGACGAGAATGGAAATACGAATGCATGGTGGTACGGCGGCGGCTGCGATCTCACACCGTCCTACCTCTACGACGAAGACGCGATACACTTCCACAACACTATCAAACAAGCCTGCGACAAGCACGACAAGGCATACTACCCGCGCTTCAAGAAATGGTGCGACGAGTACTTCAGCAACAAGCACCGCGGCGAGACACGAGGCGTAGGCGGTATCTTCTTCGACGACCTAGACGAGACGGAGAAGGACCAGGAACAGCTCTTCTCCTTTGTGCAGGACTGCCTGTCCGCTTTCCTACCTTCGTACCTACCCATCATCAACAGGCGCAAGGACATGCCCTACACAGACGAGATGAAACAATGGCAACAACTTCGTAGAGGACGCTACGTCGAGTTCAATCTTGTGCATGACCGCGGCACGTCTTTTGGGCTGAATACACCCGGTGCGCGCGTAGAGAGCATTCTGATGAGTTTACCGCTTACGGCGAGGTGGCAGTATATGCATGAGCCTGCAAAGGGGAGCAGAGAAGAACGGTTATTGGAGGTGCTTAAGAAGCCAAAGGAGTGGGTGTAGATGGCCTTGGGCTAAAGACTTGTACATATTTATGCCATGACGAAAACAGTATATATGTTTCACGGTACGCGTTTTCAAATGAATGAAGGCGAAGAGAATTTAGACGTCAATGAGTCTCAGGAAACATCGCTCGACGAACAACATATCGGCCTTTTTCTCTTACATTTGCCCTACATGGCTACTGGCCATGTCATGCAACCATGGGAAAAAGAACATATGCTTCGAATCATATATAATTGTCACATGGCGGTGCCAAGATGTACTACAAAGTTGAGATGAACCCGCTCGACGCCACGCTATGCATGCAAAATCCACAACTACCACCTTTCCTCAAGATGAGAAAGCATCAATGCATCCATGTTGAAGCTCAAGCCTAATAAGCCTTGATCTTCTTTCCGTCTGCGTTAACACCAATATCAGCCTTCCTTTTTCCAAGCACCGAGTCTGGTGTGCCTGGCGTCTCCATTCCAACGCCCTTGCCGTATACCTCCTCAAAACAAGTAGCATGATATATCTTACCACCTACAGTCACGGCGTCCATCCATACGAAATCGTTCGCCTCCACATTCCACTGTGTCTCGAATTTGTCCTGGCAGATGGGGCACGGCGCCTGTTGCAGTGTGACGTCTTGGGGCACGCTCACATAACGATCCTTGGCTTGTTTCTTCGGCTTAGCTGCACCAGTACCGGAAGATCCATCGTTGGACTGGTTGGGCGCTGTCTCATCAACTTCGCGATACTCGATCCACTCCTTCTCCGGAATATACCAGCTACGGTGCACACCTCGCTTGGCGGCATCGGGATCCTTGACCTTGAAATGCCAGTCCATGTGGCGCGCCTTCTTCTCCTTGCCTTCGGATGTGCTCTCAAAGCGACGGCCACATGTGGCGCAGATGTTGGGTTTGGCTTCATACAGGCGGGAGATGAGATGTAGACGGGGCTTCTTCATTGACGCAGTGGTGAGCTCAATCTGTTCCATCAGGCTGCCAGGTGCCGGTGCTTGTTGTGTGGTTAGTTGAGGTGGGATTGGTGTCGGGATAGCAGGCAGGCCACCAGGTACACTGCTCAGGGCTTTCAGGAGCCACTCGGCGGACCCGAGGGCTGGGGCCGCAGCAACGGGTTGTGGTGGTAACTGAGGCACGGGAGTGTTTTGTACAGGTGTGGATGGCATAGGAGGCGGCACAGCACCAGGTTTGCTGAACTGCGCGAGCAATGCAGCAAGATTGGCAGTGGGTGTCGCTGACTGAGTTGGTGGGGGTGCCTGGAGTGCCGGCACTGGGGTTGAAACTGGCGGTGGGAAGCCTTGGAATGGCATTTGAAACGGAGCTGGGGTAGGCGCAGAGTTCGGTTGCGCTGGGGAAGATACACGTTTGAGTAACTCGGCCAAGTTCAAAGCAGGCGGATTCGGGGTCGCTGCAGGTTGCGGAGTCGACTGTGGTGGTGGTTGGAAGCCCGCCAGAAGTTGCGCAACATTCGGCGGAGCACTGCTCGGCGGCGCGCCCATTGAAGAATAGCTGGGTGGATACCCTGGAGGCATTGTATGTTGTGGAGGGTATACTGGCGTGGAAGGAGCAAATGTGGGCGTTGGTGCTGGCGGAGGTGCTAATGCTCGAACCTGTTGGCGTACAGCCTCTAGTTGTTGAGGAGGTAACGTCTGCGTATCCAGGATCTGCTTAAGGGACAGGAGTGCGGACAACTTTGTGCGTAGAGCAGCGTCCGCTGGGTTGTGCGCGAACATGTTCTGTGTCGTGCTAATAAGCTGTGTTACTTCCACCTTCAAGTCAGCAAGGTCAACCGATGACATAGGTTGGGCCTGCTGTGGAGGCTGCTGGTATATAGGCGGTGTGGGCGCGTTTGATGGTGGCCCATACTGAGGCGTCGGGGGTTGTGCCTAGATGAGTTGTTAGCAGAGTTGTTTGGTGATTGTAATAGAAACTTACTGGTCGAGCACGCGGATCATTGGGAGCAGCATAACGCGGCCCAGTTTGCGGCGGCGTTGATGTACCCCTCCAAGCGACGTTGAGCGATGGAGGACGAGGAGGAAGCGCGTGTTGTGGCCGGATCTGTTGCTGAGCTGCGCGGAATTTAGCCAATGCATTCTCGATGTCTTGCGTCACGTCGGCTTGGAACACAGGGCGAGGATCCATAGACTCGGGCACAGGCATCTTCCACGTCCTCAGCAAGCCTTCCATGTTCTTGCGGGTGTTTTGGTCCATGACGAGATAGGCGTCCATGAAGGTTTTGTAAAGGTTGCGACCGATGTAGACAGTGTATGGAGTTCCGACGTTCTTGACAATCGAATCAAGAACATAGAGGGCGGGAAGTTTCCATTCAGGGCGAGTCTATGCCATGTCAGTCATCAGGGGATAGAGTGAGTGATGTGTGGAATGATGTAAATTGTTAGCCTGCTAGTATCCAAGACGTACCGATTGTATATGCTTCTGGAGCTCGTTGGATATGGCTTCGGCATACTCTGTGTTTTCTTTGGCGATGAGTGTTAGATTGCTAATCTCAGGTCTGCTGTTCATCCTCAAATCTTGCAGGGCATCTCGAAAATCGGCAGCCACTTCAGCAGCTGGTAGAGACATGATGGGCAAGAATGTTTGGGGTTAGACAAGAAAGGATATGTGCTGTGTTAGAAGTAAAGTGAAAGTTGCGCGCAAAGGGCAGGGTAAGCGTCTGGCTTGCGGTCGAGAAGTCGCAACGCTGACGATGTCGATGCCAGATGAACAAGATAGACGATATGCTTCCTCGCTCTCGACGAACACACGTAATGACAGTGCTTGTGTTGGATACTAGCTATGGCCGCGCCAAATGACGCAGTGTGAAGACTGCGCCGGTACAGCTAGGCAGTAACAAACTCGCTCTCCTCCAGCTACTGCAATCCTCCTTCTGTCTGTATCCTTCCTCCTTCAAGCCAACAGTAAGGCGGCAGTGCGCAAGCGTGTTGCAATAGAGACCTGGAGCTACTTGCAGGCGCCGCGACGATGTCGAAGCCTGTGCAGGGTGCCGTCTGTGGTGAGGCTCGTCAGTTGAGGCGCTGAAAGCAGCGTCAAGCAGCGTCAAGTAGCCTGTGTGAGAAGACTCGTCAAACTTGTGGGAGTATCGTGATGGTGGGGGCCTGAGGTTGGTGGTCAGGCGAGTGAGTCGTCGAACAAAGGTGGAGCGGCTGTCGTCTTTGAAGGCAGTCGCGAACAAGCCGCGCCTGCGAGTTCCGTCTGCCAAGCCCGGACCCGGCAAATAATATCACCGCGCGTCATGGCTGTCGCGCTCCCTTGGACTTTCCTTTGAGCATCTCTCGATCGACGTTCGCGCCTCCTCCACCTTTCCTTCGATTGACCACCGTTAGACCATCTCAGATCTTCCGCGACTCTCCATCAATACCCCAGTTCCGACAAAGTAGGCCCAAACAGCCAGTATGGAAGACGTCGAGTTCAACCGGTCGCATTCGAACTCGCCGCTACCAGAGGCTGGCAACGACCCGGGTGATCCTCTGCGCCCCGAAATCGACGAGGAGAACTCTATTCCAAACCCCCCGATCGGTGCTCCAGACCAAGATATGGAGGTGACGGAAGACCTACCCGGTGCGTTGCCTGACCAGGACGACATTGAGGCTGGCTTGTCAGACAACGAATCGGTGCTCTCCGAGGCGCTGGACGATGACCAGATGGACGAGCAGTTTGGCGACTTTGATATCAACAACGTTGCTATCGACGAGCGCCCGGCGCAGGCTATCGACGAGGACAACGTCAAGCAAATTGGTGTACACAAGCGGAAGCGCACTGCAGGCGAGGGCGAAGAGCCAAAGAAGAAGAAAAAGAGGGCCGAGAAGCCTCGCCGCAAGAAGAACAAGGACGGCGAGGACGACGGTGACATCGCGGAAGGTGACAGGCGGAGCAAGCGGTCCAAGAAGGCAGGCAGGGTTCGGGCCGCAAGTCCAGATGGCGATCCAGATGAGCATCTTACTCCTGAAGAGCGTGCGTAATTGAACATTCAAATACAGACTGCCATACTGACTGGTTATAGGACGAAAGAAGCAGCTAAACGCACAGATTGACAGCATCGTCAGCACCAGCTCGAATCGCCGCCGCAAGAAGGATGGCATTGATCTCGAACAAATGGCTGACCAAGAGATTGAGGAGATGCGCCGCCGTATGGCAGCCGCTGCCGAAGCCGACAACGAAGGCCGAAAGCGCAACGAGCCCGCGCGACACAAACTCAAACTTCTACCTGAAGTTACAGCCTTGTTGAACAAGAACACCTTGAGGGATACTATCGTCGACCCCGAGGTGAACCTGCTCGAGTCGGTGCGCTTCTTCCTGGAGCCCCTTAGCGACGGCAGTCTTCCCGCGTACGACATTCAGAAGGACCTTATGGCATCGCTAGCGAAGTTGCCTGTCAACAAGGACACGCTTGTTGCATCCGGCATTGGCAAAGTCATCATGTTCTACATTAAGAGCAAGAAGCCCGAGTTGACCATCAAGCGACAAGCCGAGCGCCTCTTCACAGACTGGACACGTCCTATTCTTAGGCGGACAGACGACTACCGCAAGAAGGAGTTTGCCCAGGCCGACTATGATCCAAGGTACGTTTCACATCTACACATATCGCCATTCATGTTAACAATTTCTAGTCAAATGAAGACTGGTGACAGATCCGCTGCCAGCAGCCAAGCAGCAGCATACGCAGCCAACCGAAAGAAGCAGCTCGAAGCACCCAAGGCCTTCCAGCGCGCCCGCATGGAGTCTGGCCCCACTACATATACCATCGCACCCAAGAGCAACGTCGTGTTCAACGAGAACGCACGGAGCCGTTCGAGCAACGTGGATATCATGAAACAGATCAGGGGTGGTCGCAGCGGAGGCAGGCGTTGAGCTGGATCTTATAGCGCAGTTCTTGCCTATGGTGCGTTTTCTTTTCTGTCGAATTTTCGCCAAGGCCATGTCCGTTGCTTTAGACGTCACTTTGGTACTTCTACATACTCTTGAGGGTTAAGCATGCCAAAATTGCATAGCGGGCGTTACTCGCAGCTTCAGAGTTGGTGCATGGATTCCGCCAGCTTCTTGTACACTACACTAAATGCAGTTTCTTTTCACTTGAAGCGCAATTCATCCCAACTGATTCTAAAACGTCGAGCATCAGTTTTCTTAGATAAAATGGGTGATCGAAAAGTCTACTAGGTCGGGCCAATTCATCTACTCCGAACAGCCTCCTAGGGATACAATGTGTTCTAATCGTGATACTACCGGCAAGTAGCCCGAGACAAAGAATCCAAGATCGCGGCTCGACGAACATTGAGTTGGGTTTCTGCTTGCATATGCCCTGATAACATGTCCTAAGGGTACACAGTACTTGTACAAAGTACGTTAATGTAGAACGCAGCGAAGACCTTGGGATGTAGACTTGTAGTTGTGCTATTTTTCTGAGTTGGGAAGATAATCAATTGCCACTTCCCCCTAGAAGTGAAAATGAAATGCCCGACGCTGTATAGAGCACGAAGGACTATATGTAGGCTTCCGTACTTAATTCGAAATTCGAGGACAACTCTTTACCCAAATCTCCGCCTTCGACCGCCGGGCAAAAAGAACATGCCTTATTTCCCATAGCTGTGCGAGGGCAGAGATGGAGGTATCAAGGGCAAAAAGAAAGGTTTTCCGACACCGGGAATCTGATGCTTGTTAGTTGGATGTATCGAATGTGGGGTGCTGGAAGAGCTTACCGAACCCGGGCCTTGCCGGCACTGAACAGTGAACTGACTCTGCAGATGAGAGCGGCAAATCCTAGCCACTAGACCATATCGGATATTTTGGTGAAGTAAGTTTTGAAATAAAAATATATAATGTAGGTGAAAGAATCCAGGCGAGATAGTTGATTGGAAATTCATTTACGTCGGACGGGTATGCAAGAAAGAACACTAAATCGCAAATACCCCACTACTAGTACTACGTACCCACCCAGCGATACAATTCAATCGTCTCTACTTAAGCCCAAAGCTACCAATACGAAAAACGTTAATAGTATCCACAAAAGTACTGTTGTTATCCACATTACTCGCCAAATCCACTCCGTCCCGCGTAATCATCTCCGTACTTCCTACGGTATTAATATTGTAAAGACTGACATCATACGTGTTGCGACCGCCTTCAATAGACAGGATGCGCGACTGACACACCGCGCCAGCACCAATCTGCGAGCAACTGGTAGAGTAGTTGTCGAAGAAGGAGTAGAGCCCGACTCCGTAGCCGACGATGTTGTTGCTGCGGATGATGCGCAGACCCCAGCCGGATGCCGTGTTGGGAGAGGTTGAGTTTGTGCCGTTGGAGGGTGTGGGCGTGAAGACTGGGTCGGATAGTGCGGGGTTGGTGGGGAAGGGGATGGTGGCATCCGGGTTGGGCTGGTAGTAGGCGGTCTCGGTTTGGATTTGGCCCATGAAGATGCTTCGGGTGTCGACGAATTGGTATTCGTAGAGGACGTGGTGTTCGACTGCTGTGCCGTATCTGTTTGGATGTTAGTCGTTTTGGCTAGATCACAATGGTGGGAAGACTCACAGCCATAATCTCCCGATGAGGCTCTCAATCAGCAAACCGCGACCGGCATAAATAGTTATCTGAGTGTTGTTGTTGCGCGCATCGTCGAGATCGTGATCAGCAGTCCAGAGCCAGTTGTTCTCCATGTACAGCCCTTGACTCCACTTAGTGACGTGCATCGACATGTACGCTGCGATGCATTCCTCTACCAGGTTCTCCGGTGTAGTCTGGAGATCAGGTGTCTTCTCACACTGCTCGGTTTGCAAGTCTGATCCCGCGAATCCTCCGATACGTGTGTGTACATCCCAAAGACCCGCGGGCTCGCCAGAAGGAGTGCCAAGGTTGTATTCAATAAGGATGGCACCAGCTTGCTGGCCTTTTGTGCTGACAAAGAGGTCAGAAAGCTCGACTCGGCCTTGTTCGCCTTGCCTGGCGACAAGTACGACTGGCTTAGGAAGAGCCATGTCGTTGAAGTATGGTCCAGAAGAAAGGATGACAGAGGCGAGAGCTTCACCAACGATAGTGACACCTGGCGGAATGTAGATGGTGGAGGTGACCAGATAGAAACCGGCGTCAAGGAAGAGAATTTTGCCCTCCGCTTTGGCTCGCCGGATTGCAGCATTGAGGGCATCGGTATCGTCCGTTCGGCCATCTCCAGCGACGCCAAGGTCGCGAGCACTGAGAAACTGTGATAGAGGAACCTCACCATATTGAGGCTTCGAGCGCTCGTAGTACTTGCCTTCCGCATCCAGTAGCTCTACTGGTCGCTTGGTTGGAGGAATAGCACCACGTGCCTCTACAGGTCCTTGAGGCAGATATCGATGTCCATCAGCCCAGGCATCGATGATTGAAGCACCAGAAGATCCTGCAAGATACGTTCCGTTTGGTCCAAGAACAGCAGTACCGACATTGTTGAGTTTGACATTCTCCAGATACAGAGATGCGGCGCCAGCAGGTTCAGAATTATCGGTCCTCGAAGTAACGATACCGATCGGTGTGTTGTTGATCTCGCTGTCAAAGAAGGTAATCGATCCCACATTCACTGCAGACGGACCACCAGCGGACATGTTCAATCCGACCCGGCAGTTATTGATAGACACGGACTTATACGTCCAACCCCAGTCCCACAGCTGGTCAATAGCAGTATTGACATTGTTGAAAGTGAGGTTGCGAGTGGTGAACTGTTGGTTTCCTACAACGAACCCCTTG
>JAESFQ010000396.1_pt1 | contig 15800 bp, 12 predicted proteins | sample 9269431 | NCBI WGS metagenome assembly JAESFQ01 (sample SAMN14502588, study PRJNA617103) | algae metagenome | isolation source: Plectolyngbya sp. WJT66-NPBG17 and co-occurring heterotrophs from well... | place: USA: Mojave Desert, Joshua Tree National Park, California | collected 2006-08-06
CTACGAATCCAAAGCGAGTTCATTACTCGACTGCGGGATCATCCGTGGCTGAGACATGGTACTTCCTCGCCCGCCCTATGGAGATTTGCTACTCTCATGTTCCGCTCCTTCCTGAACAGCAACACATTTGCCCTCCCCAGCCACATGAGGTGTTGATGGCACTGCCCTGCGCAACACCAGCTTACTTCCGACACGGTCTCAATGTAGCCAACTTTGATACCAGCCTTCTCAATTTGGACAACCTTGAGATGGCACACGTGTACGTTGACGTACCAGAAGACGTAGAGTGCGTCGCAGAAGTCGAGGCAAGGTCATACTCTCAAGACATGGACGGTGACTTGTTCGAGAGCGGTGAAATCGTTCGAAAGCCCGCATTGGCACAAGCAGAATGGTACGGCGGCCAGAAAAGATACACGGTCAAGGCCCTCCTACCGGGTGAAGGAGGTCAGGGTGTCCTGAAAATCTATGCAGGACCCCGAGGACTCATGGTAAGCTTCTTCCTGAAAAACTTTCAACGCACATGAACTAACGTTGTACAGCACTCGAACAAGATGAACCCCCATAGCTTGGCAATCGGCCTTCCCATGACACATACCGGGGCCAATCCTCCGTACTCATTCTTAACCTTACATCCTACGCCGCACGCCCAACGACACGATCTATACGTGGCGCAACCGCAGTGCGCTAATCTAGCTCTAAATAACACTTTCGTCTTCTGCGTCCGCCAACATCCATCATCCCTAACAAAATCCCCCGAACCCAGTCCTGCGATGCATGGCCGAGCGTCGCCAAACCCCTTTGCTCGCCCTGCTTCTGCTATGAGCATGCAAAGTATTTCAGCAACTGGGTCCAACTACACAAATCCTTCGCAGAGTTCTTCCGGATCAGCAGGCAGTGGCAGCAACAAGCCTGCCAAGCTAGCCGTACAAACACCCTCTGGCAAGATCATTCGCCTGACCAGGAAGACGGAGCATATAAGCAGTACCAATGATGCTGATGGTACGGCTTGGGAAACAGTCATCAAGATTGGAGAAAAGGGCACATGGCGAGGCTTGGTGCTTGCGGATCGGAGTGCCAGGTGGTGTGTTTTTGCTCAGTGGGAGTGCGCTTGATGCTGTAGTGATTTTCTCTTCAAGGAACGTTTTATGACTTGTAATGATAGCGTTTGGTTACTCGACAGCCCTGATAGCGCTTTTGCATAACTCGGCGTTTGTGTAGGATATAGGGTGTGGCAATACTACTACGGCGTATTTTGGTAACAAGACAACGTTTAAGCGCTCAGTGATGATTCTAACCTTTGACATTCAACAAAGTAAACTTAAAGGTGACTAGATTTTGTGTGCGACTACTAATGTTAGGTAGCTGTCGGTAGGAGAGTTAGAGGGGTTGTAATCTCAAGTGGGGCGGCTTTTTCCGCTTCCCAAAGAAGTAATACCGACCGCTAATGGGCGGAATTGCCACCTTTGGCGCATGATCAACAACATCAATGTGCGCGATGAGGTGGCTATAAAAAGGGATCTGATATGGCATCTCGGATACCATACGACATTCAAAATGTATTCCACGAATAACAAACACTCCAACGAGCAAACTGATGATTATGGTCAGCCAGCAATCCCACCTCGGCTGTTCTCCATCAGCTCACCACCATCACTGGACGACTTCAGGAAACTCACAACGGAGTCTGTGACCATTCACTATCCACTAGCAAGCACCGTAAACGCACAAGTGCCTATCTACGATCTTCCCGACTACTCTTCGCTCAGCGTAGAGCGGCGTGCTGCACTACAAGATGAGTGGTATCACATCCTCCTCTCTGGACCGGGTGTGTTCGTCACCAAAGGGCTTTACCAAGACACGTCTCTCCTCGAAAGAGTGAACAATGTCTATGCAAACATTATTGCAGAAGAGAAGAAAGTGGCTGGCAAACGCGGCGATCATTTTGCTGGGGCTGGTGCGAACGATCGCATCTGGAATTCCCTTGGAAAACACTGCCTTGCAGATGCGGAGTCGTTTGTGGAGTACTACTCAAACCCGTGGTTACCACTCATATCGGAAGCATGGCTAGGTCCGCATCACCGACTTACGGCGCAAGTCAACATTGTGAAGCCGGGCGCAAAGGCACAGATTTCTCACAGAGACTACCACATTGGCTTCCAGAATAACGAGTCTTGCGCAAAGTTTCCAAAGGCGATTCAAGTTGCATCTCAGTTCCTTACGCTGCAAGGAGCCATTGCGCATTCTGACATGCCTGTCCAGAGCGGGCCGACGCGATTACTGCCGTTCAGTCAGAAGTTTGAGGAGGGTTACATGGCTTACCGCATTCCTGAGTTCCAAAATTTCTTTCTCGAGAAGTATGTGTCCATCCCATTGGAGATTGGTGATGGTCTCTTCTTCAATCCAGCGCTTTTCCATGCCGCAGGGCAGAACGACTCAGCCAACATCATGCGTTCTGCGAATCTGCTTCAAATCTCATCCGCTTTTGGGAAACCGATGGAATCAATCGACACACAAGCTCTCATCGAGAGGACCTGGGATTCGATGTTAGCAAAATACAAACAGCACGGCCTGAGCGACGAGCTCAGAGCGCTGGTCAGTGTTGTTGCAGAAGGGTACCCTTTCCCGACCAACTTGGATAGGATAATACCTGAAACTGCTGGTATGGCACCTGAGAGCGAACAAGATATCTTGATCAAATCTCTCAAGATCGGTTCGACGAAGCACACAGTGTTGGATTTGCTGAAGAGCATGCGAGAAGAGTCGAAGGCTTAGACGGTGTTTTGTGTCTTTGCCCAGTCGTACATATGAATATGCACTGCTCATCACAATGTTGCAAGCAACAATGTACCATGATTGATTCTTGTAAACATACTTCACTTCAATCCCTGTGACAGCGCACAATGCATTTCGCAAACCACTACGTTGCCAGTCACAACAAACGCAAGACTAACTCGGTTTGTCCACACGTCCAAATCCCCCAACGCTCACCACCGTCCGCAAGACGTAAAACTCATGACTGTCTCCCTATCTGCCCTCGTCCATCCCATTCTCTCACGCGCCCTAGCCAAAGCCGAGCAAAAACCAGAACTAGGTACCTTGGAGGCCCTCCCCATACACCGAAACATGGCCCTCCGACCATCCGAGAACACCAACGGTCCGCTCTCCTCCCCACCTACGCCTCCAAAATCGCCAAAACAAGTCATCTTTGCGCCTCCGCCACCATCATCACCCCCAACCCCCCTCCAAGAGCCGCCCACGCCCACTCCTGCATATCTCACACCCGACGCGGAACTCCACATCCTAGAAGCCGAACTCGCAAACTGCGCAATGACACGCGACGCGCTCTCACGCCGTGAAGCCGTCCTGCGAGGGCGCAAAGCAGATCTCATCCTGGAAACGAAAATGCGACTTGACAAGGAGGTTCTTGAGTTGGTGATGAAAGAGCAAGAAGACAAAGAGGAAGAGACCAACTTGAACGAGGTTGACGAGGCGTTGTTCATGCGCGACGTGCAAAGGAGGGTGGAAGAAAAGCTGAAGATACAGCAGGTAGATCGGAAAACGTATCAAGTGTCGGGAGATAAAGTACACGGCGTAGGGAACGTGGAAGGGGGGAAGATGGTTTCTGTTAGTGCGCCGGAGAGGAGAAGACTTGCGCGTCTTGCGCTGCTTGAGCGGGATCCTAGGCTACGGTGAGCGTTTGTGAAGAAGCCATAGTATCGTAGTACCGGTATATCATATCTGTTCCCCTATACTCGTCGCTTCATCGCAGTTTTCGGATGAGGTGGTAGACACTACCTCCCCCTCCGAGCTTCACTCGAGGCCAAAATACTCCGCGAACTCTAGATATACCATACTCATCCTTTCTGCTGTGATTCTATCTACTTTGATGGTTGGATCCAGTTTTTACATGATCTACACCATTTTTATAAAAAGACATGTCATGGCTCGGGCGGTGTGCACAGTCCGCCTAGTGTGTATCAAGTGAGAAAGGAGAGATACAGGCAGATTGCCTGACGTTGATGTTCTGCAGCTGTTTTCTCGATAGTTTTGTCAAGATGCACAATGTCGATTTGCAATTGCGTGGGTTGCTGGGTGTAATGGTACTTCACATCGTGCTGGAGGTGTAGCAAGAAAGAGTATAGAAACAAATAGAAGGTAGATTATCCTATAACGAGCGCCTAAGCAGTGCAGCAATTTAAGCACTACTTACCAGCTAGAGCGTATCCATCAAGTCTAGCATCTCATGTAATGAGCTCTAGTCCTAATCACCTGCTCACTAAGAAGCACATCTTGCGACACATTCGCAGCGTGCCTATAGCCAGCCTAACAACGATTGACAGGAGACGAGGTCGACGAACCACAGAAATTATCGCCGTTTGCGTAACGCCTGCGCAACGACTCTGTTAGCTTGCACATCCGCAAATACCTCAGGTTCCCGTCTGCTAAGGAGATTAACTTACTGGTATCCCACGATGATTGGAATATTGAGTTCCTGAGCACCTGCAATATACAGTCCACACGAACGCGTGATACTCTCTAATGAGGCTGCATATGTGCCACCACTGAGTACTGTGGGGCCGTCGCGCCGGCTGCAAGCAAATGCTACAACGCCGCTGCGGATAGAGTAGTATGATTGGCGGGCAGGAACTGACGCACCTAGAAGAGAGCAGGCGTGATTAGTAAAATGCCCGCTTGGAGGTCGCTCCAGTAGATGTCTTACCTCCGCCGAGTTGGTTTTTGAGATCGGCAACAGCGGCATCAGTGCTGCTTGGATTCATGTTGAAGCCGCAGCCTATTTGATCTCTTGGTTAGCGATGCATAGTCCTGTGCAGCTACCTATACCTTCTACGTACCGCACCAAATCTGGTATGCACTGCGACTCTCGAGCTTCTGGCCTGACCCGCGCGCTTCGATGGTGGCTTCCGCGGACGCGATTTTGGTGTGCACGTCGGCGCCCGTCGCGTCTCTCGTCACGGTATATACGCCATCTGTAGCTCCCTCTGGGATCACGAAAGCTTGGGTAGATGCCGCAAGGGCGAACAAAGCCCCGAGATTGACGAAGAGCATCTTGGTTTTGCTGAAGCGTAGTTGGTAGTGGTACGAACTGAAGTATTGATCGTAGTGATCGAATTGATGCTGTATAGGCGGTGCCATGTACGCTTTATATGAAGATTGACCGCGCTGTAATGTTCCAAAGAATCTGACCATTGCTTCGTAAGACATGCAGACTACTCTCTATCAGAGTTAGAGAGAGGTATGGGGAAGGGGCTGGGCGTAATGGGTTAGATGAACTCCAATACTATGAAGGTACCACAGTGCTTATGTGCATCGAGTCGAATATTGGGTCACGGGCTTAGTAGGGTAATGGCCTATAGGGTGTGTCAATGAATACGAGGACCTGCATACGCATGCGGCGCAACGCGCGCCTCGACATGATTCCCACCCACTGTATCTCAACGCGACGATGTCTGTGAAGGAAGCTTTTGTAGAGTGACGTGCTATTCGTCATTGCGATGTGGTGGGTGCGGGGTTGGTTGAGAGAGGGGGAAGACATTGTGCGGACGTGCGTGCATGAGTGGGTGTGACTATCCTAGAGACTTGGAAACTATAGTAGGTGGAGTGAGTATGAGTTCCAGGGAAACATATCTCCTCATATAACGTTCATGTAACACTTTGGGTACATGCACTACTGCTGACACGAAGATGGCGGGGTTCGAGACAAACATGTGAAGACTAGAGTGTACTTCACGGCAGATTTCACAGCCCAGCTGTTGTCGTTGACATACTCGGGTATGATGTCGATATGTTTGAGTTTCTTTGAATGGCAGTATCGTTGTTCGAGTAGCGTTCGCTCGGTGATGGAATGCCCACCCGCTGGGACTTGTTTACGCAAACATACCCACTATTCCATAACACGACTCCTACAGATATCTCCTCAGTCGACTAATAAAGACCGTTATGGTAGCTCTTGCACATCCCTACTATCAATCAACCTCAACATATCCCAACACCTTAGCAGTGATTACGCGGCAGTCTCCTTCGGTAGAAGCATACGTTCAGACTTCATACCCCTCAACAATGTCACAAAATACGCCCGATAATCTCCTCAAGCTAGCCGCAGATCTGAATAAACTAGGCGGCGAGCTCAGCGCCATCGGCGGTAAATTAGCAGCCGCCGCCACGGCTCTCGAGCAAGAAGCTGCGAATGTTGCTTTTGCCAACGCGCAGCGGTGGGGTGTTGATGTCCAGGTACGTGACTTCAATCTTCTCAATACTTGCTTGCTTTCTTGCCTGCTTGCTTGGAGTGGGAGAACATATCTAGTTTTAACAACATGCGCAGGTCGCTGTTAGGGCTGGGCCGCACGGTCAATGGGGCTTGCAGGGGAATGAGATTGTGGTTAATGGGGCGAAGAAGTAGCGGGAGCATTGCACACTGAGTGAGAGGCCGGAAGAGACGGGGAGAATGGGACTATGATAAATGTACGTGGAGTGTGTGGGGATGAACAGCAGCCAGGCGCAAGGATGCGCAGACGCCTAGTGTGGAAGGAGAACAAGAAGCTGGGGAGCTGCGAGAATACTCTCTTCTGAGTTTCATATGAGATGACATGTTTTTGTTTGTACATCTCCGGTATGCGTTGTAATCCAATATACAAGTAAGTGCAGAATGCAATAAATATGCAGGTAGAGGCTTCCCTGCACATGTCGTGCGCGTTGCCCGTCGGTCTAAAAGTTAGCGTGGCAGATTTTTATCAGATCATCAGATAAGATGCGAGACCGGATGCGCTATGCGCCAACCATGGCTCGAGATCAACGCCGAACCATCTCCGGCCCAGGCTGCGAATAGTGTGAACCTCACAGGGTACGCGTAGACATGTTCGTCCCGAATGGCTGCTTACGAGTCAAAATGGCGGTCTGGCTTCGGAGTACGGATGCGAGGGCTCGGCGGTGGTCTGATACTGCCCACATCTTGTGGCAGATCGGCCATGTTGCGGAGCTGAGCATGAGCAGACGTTTGCCATGATCATCAGCAAGTGATGGTAAGACAAGGATGGAACGGTCGTCACACGCAAGCAAACAAATCAACTGAAGTGTATCATGTGACCCATGGCTGGGCTGGTCGAATTCATTCGCTATTAGTCTAATTCTTGGCTGCAATAGCCATGTGAACATGTACAAAAGAAAGGGGAGAGGGAGAATGAGTACGACCGTCTATTCGTGACTCGTAGCGTCGTCCATAGAAATCAAACAATGATGTTCTGATGCGTATGATTAACCGTGCGAGATAGCATACACACACTCAAGCATGCTAACGCCGTAGATGGTGTGTGGAAGCGCTATGGTTGGGTATCTGACAGAGCGAAGAAAGGAGTGAGGAGAGCACTAGGGTCCGATGTTGTAGTGTGAACCTGCACCCGCCGTGTTATGATCCCCGGTGTTGTCCATGGGTGAGAAAGAAGCTCGACGCCTTTCCTCAGCTGCCTCAACCAGTGGCGCATGGGGGCCGTCAGACGGGCGGATCCTCAGAGGGCGCTGTGCATGCTGGAGAGTGGTGAGAATGCTACTAGCATCCAGCTCCATCGCACTATACGTGCCGGGTTCCATAGTGAAGGTGTCCCGGCGAGCATCTTGTCGTCCGAAAGTCTGCGGAATCGGCTTGAGTTGACGCCAGTCCATGGCATTCGGGTCCGTCGAAACTCGACCATCCAGTAGCTTGAACGTGTCGCTACAACCGACTGTTCTTCCACTACCCAGAGGCGATGACGTGCCGGCGCTCATCTCAAACCTGGTTGATACCTTGGGTTCCATGATATCAAGCGAGCTGCTCTTGCTCGAGTTGCGTCGTGAGCTTGAAGGGGTCTCGTCACTCCGTAGCTGGGCCACTCTCTGACACCAAGCTCGCTGCTGGGGATTCGACTGGCAATCGGCACAAGAGCCAGGCCCAGTCATAGCCATGTTGGGCTTGACATCTTCCGCTGAGGAACCACTCGCCATACGCGTCAGTGAGACCGCCTCATCGGCACTATCAACACGAGGAGGGGGATCACATATGCAAATGTCCTTTTGTCCCTCACAGAAGCCACAGTCTGTAATCTTGTTCTCCTCCATCGCCGCGCTCCTAAACTTGTGAGTAAAGTCCAGCTCGTACTCCACGTGGGGATGCATCTCCTTGCCGATGTTCTCATGACCATCACGGGGTGCCCCAGTCATGAATACACCGTCCATAGGAGCCGAGGCATCCTCCGGGGTTCGCATAGCCTCTGTAAGTTCGGCGATACATGCGCAATGTTCTGGCGTACAGCGACGGCAATCTGTCTGCGTGCTCTGGAGTGGAGCGTCATCACGTGCGTTCCGAAAATGAGAGTGGAAGTCGTGTGTTCCCTGTTGCATCGGACGAAGACTCGCGGTGACTGGAGGAGAAACGTCTTCACCTGCTTTCAGTCTATAGAAAGCGTCCTCCCACAGGGATAGATTTGATTCCAGTAGATGGATATATTCTTCGTGGGCTTTGCATGTTGACTGTTTGGCCAATTGTTCCGCTAGTTGTTCTGCTGATTGTTTCGCTTCACGTATGAGCGCTTGGTAGGCTTCGGCATCACGCAGCCGTTTGTTGAACTCATCCTCGCGTGCTTGTTTGGCCGCAGCGACCTGTTGAAGCAGCATGGCAGTGTTTTTTTGCTTGCGTTCGCGAAAAGCACGCTGCGAGGTGCGGTTCTGGGCTTTCCGCTTCGTTTCAGGTGCTTCTGTAGCAGGCTTGCGGCCAGGCTTTGGTCGGGGCGGGATTTCGTGGGTCTTGCTCGCGGGCCCCCCGCCTGGCCGGGAGGGGCCATTTCCGTTGGTGGTAGCAGACAACGTGACGGCTTGGTGAGAGAGTGACGGGTCTCTTGGAACGAGCTCTAGGCGGTTGTCAGTTGATGGAGCGGTACGGGTCATTCGCGCGGTTGAGACAGGTCTTGTAGCCGACAGCCGCGGCAAAGTATACATGCGAGAAAAGCAAAGGCGCTACTCACGTCGACCGAGGGACGAGCGGCGGCACTGGTCAGCGTCTGCAAGCCCGAATGCGCCGCTTTCATATGATTCCGCAGGCGATGGGGCAGCACTGTGGTCAGAACCGGGTGTAGAGGCGTGGTCGGCTGCGACAGCGTTGGCGGACATGGTGGGAGCGGCTGCAGGTGGAACGAATGGTTGGGGAGTCTGTTATCAGATGAAGATCCTGGGTTATCTGATCGAACCATCGGCGGACGGCATTTTTCTCCGAGCCATGCCGAGCTCGGAGCGGAACGGAACAACTTCCCGGCGGGGATAGTATAACTATTCAGTCTTGGGGACGGCGCAAAACATGGCAGTCTCCGCTACAGGACGCTACTCCAGTAAAAATGACCGTCCCCAAATCGATGGGTTGATGATGGGACAGGTCCTACATGACAGGCAATAAGCAATATTGCAAACGATGCGCCGTATAGTAATGCAAAGGAGTGGGTAGTAGAGATGGGGCAGACGAGTGGATAGCTCTTACATAGTCTCTTTCTGTCTAGCCATAGTCTGCTCGCGCTCCCTTCATATCCCATTGAGACCTTCTACCGTCGCGCTTTCTCTATCCTCCACTCTGCCCTAAATGTTATCTAGACTGAGTATGTACCAACCAGCCAAGACCCAGGAGTAGAATCACATCCGTCCACTTTCATTGACTAGCAAGCCATACCCAAGAAAGATACTTTGACAGCGTTATGCGGTAATACTTCACCTCGCAGTACTATACTCGCCATTTTTGTGACCTCCAAGAACTCGTAGTGAAAATCCAGCACTGATATCAACCATGGTCTGGACCCTGAATCTGGTGTGAAGACTACAGGGGACCACAGCAACATTCAGGGCCCCGTGGGCGAGTGTTCGGGATTTAGGCCTGATCAGTTAACAATGAGCGCCACGCTGTCTGGACTCAGGGTAGAGGGGCGAGGCGCTGGGAGTACGCGTACACAATCGGTTGAGATCGAGGCCGCGAGGCGGGTCTTGGCCTTTAGGTGACGGAGGCATGCGTAGCATCACAGAGCCGTGACCCGCTGTTGCTTAAAGGCAAAATAGGAGAAGTCGCGGTATCTGTGGTTTCTTGTGGTGGAGGGCGACCGCTGCATATAGTGGCATTACGGCGCCTTCCAAGGTTCCAACACCGATCCAACCAGACCCATCACAAGATGCGGAAGAAAATCTCTCATAGCAAGTATGTCCAACACTGCATTGCTATAGAAGACGCGCTCTCCAACGTGAACGTTCCAGTGTACCTCGTTGCGTAGCACTCCCTGCGTGCGTGCCCTGTCAAAATCGACGCTCAAATACCCCCAAGCACGCATGCAAACACCAGCAACGCTAGACGCCGTTATGCCCTTTCATACATACCCTCTAACCTATGCGCTTGCCCTGAACACCACACTACCGCCATGTCTCCATCTGATCGTTTCACGAGCATTCATAACGTGCAGTGCGCGAGCGAGCGCTTGCTCCGAGTAACCCTTTCCATCCACCATCTCACGCTTAAGCGTCGACAAGTTGACTTGCCAGCCAATGGGCATGCGTCGTCGGAGTTCGTCTTCGACCTTGTTGACTTCATCCATAAGCTCCTTTGAGCTCTGGCCCTCGCCCTGGTTCACTGCGTCCATTGTAGACGCAAGGAAGAGGCGAATCGCCTCGTCGACATGCGACTCGTCGGCAATGGGTGACAGTGACAACTTAGCCAGCGACTCGGTGATACGGATGATGGCTTCTAATTGACGAACAGTAATGGGAATACTAGATCGTTGGTTCGCGTTGATCTCCGAAGCGTGCACCTGCCGCCTAATGCTGACGAAGTGACTGGAAAGCTTCTCTGCTGCTTCGGGCGAGAGACGGGGTGCGCACTTTTGCCGGCAGTAGGTGATGTAGCGCTTCATCTTCTCAATGGGGATCTCGGCTTGTACGGTCTCTTCGACACCACGACCTCCCATCGCAATACCCATGACGTGCTTTGCTATTCGCTCGTCACGGCCTCGATCGTGCTCATCGCGTACAATGAAAATCATGTCGAAACGCGACAAGATGGTGGTCTGGAAGTCAATGTTCTCGCCGGGTGTCTTCATATCGTCGTAGCGACCGAAGATGGGGTTAGCGGCCGCTAGCACAGAGGTTCGCGAGTTGAGAATGGTGGTGATGCCTGCTTTGGCGATGGAGATGGTCTGTTGTTCCATAGCTTCATGAATGGCTACTCGATCCTCGTCGCGCATCTTGTCGAACTCGTCAATGCAGACCACTCCGCCATCGGCCAAGACCATGGCACCTCCTTCGAGGTAGAATTCTCGTGTGTTGTGGTCGCGCTGCACGGAAGCCGTGAGACCAGCTGCTGAAGATCCCTTTCCGGATGTGTAGATGGCGATTGGTGAGACCTTCTCGACGAACTTCAAGAGCTGTGATTTGGCGGTACCTGGGTCACCGAGAAGTAGTACGTTGATGTCTCCACGAAGTTTCATCCCGTCCGGCAGGATCTTCTTTGCACCACCCATCAGCAAACAAGCAATAGCCTTCTTGATATCCTGATTCCCGTAGATGGAGGGTGCAATGCAACGTGCAAAGACTTCGTAGATATCAGGCCTTCTGCTCATTTCTAAGAATTCTTGCTCCTCCTCCTCGGTGAAGACCGCATTGCCTTTGCGGCCGTGGTCGACCTCTGCGTGTATGCCGACAGCCCGTATGTATGGGTTGCGAATGGCTACCGCGGCGTTGCCTGCACGTCTCGAGCCCTTTTGCTGATAGATGGAAAAGACACCCATTACTGAACATCGTGTACCCGGAACGACACGATTCGCTAGATATCGGTCTGCAGAGATCATGATGTGTCGTGGCAATTCACCGACCGGGACCTGATCGGGCGCTTCCTGCAGCTTGAGCACTTGCTGGTCAATGAACTGACAGCGCTCGTGCATGACATAATAAGGGTCCAGCGGGCATTGCTCTCCGCTTTCGCCCTCTCCCCTTTTCCTGCCACATGTTCTTGGAAGGGAAACACCGGCGAAGCCACCCGATACGGGCAGAATTTCCTCATGCTGGCAATTTCTGCATCGTATAGCGAGCGCGGTGGATTTGGAGGAGAGGGTTGATGCGCCAATGATGATACCGGGTATACGGACGAGTTGCGAAACATTATTTGCGGTCAGATCGCGGATCGAGAGCTCGGAAGCGTTCGAGTGAAGGAGCAATTGGTGTTCTGGGAGCTGAATGTTCTTTTGTGAGGGGTAAACGATGCGCTGTGTACACGATTTCAATGCCGACTCGAACTAGACATTGTTAGTATGTGCATGCGATTTCAGGCCATGAAACGTACGAGGGGTATAAGTTCTGCTGGGTTCTGTCTGAGATCGTGTGCAAGCTCTGGACTGTAGCTGATAAGATGGGCGACGTCAATGTCGCAATAGTATTGCTTCAAGAGAACATTCTCGCGTATTTGATCTCTGCGAGTGGTTAGATAAGCGTATTCAATGTGCCACCCAGTCTACTGTACCTGTAAATGAAGATGTTGTCGAGGGTAAAGTCCATGATGAAGTCGACGAGCGCTTGCTGCACACGCGAGGGCGCAGCTGCATCTTGAGGCCCATCGCCGGCTTGGCTGCCAAAGAGGCTGATCGAGAAAGGTGTTTGTCTATCCGCCATTCTATATATCGTATATGTCGTCAGTCGTAACGGTGGTTGTAGAGGGGCAAACACGCTGTCGCTAGGGGGACAAGCACCAGACGCGCTTTCCTCGCGATTTCGCGCTAAGCCGCGCGCTTTCCATTTTGCACCCGTCTTAGGCCTAGCGCCACACACTCCAGGGAGCCTACAACTTCTCCCTTTATCGTCCCATGCCTGCTAGAACTCGACATCGCTCAGAAGAGTCGAGATGCGAAATCTGCAATGACAATTAAGCTACATGATTTGTGGTACTCTCGTCCCCGATTCCTGTCTAAACTCCCTACCGCCCGCAGCCGGATTTTGTCCCTTCTTCATCCACGGCGCAAGTATGGTCATCATCATGGGGCATCCAAAAGTCGTGTTTTAATAGCTACGACATGCTCACCAAGTCCCGCATGGCATCCTGTTCCTCCCGCTCTACGCATTAGAGGAAGCCAACCAAGGCCGGTCTGAACTCACAACTGCATTCCTACAAGTCTGTAAACCTCCTGGTATGTCTGGAGTGGACCAGGCAGATACATTTGCATTTCCTATTCGACTACATCTTTTGTGTATGGAGAATAATGCCTTGCATGCGAATGCAACGGCTGATGTAAGCTAACTAAACCCCACGAGCGCTATGCTCACCAAACGAACTCGAACTCCATCATCTGGTTCGCCTTCGTGTCCAACCTCATCTTACCACCAGGCAGCGCCTGAATCATCCCGGGTTCGGTCGCAGCAGCATCACCAGCTGCCGTAGCATTTCCAGACCTACCATCATACTTAAGGACCACAGCCCCACCAACCCCACTCATAATCTTCATCTTGCTGATCCTGCCTTCTACCCACTCCAAGTCGAATACGAACCCGCCTCTAGCCACCAGCCCGGATACGCTACCCGAACTCCATTGCTCAGGCAATACGGGTAGAAGCCAAACCTCCCTCACGCCCTCTTCGTCTACAATATGTGACTGAAGCAGCGCTTCTGCCACACCACTGACGAACCCCAAATTTCCGTCAATTTGAAATACACCTTCATTCACATCCATCAGATTGTTGTACACACTGCTGTTCAAGAACTGGTAAACGTTCTCGGCCAGCGCTGTTTGGTTTTGTAACCGCGCATACCAGTTGATCGTCCATGCGCGCGACCACCCTGTCCCAGCGCCGTTGTGGGACAGTCGGTCTTCGAGGGTAGCGGCTGCGGCATTGAAAAGTTTGGCATCGTAGCCTGGAGCACCTGGTGGAAGGACTTGGGTGCCGGGGTACAGGGCATATAGATGCGAGACGTGGCGGTGACCTGGTTCCGCTTGCTCGTAGTCCTGCATCCACTCCTGGAGCGTGCCGGGGTAGCGCGCTGAATAGCGGTATGGCGGAAGTTTTGCCTGAGCTTCTTCGACTCGGCTCAAGAACGATGATTCAACGGTGACGTTCTTTAGAGTAGCAACCGCACGAAGATAGTTCGTGAAGAGCTCGTTGAGGATCTCGATGTCGCAGGTTGGCATCGTGTCGAAGTGGTAAGTATTTCCGTCAGCGCCGATATAACTGTTCTCTGGGGATACAGAAGGATTCGTGACGAGATACTCCGTTCCATTGACGTTGTATGGCTGTAGCGTATCGAGGTAGAATTCAATGGCTCCAGAAACCGTCTCCAGCTTCGATGTTAGGAAGTTCTTATCGCCTGTGTACCAATAATGTTCCAGTATGTGAGTAACCAGCCACCCAGACGATAGTGTCCAGTACGTAGCTGGAAGCCAGCGGTCCACAGGTGCAGTATCGCCCCAAAGATCAGTGTTGTGGTGGCTCATCCATCCTGAAGCGTTGTACATTTTCCTAGCCGTATGCGCACCGGTCTCGCGCATGAGTTCTAAAATGTCAAAGAGAGGTGTGTGCAAGCTCGAAAGACTCGTGACTTCTGCAGGCCAATAGTTCATCTGGAGATTGATGTTGACGGTGTATTTCGAGCCCCATTGCGGCGCAAATTCCTTGTTCCAGATACCTTGAAGATTAGAAGGTAAGTTTCCGACACGCGATGAGGCTATGAGCATGTAGCGACCGTAGTTGTAGGACAGAGCGGTTAGCCCGGGATCAACAGCTCCTTCGCGTGTTGCGTTGATGCGTTCGTCTGTTGGTAGGCTACTAGCATTCGCGTCAGATCCTGTTAGTTCCAAGATGCTAGCATTATACAGAGGTGCGTAATCTTCCAAATGACGCTGGCGAAGTTGGGTGTATGTGTACTGGCGAGCTTTCTCAATAGTGCCGTCTACAGCCACACGCGTATTGTTGTTCCGATAAGAAGTTGAAGCCGCGAAGAAAGCCGTTGCTTCCGTGGCGTTTTCGACAACGATGAACTCGCCCAGCGTCTTGATGTGACCATCGGTATCGACTGCCAACGCTGTTGTGAAAACAATAGGATCGATACCACCAGTTGCTCCAGTCATGTACGCAACACCATTCGCGTTCCAATCTTGGTCTGATGCCTCGTTTCCGCCGTCCTCTGGTCGGTGTACCCGTATCTGGAATGAGAGTCTCTCAGGTCCGGTGACTTTGAAGTGGTGCACAAAGACATCGTCCGGCGTTGACACAAACATCTCGCGCTCGTAGAGTGTCTGGTTAACATTAAACTTAACACCAGCTATAGCAGTCTCAAGATCAAGCCAACGTTCGTAAGTCGTATTATCGTAATCGCTCGTGCCATCAAAGGAGATATCCATATCGCCTAGCGGTTGGTAGTTCCTACACGACTGGGGCGTGCCCATCATGCCCAGGTTCGACAGCTTCTCCGCATCACCTGCCTGACCTCGTACGAGCAGGTCGCGAACCTCTGATACTGTCTGCGAACTGTTCTGATTTACACGGTCTTGGCGGCCACCTGACCAGATGGTCTCTTCGTTGAGCTGTATGCGCTCTTGTACGGGTATTCCAAACACCATGCCACCGAGGCGGCCGTTCCCTATCGGAAGTGCGTCTGTCCAGGCATTGGACTTGGCCGGGGCTTTGTACCAAAGTCGTGCATCGCTTGCTGCTATCAAGGGAGCTAGCCCCGAAATAATCGTCAGGGTCGCTACGGTTAACATCTGCGGTGATTATCGCTCCTGTGTTTCCAGAGTTGACGATGATGGGCT
>JAESFQ010000397.1_pt1 | contig 15770 bp, 10 predicted proteins | sample 9269431 | NCBI WGS metagenome assembly JAESFQ01 (sample SAMN14502588, study PRJNA617103) | algae metagenome | isolation source: Plectolyngbya sp. WJT66-NPBG17 and co-occurring heterotrophs from well... | place: USA: Mojave Desert, Joshua Tree National Park, California | collected 2006-08-06
ATGCAGATCTTCGTCAAGACCCGTAAGTAATTGTCACCGACACCACGCACGCTGCGACGCCATCAACACCTCGATCGCCTCCGAATTGCCACAGGACTTTGCAGCTAACAAAGTCACAGTCACGGGCAAGACCATCACTCTCGAGGTCGAGAGCTCTGATACCATTGACAATGTCAAGTCCAAGATCCAGGGTACGTAGCCCGACTTTGCTCCAGCGGTTCTGCCTCTAATACCCAACAGACAAGGAGGGCATTCCCCCGGACCAGCAGCGTCTGATCTTCGCCGGAAAGCAGCTCGAGGATGGCCGCACTCTTTCGGACTACAACATCCAGAAGGAGTCCACCCTCCACTTGGTCCTCCGCCTCCGTGGTGGAGCCAAGAAGCGCAAGAAGAAGGTGTACACCACCCCCAAGAAGATCAAGCACAAGCGCAAGAAGACCAAGCTAGCTGTGCTCAAGTACTACAAGGTCGATGGTGACGGCAAGATCGAGCGCCTTCGCCGCGAGTGCCCCCAGGCCGAGTGCGGTGCCGGTGTCTTCATGGCTGCCATGCACAACCGCCAGTACTGCGGAAAGTGCCACCTCACCTACGTCTTCGACGAGGCCAAATAAGCGCGTCACCACCGGGGAACGCGATACGATCGATAACGAGTTACGGCATCATGGCATATATGGGAGGGGCTGAATAGGTTTCACCACAATGTCGAACATCTAGAATCAATCAAACTTGTCATGGACTTGAGATGTCGGTTATCGGTTCCAAATCGTGGAACTGTCGCTTAGCGCATGTGGCGTGAGCATCGTGTAAGCCGTCGCTTGCGACTGCACGCGTTTTCATCTTGCGTGACCGACGTGTACAGTGCGTATACATTTTAGCTGTAGGATCATAGGAGTATTACAGCTGAATAGACGTGCACATCACCACAACCGCTCCCAACATGCCAATCATGAGTATCGAGAACGACTCATCTGACATTCGCACCGCTGCCCCCAATGCAGCGTTACCACCCTGTCCTGCAATCTCGCCTTGTCCACTCGTACCACCCTGGCTATTCCCTCCGCGGCTTCCGCTCCCATCCGATCCATCGTCCGCTCCATTTCCTCCAACTTGACCGCCGTCACTCCTTGCGCTTGTCTCAAGTGGGATGTCCTGCATGGGCTGCCCCGGTGGGTTGTTGACACTGTTGACCTGCGTTTGAAAGTCCTCCAGCGGGTTTTCGATCAACGCGCAGGGCATGCGTCCTCCGTTTGCGCTGAGTGGACCGGGAGCAGGTTTCGTGGTGAGCTGTGAGGCGCCAGGAAAGCGCTGAATGCTATTCGTTACACTGATGGGAAGGTTGAAGATTGTGTACCGTTCCACGCCATTTAGTCGGTAGTTCTGGTGTATACTGATGTTGTAGTCTCCCCTCGCTGTTGAACCCTCATCCTCGTTGTTGTCTCCGACTAAACATTCCGGCCATTCGAAGTTGATGTGCTTGACGGTTTGGCCGCTCTCTTGATCTAGTATGTCTGCAAACGGCGGTGTAGAGGTCGTTAGATTCGATATCGTAAAGTTCTTCTGCGTAACCGTAGATGTGAGAAAGAGCGTGAAGTTGAAGACTTGTGTAAGCGGGTCGGCGATGTTGCGTGGCGGTACAGGAAGTTTGCCGTCCCCTGAGACATCGAGTGCAATGTGAAGGAAATCGCCGCCCATCGGCGTAAAGGGCTGAGGCGCCAATATGATTCCCAAGCCAGGTGTAAATATCCGTCCATTCACGATAGTGAAAGCGCTGTTGTCGGGCCTATTATTCTGTCGTCTTTCAAAACCTGCATGGTTCGGCGACCACGTTCCCAGCATCTGCGCCTCGGCGGCATTGTGCATTAGACATAAGGAAAAGAAAGATAGTAATGGAAAGAAAGACGAGGAAATCATTGCTCAACAACGATGCATGCTGACCAGCAGTAGCGACAGGAAAGAAGAAACGAAAAGGAGAGCCTGAAGCGGGGTGTGTCGTTGGCAGGGAATCAAGGAAGTCTCATTGCAGCGAAGATTCACAGTTCGCGATACCGGTAGAGGCATCGCGTGCCCAGAGCTCTTTGCATGATGCTTGGTAGATGGCGAGAGCAGGCTTTCATGCAATGTTTGATCAAATGAGCCTGGTGAGGCTTGCGGATTTCATCCTGAGACGCGTGGTGTCTGGGGGATGATAGTTCGGCTGCGGTTCAGCCGGCGGGGAGATTGTTTCTTCTGTGTCTTGGGTGCCTTTGATCGTTTGAACGCAACGCACCAACGCGACTAGGTTCATTACTCCTGCAAGCTTGGACAATTAGCAACCTCCAAAAGGTGATGTGTATAAAAACTATCCTCGTATTATCTTCAGATGGCTTCCTATTCGAGGCCAGCATTGCGCTCTCCTCGACTGCTTGTCAGGCCTCACCGAGAGCCGAGCCTGTTATGAATCAAATGTGGCGAGCTCAGGATCGATGGGCAGGTACCTCAACATGGAGACCAATATTCCTATCTACGCTCGAACCTTAGCGTAACCTTATTTCAACTACTTATAACCATGCTGAAAGATATTTCGCAAATAATGTTTAGAGATCTGCCGTTCCTTTATAATGCCATCACGACACAACGCCATAGCATCACATCTTGTGGGCATTTATGCCGTCTCAAAACGACACTGTAGGCGATAGCAGTACGCTGTCAAAAGCCAGGTCGGTACAACATACAATGCTAATATCTGTGTCCAACCACAAAACGTCTTCATCTCGCTCTCCATGGGCAGCAACAACCACCCAGACATTCAGGAGCCAATTTCCTAGGAGAGAACAGCCTTGAAATCCTGTCTCGTGAAGTCTCGAACATCCAAAGTCACTGTGGCTGTTGATTTTCTTCGCCGGAGAAGAGCATACTCGCACTCAACTAGTACACTCCAGATCCTTCCAAGCCTTCTGGGGGGTGCTTTAGGGTCATCGTCACCGAACCTCTCGCGCGATCTAGTATCTTGCGCATCATGTGCCCCAAGTACATAGGTCAACAAAATTTCGTTCCGGAGAAAGCTGTGGCTTCGTTACAGCGTGTTTTGAGACAGAACGAATCCTCGAAGCCCAGGCCCATTTCGCCACCAACGGACGAGGTGACCAAAAAATTAGCCGTCAACACGCTTCCTACAACCTTCCAGTCATAGCTCTTTGGTGTACTCAACGGAGGACAAGATTCTTGGATTATAGATTATGTGAACCCCGAATTCTATAAAATCGCCCGAAATTGCATCAAATCCGTGCTTCATCTATAGGGGAGCTCTCACATATCGCTGGGAAGACACAGTGCCCTTCTGGCACAAGGGCACGTATTTCATGCTCGAAATAATGCGGCTCTGGGATTGTAAATAAGGCAGAACTTGAACGTATAGACTATAATGACTTCTTTACACGCGGTCCTGATTCTACGGGAAACATAACAGTTCGATGCTGGGGACATTGTCGACAGCCTATCACGGACTTGTTCGAGAAAAGAAATCCCAACGGAACAAGCGGCCCCTTTCTACCATCGACCTTGATCCCAAAACGATGCAAGATATCATGAATGACGTTGAGCCTTTCTTCCACAAAGACTCTCAAACTTGGTATGAGAACAGTGGTTGACCCTACCGTCATGGTTGCCTGTTTGCAGGCCCTCCAGGTACCGGCCAATCGTCTCTTTTAGCCGGAATTACCTCGCATATCAATGTGCCCTTGTATTTGATAAACCTGCAAGGCATGGATGATAACGACCTGAGGGAAGCTTTTGGTGGAATTCCTTTTCGAAGCTGTATTGGCCTTGAGGATATTGCCTGCGTCGATGTTGATCTTGGCGATCGTGGTGCACAAAACTCAAATCCGCAGCCTGAACAGAATGCCCAGTCGCTAGGCCCTGATGTCGCCCAAGACGAGTCTCAAATAGTTGCGTTGGAGACTATGATGACACGGTTCATGGACAAGCAAGCTGTTGCAAACTACAAAGTTCTGGATCAAGTCAAAGCTCTGAAGTCGGCTACTCTTGACTACCTAGGTGAGGATGATGACATGGCACCCAATGTCGGAAGTGAGGCAAAGAAGGCATCTGACACCACAGAATCCACGCCAAAGTCGGTGAAGCTTTCAGGCTTACTTAATGTCACTGAGGGCGTCAACTCCACAGAAGGGAGGCTGATAATCATGACGACGAATCACCCGGAGAAGCTTGATCCAGCTTTGTATCGAGCTGGTCGTATCAAGCGCAAATTCGAGTTTTCATACGCAAGTAAGGCTAGCTCGATCAGGAGCTTTACGCGCCTCTTCGATAACGACGTCTGCAAGCGATATACATCAGAAGCTATCCATCGGCTCGCGCTAGCTTTCCGGGCCCAACTTCCCAGCAAATCGCCTATCACTACTACTGAGCTTGCCAAGTGCTGTAGTCAGTATCGCGCAAGGCTAGACATTGCTGTCAAGGAATTTGCTGACTGGCTACAGCGTGGCGCGGACAAGTTCTCTTTGCCCCATTGCCTACACCAAGCTAGTCGACGAGGAGGGCACCAAAAACGTCCCCGAACCCTTCGATGACATGCTGCTAAAAATCAGCGCGTGTGATCTTGTTGGTCCTATGGTAGCTGTGGCATCTCGAATCGAAGTGGCGTCCGACGTGCAGACGAAAAAGCAAATCCAAGAGTCTGGAACCTCGTCAAAGCCATGAAGGACCTGATTATAGAGTCTGGAAGCTACGCTGACGCCGCGTCTATCCAAGACTTGCTTTTATTCATCGATGCCGGTGCGGAGCATGTTGTCAAGCTCCCGGGTGATCCAGTGGATCACCTGTCAAGCTCGGAGCTGCAGCGTACTGACTCTGAAACCCGGGACATCGGTGAGCTTTCTCCAAATCTTTCCGGAAATGGTATAAGGGTTCGAATTTCAGAGTCATGGCAAGACAGTCGTTACGCTCTGACCATTCAACGCCTTGCGACTGCTGCATCGGATTGGTCCGGGTCGTTAAGTACGATATGCATTTGCCTGGTTACGAGTTGTTTCAAAGGCTTTGATGACGGCGGCTCTGATAACGGCGACTAAAATGATGACACTGACCCTCTATTCGAGGACCACGTGTCCGCTTCACCAACTTCACCGGACGAGTGTGCTTGGGATGAGGCGCATCATAACCAGGCCAGACATCTTGGCTGGGTTGCTCCAGTGAAGTTTTTCAGAGCCGGCTAAGCTGGCGCTAGCGTCGTCCCACCCCATCGCGGTAGACACCGTTGTATTTGAACAAGAGTGCACTGATTCAGTCGCCAATAACTCTTATACCGATGAGTTTGACGCGGCTGAAAAATAGTCAGGCTTATCCGGTGGAGTAATTCGAAATCATTACCCGGGCAAATTAAATGACTGGGTAGAGCAGCACAGTGCAGTGTATAGCAAATCCTAGTAGAGTATACTGTAAATCGGTAACACTACGGAATATGTAGAAAGCTTAAAAACTAGCATTTAGGTGGGGCCCGCGTAAGAGTGTTAATTACATTTCAAGCACATGCTCATACATTCATACGTCATAGATTAAGAAGAAAATAATAAAGTCTATTGGTATCAAACGAAGTCGTGTCAATCGTGTACGCACGTGCGAATCCAGTCTATTAACATTCCCATGGCTGATTATTATACCGCCCATACTGATGATCTGACGACACTGACGACGTACTCGCCTGAGTCTCATGAGCTGCCGGGTTGGCCAGAATCTCCTCCTTGCTCCCAGCGAAGCTAATCTTGTCGTCGCTGTCCCTGCGACTACGGCTCTGGACCGTAAACTCTGTTGTTTTTATGACGGTGGATGGAAGCGCGTCGTTGTTTCCTTTTCCGCTGGTGACGTGTACCTCCCATTGATCCTGGTTATCGGGGGCTGTACCTAAAGTAGAGCGTTGTTGTCCCGTTCCTTTGACCGTTCCTAGCGGCACACCTCCTGACCGACCGCCGTGATTGCTGTACGAGTTGGCGTAGCCACTCCTTGCGTTTCGGGTCAATGAGACGAGGCGGTTGAGGATGCTGAATTCGAGCTTGAGCTTGATGCTGTATACGAGCGGCTTCCACGACGTCTGGATCTCAAACATGTTTGCGAATTCGAGGCCTAGGATACTAAAGTCGAGAAGCATGACGAGGACATTGACGAAGATGAGGTGGTGAAGTAGGCTTTTCGTGCCAAGGTTTCCAAGAGTGCGTTCCATGCGGAGGAGTTTGGTGGTTTCGAAGACGTATAAGGCGGAGATGATGAGTTCCTGGGTAATGAAGACGCTGAGTTGGATCTTCTCGTAGATCTCGTAGGGTCTCACGAAGGGTGTAGGGTTGTTGGAGTTGTTTCCGTACACCAGAACGATGATAGGTATGTGGAGCCATATGGCGTTGGTAATAATCATGATCAGGACGGCTTTCAGTTTCTTCCTGTTGTGCATCACGATATGTAACCGCGAGTATAGCACGACCGATTGTCCGGTGATCATCGAGCACCACCCTATCAGGATGAGTGTGGCGTAGACATTCTTTTGCGAAATTTGTGCCAGGTGCATGAGCGTGTATCCGGTGGCGTTGAAGACGATGCCCCATGTTGAGACGGTGAAGCTCCAGAAGTAGAGTCCGCTCCGTCTCTTGAACAAGGTGAAGATGTAGACATTAAGTTCGAGGAAGTTGTAAAATGCTATGCTGAGAAAAACGGCCGCAATGGTCTTCGACACGACGATGTTGTCCGCCATTGTAAGGCAGGAGAATGTGTGAGGAAGATAGTGATCAGCGGAGCGAAGGGCGAGTGGAGTTAAAAGCGGATCTGGGGATCACCTCCACAATATCTGTTCAGTGACCTGCTAGATTGAGTGTAGCCGGGGTATCGCCATGGAAAGGCAATCTGAGCCTCCCCCATGTCCCCTACCTAGATTCCAGCCGTATCGAAACTCCTCATCTGCAGGGGCTTTCCGACATACCGATCGTGGAACGTACGGAAGCTGACAAGGAAGTCCCTCACGCTGTCGCCTCGTTTCGCTCGGGGAGGGCGGAAAACAACTCATGAGACCCTCATTTTCTTGGCGACACATCATGTTCGGTTGTAGAAGGCCCCCATTGGTGGATTTGCATGCAATGCAAGCCACATTAGCGTGAATCGCATTCAAATATCGGTCCGTTCCTACCCATCCTCAAAGCGATGTTGGTCTACGACTCGCTCCTCTATCCATGTCTACTTCCCGTGGCGAGCGTGCCCCCAGCTCAATAATATTTTCCCTCGAAAGAACCCTTGGCCTTAGCTATCGAGCAGTCTCACGATCTAGGGATCCTAGGCCGTGTCTCCTGGACGGAGTCGCCCGGCGTATTGTAACGACTAGGAGCAGATGAGTATAACAGGCCCCTTCGCATTTTGACATTACACTATACGTGAGGCCTGGCGTATTTCGGTACAATGGTCAGTGCCGCTTTAGACCATACACGTTTAATGGAGGGATCCCCGAATCATCGCACCAGAAGGCTTATGGCTAGAAGCTTCATGCGCTTCTTCGACCCTAACCAGACTACGACACTTGGTTCCCGGCGTCATATAGAACCCGTATATGCCTCGGTTTGATGCCTCTTGTCTGCATGGACCTGCTCGCTTGCGGCGTCCGCAGCTTTAACTCAAAGGTACCTGCAGGTTGCATGCCGGTACTGCGGTTCAGAGCTTCTAGTCTCTTGGCAATGCGCCAAGCAGACGGCGCCATTACTCGCTCGTTAGGTTGCGCGGCCTGAGAGGACGATACGATCTCCTTATCATCTGGTAATGATGAGAAATTTGCACACCCAAGTATTCTAGATGAGTACGTCAAGAACATGGCGTAGTGAGAAAACTGAAATCGTCCGGGTGCTCAGGAGGCGGCAGTTTTGTATCGCATCGTGTTTTGTCTGGCGTCGAAGTGGCGTTTAGCAACGGAGGAGCCGAATGCTACCTTCCCGCGGGGTGGTCTACGGCCCTTCTCTCGGAGCCCCAAGGACTTGGCGTCTCCTTACATGTGAGCCCAACACGTGAGAGCTTGCGGAAACTTGCCCGCTCCCGGGTTCGCATTCAGCTTCAGGCCTTGCAACTAGTTAGATATTTAGTATACGCCACCATGCAACTGCGGCCTGATATGCCATTCTGTATTGTAATCATCTCGGGGCTGCGCACCTCAAAAAGAGTGTACCGTAGCAGTCACGTTGCGGAATCCTCATGGTCCTCACAGTCAATGCTGAATTTCCAGTGTTTTAGAGCTCTGACATTTCAAATTACATTATTTGTCTAAGTGTGCGGTATAACACGTTATGGTGTAAGCCTAGTGACTAGCCATGCAGTAAGATGGGTGTTTCTGTCAAATCACTGAATAGGTGCGCCAGATGCACCCACAGTCGCGTAGAATAGCTTAGTCTGACCTGTGATGACCATGCGTCCCTTGCCCGCGAATTGGAAGTTGGCCGCTGTCACGCCAGTGTATATCTTGCCAATGAGCTTGCCAGAAGGATTGTAGACCCAGACACCATCACCGGCGCCAGTGTAAACGCGACCCTTGGAATCAGTGTGTACACCTATCAGAAAATGTTAGCTATTAAATTCACAATTACACGTCCAGGTGCAAAACTTACCATCGGGGATAAAGGCGGGAACATAGGCGAAGGTCTTGCGGTTGCCGAAAGTGCCGTCTTGCGCAACGTCATACGAGTAGATGGACGCGGGCGCAGTAAGGTTGAGACCGAAAAATCCACCCGCAACGCCAGTATCGGCTACGTAAGCCTTCTTGCCATCAGGTGAGATGGTGATACCGTTGGGGTGGCCGAAGCCATCAGCCACAACGGTCAGAGCACCCGTCTTGAAGTTGTAACGGTACACCTGCTCTCTAATACCCGGGTAAGGGCGGAACTCCTGGAGGTAGCCGTAGAGAGTGTCAGTGAAGTAGAGGTCGCCGTTTGTTGGGTTGACGACCAGATCGTTCAATGAGTTGAATTGGCGACCAAAGTAGTTGTTGATAAGAGCTAGGATAGTTAGTTTCGAGCTTTAGGTCTGGAATCCTTTGAGATGCTTACTGGTGGTGTTGTACGGTGGGAGGGGGTTCATGACATACAATGCCGATGGCACGTTGTCACCCTGGCCTTCACCAGCGAAGATGATGTTGCCCTTGTAGTTGGTACCGCCGTTGGGGTTGATAACTTGGGGGTTCGAGGTGTTGACCACAGTCACAGGTGCTGCCTGAAGTGTGCCAGACCTCACTTTCTCGGCGTCCGCAAGACGAATCTTCTGAATGATGGAAGACTTGTTCAGTCCGGTGCCCGCAGCACGTGCACCAGCATTCTGGACGAAGAAGACTTCATCCGTTGGAGGGTACCATGTGACAGCCTCGTGGAAGATGGGATCAACCTCCGAGGTTGCAATGGTAGTCAGAGAAGGGTTCTCGCCAATGACGTCGTAGAACTCCTCGTCGTAGATGTGGAAGGGCTTGTCCAACAGAGACTCTTCGCTCACACTGGGCCAAACGAATAGCTATCACTCTGTTAGATCATTTCGAGTTTCGCAAAAGCTGCAGGACATGGAGGACATACCGTTGTGCCATTGTAAACCGAAGGTGGTGGGACAGTTTCCAAAACATTGAAGCTCTTCTGGTCGATGACTTGAGCATGGTCGGGGACCTTTCGCGCGAGAGCACAGCCAACTGCTGCGCTAGCAGCCAGGAAGATGGTAGTGGAAGGCATCTTCAGTTGAGATTGATTGACTGTACCTCTGCAATAGGTGGAGATCGAGCTGGTTTAAGAAGCACATGGCCGGATAAACTCTTCACCGTTTTCGTCCTGGCAAGTTGAAAATTAGTTCATCTCGGTAGAACTCCTACAGCGGCATTTTCGTCATCCTGCGGCTCGCTGTCGAGCCATTTCCGGTATGGCATAGTAGAAGAGGCCCGATGGCGTTCACTGATACAAGGATTAGAAGGGCCGGTGATGAGGCTAAGCGCAATGACCCCGTGGGGTTGGGACAACGGAACATCGCAACCCCGCCTTGGAGTCGCACAAACCAGCTCCAGTTCATCTGAGGAAGCAACGGAACGACCACCAACAGGGACATGTCTTCCCTCTAACCTGTCGTTCAACAACGAGCATTGCTTTTGCGCAAGCTGTAGACTAGAATGGCACACAATACCTTGCCTGCAGCTTACCACGTGTACCTTGCTTGCCGACGCGCACCAAGCCTCAGTGCCTTCTTGGCAACAATTTGACCGGTCAGGGTCGCTCGAGCCGCTACCCGTCATCATGCCGTTGCCGTAATGCTCTAGGCAGTTGGCCGGAAGGCTAGATCCCATCGCTTCGTATTCGAAGCCGTGGACGGAGATGCATTACCTCATGGGGTTGCCACGGATCGGGAATTCCTGGTCCATACTGGAGTATTCCCACGTGCTAACTCTCTAGGAGCTTAGCAAGTTCTTATCATTCAATACATAGTAGCGCCGGTCGCTACCGATGGCTTTTCGCACGGTGCTTCGACATGCAACCTCAATGCCAGCAAGAGGTGGGCGCATAGATGCCACGCCGTCTAGATTTCAATACTTCCATGCATTAGACCATGGCTGCTCGCTAACCTCTCTAAGAAACCTCGAGCGCAAAGTACAACTCCAAGGCCCTTTGAAGGATCCAAAATAAACTCCCCCTCTGGAGCTTGACTCAGGAACACACAGAACCGTCAACCACAGGAAGTGGTACCTACTCTTCCCTTGTACGCATTTCAGTCGCCCAACACCCTGACTCCGTCAGTCCAACATAGGACCGAACTTGTCCTGTACGCGCACACGTACTCGTACATGCACAGACGAGTTTCAAGACCTCCAAGGTTTTGTTGTAGACCATGTAAGCCTTCTCAATGCAATGGTCTCTACACTCACCTACGCATCGCATGCTTCTCGGGACATCCTTTTGTCGACCATCTAAGCCTTGAGCAAGATACGCTCTCTACACCCGCCTACGCCACAGAAGCTTCCGTCTCTTTTGTACACGCACCTGCTTTCGCGTCCAAGTTTCAGAAAAGTACAGGTAGCGGAGATATAGGCAAGCACATACTGCTTACAATCCCTTCATTCAGTACGTTGTGTCAGAAGTGTAATACCTCCACTTCACATCGAGGATGAACACGCCAGCCAAGTCAAACCCACCCCTAGGGTTGTCTCGCATTCTCCGTGTTAGCAATGATAATCATCTGGTTGCACCCTCGGCAACTCAACCATAGCCCTACTACATACACATCATTAGTACACCAGACTACATCACGTCAGATCACATCAAGCGTTGCAGGCAGAGAGCGATGCATATGGGTCGTGAAGATCGTGAGTGATATTGCTCTTTCAATATTACTCTCCCGATGTCCACCGTCCATGGCCGTAACCCTTCAGGCCCAACCGATCCCCCAGAGACGCAGCCTCCTCAACTCCACCAATACCCCTACATTGGAACAGTAAAAGCCGTACCAGTCATTCAATACGAAAAAGAAAAAACGCCAATCCCCATTCGCGCTATTTTCCAGCTGCGAAGGTATCCTCGTGGGGGGATGCATATGCAACGCGCAAAACTCCAAGATGAAGGCCAAAAAACCCAAAACCCGCCCCGAAAAAAAGGACAACCTGGTGCCCCAAGATATCGTGGCCGTAACAGTCAGAAGCTCGTGAAAGGAAAAACAGGATGAGAAACAAAGGAGAAGTACAAAAACACGCGACTCATAACAGAGTGAGTCGTGAAGCATCAGAAGTGCTTTTTCCCTTTTTTCGATCTCTCAAAACGCCAGATCGTCAAAATAGTGTACAAGGGTGATGATGGTGTTGTTGTCGAGATACAACAGTATCGCAAGACATTCAGAAAATGGCTGCAGATGCACGTCGTAACCAAGACAGTGATTGTGTGTGTGGAGTAGACGGAGCGGAGTAGTAACAAGAGAATAACACTGGACGATGAGCGGCGTAGCGCAAGCGCTTAGCTCATATCCATCATGTCTTCAAAGAGGCCGTCCTGGTGTTCATCGGCATAGGTAGCAAGAACTTCATCGCTGGGTCCAAAGTTGCCCTCGTAGATGGTGGCACCAGCGCGGCGTCTTGACTCGACCCATCGGCAACCATAACATTGAAGCACTTGCTCCGCAGTCGGTCGCATGTCGGGGTCTCGGTTTAGCATAGCGTAGACGACATGGTCCATCGAGTTGGGGTCGTTGCGCTGCACCATGAATGAAGGGGCGCGGGCGAGGTCCTCTTCAGGGTTAGAGGCTGGCTTAATCATAATGGACGATATGGAATCTTCAGCGCCGTCCGACATGAGGAAGCCATCCGTGGAAGGCCTAACCGTCTCAGCGACCGGGTCGCCATGAAGGTCCCGACTAAGTGTGCTGCTGTCGGCGCTCCAAGTGAGACTGGGGAGGACATTCTCGAACTCGCCCGATCGCAGCTTTTGCCAGTAATCACCGTTCTCAGGAATTACGCAGTTGCCAGCAATCTCAGCCAGCATCATGCCGAGGGCGAAGACATCGGCAGGCTTGTCAAAACGGCCGGAGAGTTGCTCAGGTGCAAGGTAGTGGCGGTCACCTTCGCCATCGATGCCAGGTGGAGCTGGCCACTGACTCGCTAAACCGAAGTCTGCGATTTTCAGACCACCCTCGAAGTCGATAAGGACGTTGGCGGGCTTCAAGTCAAGATGAATGTAGCCAGCGTCGTGAATAGATTTGAGACCCTGCAATGGGATTAGTGGTGCTGTGAACAAAGACTATATTTAGACGTACCATGAGAAGTTCGAGCAGGATCTTCCAGATGCGGAAATCATCGAGACGGCTATTAAAGCCAACGGTGTCGAGATATTTCCTCAAGTTACCGCCCTCGCAGTACTCGGTCTGGATGTATAGGTGTTGGTCGAATTCCCAGTGGGTTTTGATGTCCAACACATGCTCATGGCCCTGAAGAGCGTAGAGGATGTCGACCTCACGCAGCTTCTTTTGGCGGTCGCCTGCACCGATGTACGGCTTCTTCGACTTCTTTACGACCCATACCTGGCTCCCAGCAGGCGATCTCAGTGGCGAGATCTTGACCGGCTGACTCACACGATAGACGGTAGAAAATTCGCCCTCTCCGCCATCGAGAGGCTTGATCTCGTGGAATCGTTCACTCAAGGACTCATCGACATCGTTCTTTGTTAGGCCGATAGGAATGGCGCCTTGAACACTTCCGAAGAAGCCGGAGTCACGAGGCGTTGTAGGAGTGGCGGGCGCAAAAGAGCCAAAGCTGCTGTTAAAAGGAAAAGACCCCCGTCGGTTGCCAGAGATTGACAGCTTGCTCGCATCGGGAGGAGCAAAGGACTCGTGCGCAGGTGTTTGTGGTGATGGCGCGCCAAAGATACTTCCAGCTGCTATAGAATGTTTAGTATTGCTCTCGCTATACGACGGTCGAAGAGATGTACGTGCAACCCGTCGCGAGAGAGACCGAGGGCGAACCAAAGTATTGGTTTGCCGCAGCAGCCGACTCTGATTCGCGTTGAGGGCGTGTGCAGAGGGGGACTTGTTAACCGTTGACTCAGACTCTTCACTCTCTGACGAGCTGTCTTTATCCGGGAAAGTCTCTAGATAGATACGAGATGTGTACTTACTCGTTGGACGACCATCATTGTCAGGTACTGCAAACGTGTCTGAGCCAATGGAAGGGCGCGAGCGGAACGTCTTACGGCGCAGGCTGCTCTCCTTGGAGCGACGACTGGACCCGCCACTGGGCTTGGTTGGTGTGGGTGGCATATCATCCGCGCTGGATTGACTGTCACCCATGCGGTTCGCTGTCGGTGAATGTGTATCCGGCTGGACATCTTCATCGTTGTCTCCGTCGATACTTACAAAGCTGCCTCGGCGTTGCATGGTACCGCTCATGCCACCAAAGATGCTTGGTCGCTTACCAAACGAGTCTGTTGTGAACTTTGACACATTCGCACTGAAGGGCGTGCTAGGTGTACCAAACTGATGTTGTGGTCGAGCTTCATTGCCAAACAAGCTGCCACTTCTCTTGACCAAAGGTGTGTCAAGGTTGATTGTGCGGTCTGCTGCAGCTGGAGGGAACGACTGACGTTTCGATGGTGTGTCGGGCATGACATAGATGCCGCCAGCTGCTGGTTCGTCCGCATTGCGGTTCTTCTTGGACAGAAGACCAGTCGAGAAGGCGACAGGTGCTGCCGGCGCAATCTTGAACGGCGTGTCGAACGAGTCTTGTGACGAGTACTCACCATCTGGAGCATGCGGGCGCCCGATACCGATGGGGAGTGAGCGAGAGAAATGTGGGTTAGCGGGCATCGGGGGTGGGGGGTATGCAGGGCCGCCCCATTGAACTGCTGGGGCTCGGGGAGGGGCCATGGGTGTGCCGCTCACGCCGGAGGAAGCAGAGGAAGGTGTATGCGCATGCGATAGCGGGTGCGGTTGTGCTGCTCCGGCTCCACCGCGAGGGTAAGGCTGTGGTAAGCCCATGCGCCCGGCGTCGAAAGTAGACTTGCGGAATGGTGTCTGGACGGGTGGTGTTTGCATGGACGAGTTGACAGTACTATCGAGGGACATGCGGTTGCGCGTCTTGGAGGCAGCGGGTCCGGGCATTGCGAACTCGCCGTCGTGACTCGGCTTACGCGGAGTGTTGGATCGTTGTGATAGGGTCGACCTCCGCAGTGACGTTGTCCGGCGGATTGGTGATGTCGCACCCGACATGGGGGAGCTGTTGAAAGAGAAGGTGTTGGTCAGGTCGTTGTAGGGGCGCGAGCTCTCGTCGGCGGAGACGCGCGGTGCAGGCGATGGGTCGAATATGCTCTCAAAGTCGTTTCCGAGGCTCGACACGCCGTGCAAGCTCCGGCGCTTTGCCATGGGACTGGAGCCGGGCGATCCGCTGAGGTTCATAAGTCCGTCGTTGCGCTTTAGTGGACTTGACTTGGCGGGGGGCGCGGGCGACAGCTCGGGTCGGCGCGCAAATTCGAACTTGATGGGCTTGTCGTCTACTTCCAGTCGCTTGTCCATGTCCATGGTGTCGGGAGACTCTGCGCTCGGGCGTCGCGCGGGGGTGTTTTCTTGGCCAGGCGATTGTCGCGTAATGAAGGGCGTCGCGTTGCCAACGTCGGTGGACTCGGCTAAGGCGCGTCGGCGCGGGCTCTTGGAGTTGCTGTTGCGCGTGCGCGGCGATGAGCGAAAAGGGCCTGAGCGTCGCAGTGAGAACTTCTTCTTGGCTGGGGCAGCCTGAGCTAGTGGTGACTCAGGGAAGTTCGCGATGGGGCTGGTGACCTTGTGCGCCTTGGGGGAGAATGCGCGCGCAATGGCGAGGGGTGAGATGGGAGAGCGGGGCGTGTCGGCGTTGCGGATTTGGAAACGCGACTGTTTGGAGGGTGAGCGCGACAGAGAGCGGCGGAGCTCCTGGAGGTGGGAGAAGTGGGTGCTGTCGAGTCGATAGCTGTGGGGATGAGTTGGTGAGGGAAAGTGCATGGTGCCACATTCGCGACTAGGGGAATATCCGTAATCCATGGCTCGCGTAGTGAGCGTGGCTCAATGCGGAGTTTTGCTCGCGACAGTGACGTCTGGAAGGAGTCGGGATGTTTGGAGGTGAGACGTGCAGATGGCGGGCAGTAAAGTCTCCCGTGACGTGTTGTCGTGTTTTAGGCAGGCGCAGAGGGCATGGAGATGAAGACAGTCTTCACTCGATAGCGGTAGCGCTGTGCTGGTGGTGGTGGTGCGTGTTGGGTGCGGGCCGTGGTATGAATGCGTGGGCTGTTGTC
>JAESFQ010000398.1_pt1 | contig 15762 bp, 6 predicted proteins | sample 9269431 | NCBI WGS metagenome assembly JAESFQ01 (sample SAMN14502588, study PRJNA617103) | algae metagenome | isolation source: Plectolyngbya sp. WJT66-NPBG17 and co-occurring heterotrophs from well... | place: USA: Mojave Desert, Joshua Tree National Park, California | collected 2006-08-06
TCGAAGACGCCCCACGCATACCAGACGATTCCAGCGCTCCTGTAGACTCTCGACAAATGTACTCTATTGCAGTATCTTCCAAGACAGGTACTTCCATGCAGAACAATTTGAGGCTACTGCTCGCTCATCTGGAGAAAACGCCAAATATTTCGCCTGGCGAACTTTCGTACACGACAACAGCACGACGGATGCACCATCCGCATCGTGTGTTACTCTTAGGCTCATCTATCGAAGAGATCTCGCGCAAGCTTAACTCGGCAATTCTTGAAGAAACTGGCAAGACAAGACCGAGAGGAGCGCCTCGACTGGTGTTCAGTTTCACCGGCCAGGGTGCTCAATATCCCGGAATGGCGCAACAACTATTGAGGGAAAGCTCCGTCTTCCGAAATGAACTGCACCACCTCGACCAGATCGCGACAAGTCTAGGCTTTTCATCTGTGATCCCTTTCATTGAGTCCACAGAACAAGATCCTTTGGTATTCCAACCTTCAGTCGTTCAGCTTGCGAGCATATGCGTTCAGTTAGCTTTGGTTAAGTTGTGGGACTCGTGGGACATCCGTCCATCCGCAGTCGTGGGGCACAGTCTCGGAGAGTATGCTGCTCTCAACACTGCTGGAGTACTCTCAGATGTCGACACCATCTTTCTTGTCGGTATGAGGGCGCATCTCCTGGAGCAAAAGTGTACACCCGGTACGCATGCCATGTTGGTTGCCGACGGCCCACTTGAAGAGATTGCTATTGCTCTGCAAGATCGTTCATATGAGGTGGCTTGCATCAATTCACCGACAGAGACTGTTCTTGCCGGACCAAGCGAGGATATGCCGGAGCTTCAGGAATCACTGAAGAAGGCTGGAATGAGGAGCACCCTTCTCAAGGTACCATATGCCTTCCATTCTTCACAAGTCGACGCGATCATTCCAGACTTCAAAGCTCAAGCGCAGGGTGTGCAATTCTCCGAACCAAAGTTACCCGTCATCCAACCGCTGAAATCTACCGCCTCGACAACAGGCACGACTTTCGATTCCGAGTATTTGGCACGCCACTCCCGTGAGCCTGTTAATATGATGGGATCGTTGATCGCAGCTCAGAACGAGGGTTTGATCACCACCCGATCTTTGTTCGTGGAGATTGGCCCACATCCTGCTATTTCGAAGATGGTTCAACGCACGTTGGGTTCATCCGTTGTCACTGTCCCCTCACTTCAGCGAGGAGCTAAGCCGTGGGATGTGCTTACGCGATCACTCAAACCTCTCTATGAGGCTGGAGCTAGCGTCAATTGGGCTGCATATCAGCAAGACTTCAGGCGATTCCACAAGGTCATCCCACTACCATCATATGCCTGGGATCTGAAGCCTTACTGGATTCAATACGTCAACGACTGGTCCCTACGGAAAGGTGATCCCCCCGCTGAAGGTGTGCAGGTTCGTCCCAAGATTGAGAGTACGACGATCCATTCAGTGGTGTCAGAAAGTGGTGACTCTATGCGCACTAAAATCGTAGTCGAAGCAGATATCTCGCGCGAAGATCTTTCCCCACTGGTTCAAGGACATGAGGTTGACGGTATTCCTCTGTGCACACCATCAGTATACGCTGACATGGCTCTCACTCTCGGTACATACCTGCTCAAGCGGTACAAGTCGGATCTAGCCGACATGCTCGTGGATGTTTCCGACATGACCATTTCGAAGGCGTTGATTCTGAATCAGCAAGCAAACAAGCAACTTGTTCAGGTTCATGCCGAAGCAGACTGGTCTACTCGATCGGTGACTATGAAGTTCATGTCCTTCAACAATCACCAGAAACTGCAAGAGCACTCTCGCTGTAACGTTCGTTACACAGATCGTGAACTCCAGAAGAAGCTGCAAGAAAGTGCACCGGAGATTCAGATGAAAGTATCTGACCTCCGCAATGGCGTCGCTTCCGGTAAGACAGCTCGATACAATCGCGCAATGGTGTATCGAGCCATTCGCCCTCTAGCACGATTCCACAACGACTACCGTGCGATTGACGAGATAGTGCTCAACAGCGATACACTCGAAGCCTCGAGCACACTAAGTTTTGGGAGCGTGAAGCGAGATGGCGATTTCCATACTCATCCAGCCATCATCGATTCGCTGACGCAAGCGTGCGGCTTCACAATGAACTGCAACGACAACACAGACCTGGATGTAGAGGTCTTTATGAACCACGGATGGGGATCGTTGCAGCTTTTCGAACCGATCGATTTTGAGAAAGTATACACCACGTACAGTCGCATGGAGTCCGGCCCCGACAAGCTCTGGCGCGGCGACGCCATCATTTTCGAAGGCGGTAGGGTGGTGGCACACTTTGGACAGATCGCGATTCAAGGCGTGCCCCGGCGGGTGCTCAAAGTCATTCTTTCGCTCGAGAGCGGCAGGAAACTGCAGGGTGGCAACCCGACAGCACAGCGTTCTATCGCGGATAGCAGTGAGCCGCGTGTGGGCTCAGCTCGGCCAGATGCCGTACTAGAACAGGTACCGCACCGGGCTGGACCATCTCCTGTTGATGTTGGCCTCCAAATCATCGCAGAAGAGTCTGGCGTAGCTGTCGACGGCTTCACGGACGATGCCGTTTTCGCAGACATGGGTGTGGACTCTCTCCTCGGTCTGACCATTTCGGCGCGCTTCCGAGAGCAACTCGGTGTCGAACTCGACTTCAACGGCCTTTTTTACGAATATCCTACGGTCAAAGACCTCAAGGCGTATCTGCGCAAGTCTCTACACGATTCGGGTTACGCCAGTCCAGTTTCATATGATGGCGCTGGGCCAGAGTCCGTGCATGCTGGTACGAAAGGCTCCACATCCAATCGTGCGAACGGCATCGAAGCGCTCGGGTCTGCGAAGAAGGCGCCTTCTTCTGACACCAATGTCACTCGAGCCCTTCAGATCATTGCCGAAGAGAGTGGCGTGGAAGTGACCGATCTTGGTGATGATGCCGAGCTTGCTGATTGCGGAGTGGATTCTCTCTTGTCACTCATCATCGCGAGTCGCTTACGCAATGAACTCGATCTTGAGATAGAGAGCGAGTCGTTGTTCTTGGAGAGCCCAACAGTAGGCGATCTGAAGAAGGTGTTAGCAAAGTTGGGTGACGGTGCAGCGGTGGATGGTGCTGTGGATGAGCAGGTGCAGAAGATGATGCCACCACCACACGCCAATGAAATCCACAGCCCGGCTGGTGAAAACAGTCATGTGCATGGAGACACCAACAAGGAAACCCGTGCTATACTGGACATTCGAAAGCAAGCCGTACAAGACCTAGTAGATGAATTCGCATCCGGCTTCTCTGCGCCTACCTCGAGCGACGCGGCCCAAGATGAGACAAACATCAAAAGGGTCGTCTTGGTGACTGGCGGCACCGGCAGTCTTGGAGGCCATCTCGTATACCACCTCGCTCAGCAGCCCGACGTCCATAGGGTCGTCTGTCTTAACCGTGCGCATCGCGAGGACCCCATGCAGCGCCAGATGCAAGCGATGAAGGACAAAGGTATACGTTTTCCGGATGGTCTGAAGCACAAGTTGTTGGTACTCCAGACCGACTCTTCAAGCCCACGGCTTGGGCTCACGCAGAGGCAATACGACGACCTCGCTGCTTCAGTCACGCATCTTGTCCATCAGGCTTGGCCCATGAATGCGACGCGTCCGTTGTCGGGATTCAAGGCGCAATTTCAAGTCATGCGCAATTTGATCGATTTAGCGAGAGATGCTGCTTCATACCACAGCCGCGCCTTCAAATTCAGCTTCGAGATGGTATCCTCGATCGGCGTTGTCGGCCTGTACGACCAGCACAAGCATACTGCTACAACCGTAGTACCAGAGACAAGAGCGAGTATCGATTCAGTCTTACCTAACGGCTACAGCGAAGCAAAGTGGGGCTGTGAGCTCATGCTCGATCGCACATTGCACCAGTACCCTGACCGCTTCCGCACCATGACAGCCCGTCTGGGCCAGATTGCCGGGTCAAAAACCAGTGGGTACTGGAACCCCATGGAGCATTTTGGTTTCCTGGTCAAGTCATCCTGCACTCTGAACGCATTGCCCGACGTCGACGGCAAGCTGTACTGGACTCCCGTCAATGACGTTGCGAGCACGCTCGCGGATCTTGTCATCGCAAACAACGACCCGTATCCCGTCTACCACATCGACAATCCTAATGGCCAGTCATGGAGAGAGATGAATGGGTATCTGCAAGCCGCGCTGCGGATACCAACCCTGATACCGTTCCACGACTGGCTGAAGCGCGTGCGTGAGGCTCCTCCAAAGGACAATCCTGCGTTGTTGTTGTCTGACTTTCTGGAGTCTAACTATCTCCGCATGTCGTGTGGCGGGCTGGTCTTGGACGTGTCCCATGCACTTGAGCATTCGACGACACTTAGAGGCGTCGGCCCGGTGTCCAACCAGATACTAAGAAAGTATGTACACATTTGGAAGGAGATTGGATTTCTGCATACTACGGAGGAGGACAAGAAGAATTTCGAGGAAGAGAGGGTAGCGCTTTGGACTTAGTTAGTTTGTATAGTACACAATAAACGTATCCAAGAAGCGAGTCTCTAAATTATTTTCTCTTCTGTGACTTGGAGTATATCAAGTAAGTGTACAAGATACGCTTAATTAGTATACTCTCTTAGAGCGTTCTGCAATAGGTATTTATATTTCTGCGATACATAAGGCGCTTCAGCTAGTACAGTTGGTTAATTCTCATAATACACAAGATCTAGTACGCCGAAAGGGTCTGTATGCACCTGTACATCACTATTCTGCGTGAAAAATTCTTGGTTGAAAAGGTCTTCGTTGATCATATCTTATCATCATTCCTTATCCCCATCTACCATTCACTTGCCCAATCTGATCACCATCAGGTCCCATCCCCACCCTCCTACTGTCCACCAGTCTGATTCTTATCCGTCTGCTTAATACCCACGCTCTCGCCCCCAGCCTTCGTCGTGTCACCAACAAAGTTACCAGCCGCTGTTCCAACACATTAGTACGAACAGCACCACCTTGTATCCCGCGTAACAAAACAAAACAGAGCATACCTTTCGTCGTATCCCCAACTCCCCCCGTAATCCCCGTTACAGCATCACCAAGCCCCTTCCCACCAGCCGCAACAACATTGCCTGTTGCGTCAGTCACGCTCTGAACGCCTTTTCCCACTGTATTTGTTGCTGCGCCTAGTGTGTTTCCTGGAACTTGTTAGCATGGTACGCATATACGAATCCCCCTTTCTTATGCACATCGATCCCTTCCACCCTACGCTATAGTGACGATGCAGCAGCGTGTGGGAGCGAGCTAAAAGGTATGTCGCAACGTACCGAGACCGCTTGCTGCGGTGCCGAAGAAGCCCTTTTGCTGGTTATTCTGTTCAGACATTTTGGTTTCGCGTAGTATGTATGGTTATTTGGAGTGAACTGAATTGAATTTGAGGTGAATTGGGGTATGCGAATGGATTTGAAGATGTGCAAGGTTCGATTTTAATTTTAAGAGTGAGGAGAGGGAAAGCATCATCATTGAGAGGCAGCTTGAGCTGTGATATGTAGGCCACTACTCTGTCCTTATGACGTAACCAGTCGCGCCCTCCCTCATCCCTGCGCTGCCCCTCACTTGGGGAAAGACGCGCAACGCTCCTGCCGTTGACAAATGTCCCGCAGGATGATCGACGTTTGCATCACATCACATCATTGGCAGGGATCCCGTATCCCAACGAAGCGGATCGGGGTGCATGCCTGCGTATACACGTACCAAAAACTCAGCACAGTAATCACGACTTCACGGACAGGAGACATCGGCATAAATTTTTGACAGTTTATTCCAACTAGATCGAGCTATTGCACGCAAAGAGTCATGATCAGAACCGAGCCATCTCCTCGTAAATCTTGCTCTCTCATGCCACAGAATCCTTATTCGCAAGTGCATGCCTAAGCAAGTCTGCTATCGTCGGCGCACACCGCGTCACCAAACCAGCATACTCTCTGTAAAGCTGCAAAAAGAAGAGAAAGAAAAAAAGAGGATAACATAAGCATCAAGGAAGAGCGGGATTAGAGAAACCTCCACAGGAAGACACGGTACTCCTTCTACCTCTTCGTCCTCCCTACCCTAGGGACACGTTGCACAGAAAACATGACGAATCGAGGGAAAGCCGACCAAGAAACCACCCATGGCGCTCGTGAAAAGCGTACGGTGTAGGCCGTCCTCCCTCCTCAGATCCGGAACGCCGGCATTGTCGATGAAGCCCCGTAAGAAACATGCGCATGGAAACAGTCGTCTAGGCTTGATCGCAGCACCAATGGTCTGAACACCCAAACCCATTTCGTGAGGCCGGCCGTTCGACAACAAGGAAACTTTTGAAACCCGCCAGTCTTGAATATCGCAGTAATGAAACCCCGCGAAATGCATAACAATGCGCGCGCTGATGCCCCCTTCTATGCAACGAAACAGGCGATTAGATTACCGCGTGCGGTGTGGTCTATGGGTATAACCGTCACGCGCTCGAACGAAGAAAGGTAATCACTCAGAAGGCTTGGCCTCCGCGTCGGCAGCAGATTCATCTGCGGCGTTGGATGTAGAGCCAGCCTCGCCGGCATCCTCGTTGCTAAGAGCTGCTAGTGCACTGTGACGTTTGTTAGTAGAGATCCTAACAAGGACTAACATGAAAACTTACCTGAAAGCGTTCGCATGAGCAGTTGCCTCCTTCTCCTTTTGGACCGGTGGTGTGCCATTGCGCGAGGAAGCGTTGGAGTCTTGACGGCCACCCATCATGCCAGGACCGAGACCACGGGGGCCACTACCGCTGCGGCTACCAAGCATGGACGGGCCGAGAGCTCCGGGGTTGTTGAGGTTGCGTCCAGAAGCACCCTTGGACAGCTTGCGGAGGTCGTCCATCTGCACACGGCTACCAGTGTCTGGAGGAGGCTGCATGCCACCACCTGAGAACGAGCGAGCGTCGCCACGACCCATGGGAAGACGGCCACCGCCACCACCGCGCTGGTTCGATCGTGTGCGCTCCATCTCGGCGGCCTGTTGAGCTGCCATGGCCTCTTGATGGATCTCGGCGATAGTCTTAGGACCCTTGAGAATGTCCTTGGACTTCCAGCCGGACTTGCGCATGTCGACAGTGTCGAGCAACATGAAGTGCATACGTGACGGAAGGCCCTCCATGTTCATGACCTTCTCAATGCGCTCAAAGTACATGTTGATCATCTTGGGACCGGCCTCAGCCGACTCCATCGTCGCACCGACAGTACGGAGCAGCTTGACCAAGCTCTCAATGGCGGCCTCATCGGGAAGACCCTCGAAGTCAAGGAGCTTGAGCACACACTCGTGCATGATACGGAGCGTCAACATGCCCAGCTTGTACAGCTCTCCGATGAATTGGATGAGACCAAGACCCTTGCGCTTCGCGGCAGCAGCAATGTAGTACTCGTCTGACAGGAGCTTCGCTTCCTTGCCATCTTCGGGTGCGTCGGGTAGGTTGACTTCCCAACCGCGCTCGAACTCTTCTTGACAGCGGTTGAGGAGGTACTTACGGAAGAGAGCACCACCAACAACTGGGGCACCGTGCTTGTCGCGAACGTTCTCATCCTTGATGTCGGTGCTCATGGTCTGCAGCATGCGGCTACAGAATTTGGCGTACATGGACGACCAATGACTCTCGTCACAAGCCTTCTCAAAGGTGAGTTGAATGACCTGGCGAAGAGTGCGTCCATCAGTCTCATCCTTGGACTGTCCAGCGATCTCGAGGATTTGATCGGAGATCTTGTCGAACTTGTCGGGTGTCATCTTGTTGAGAGCAGCCTTGACCTTGCGCTGTACCATGTCGGGAGCCAAGTGACCGCTGCTCATTTGAGCCTGGACAGCAGCGGGCTGAGTGAGCGTCGGCGGTACCCAACCAGTCTTCGAAGGCTTGAGCGGCTGGACTTCCTGACCGGCGGTCAATGGCATTTGCTTGGCGTCTTGTGCGTTGTTGTTGCCGCCACCGCGACGGCTGCTGCTACCACCCTTACCACGAGAGCTGCCAACGCGAGGGGAATCGGGTCCACGGTGAGGCATGCTCTGGTAGGAGCTGGTACGTCCCATGGCGGGAGCGCCAGCCATAGGGAAAGCACCACGACCTCCACCTAGAACGACATGAGCAAGAGGATTCGTCATAGAGCCACGTCCACCTTGGGCTTGCTGGAAACGCTGTTCGGATGTCGTACCTGGCGGGAGTGTGCGACCTCCCTGGAATCCACCACCTTGTCCAAACGTACCCATTCCACCGCCACCGCCAGGGCCTGTGCGAGAGCCTTGGCGATTACCGGCGCCCAGATGCATAGAACCAGGACGGGCAGATGGGGGACCACGAGCTGATTGAGGCTCGTCGCCAACTGTCTCCTTGAGCTTCATGTCCCAATCAACAGAAGGCTTCTCCTTGAAGACGTCTTGAAATTGCAAGAGAAAGTCCTTGTCGTACTGGCGACCCTTGCTTCGGTTGCTGTTGTTGAGAGCGGGGTTGGGGCTGGCTACACCTTGAGGGTACATGACCTCAGCACGAACTTCAAGGAAACGTGCCGTCTTGAGCGCCTGCATACCAGCAGTGGGCTGTGCGGGCTCAACGGACTTGTTCGTCTCGAGCTTGAGGGCAGCTGGCTTGGGCTTGGTACCAGTAGGAGTCTTTGAAGGGGCAGGTGCAGCGATAGGAGCTGCGGGCTCGGCTGGGGCCGCCTCCTCTTCAGTCTGGGAGGCACCAGGACCGAACATGGTGTTCTTCTTCAGTCCTGCGAACAGAGCCTTATCCTTGGCCTCGCGTTCGGCCTTTTGCTCGGGAGTCTCTGCGGCGCGAGCTGCTTCCGCCTCTTCGGCTTCGCGCTCAAGCTTGCGCAGACGCTCCTCCTCCTGCTTGACCTTCTCGGCAGCGTTGGCCTTCTCAGCCTCGGCCTTCTTCCTCTTCTCCTCAGCGTAGCGCGCCTCGTCTTCTTCGCGCTTCTTCTCTTCTGCTTCCATCTCAGCAATCATGCGCTCCATCTCTTCGTCTTCAAGTCGCTTCTTCTCCGCCGCGTCTGCCTCGGCCTTCTTGGCAGCTTCAGCATCCTCCTTCTCTTTGGCTTCAAGAGCAGCTTTGGCGTCCGCCTCTTCCTTGGCTGCAAGCTTTGCATTGGCTTCAGCCTTGGCCTCTTCCTCCATAGCCTCCTTGGCCTTCTTCTCTGCTTCTTCCTGGAGACGGAGTTTCTCCTGGAACTGCTTGACAAACTCGGCCTTCTTGGAAGCGGAATCTTCAGCACGAGTAGAGTCAGTGGCGCTTGGTGCGCGCGGCGGAGTAGGCGTGGCAGCAATGGCGGGAGACCGAGGGGCAGCAGGTGCCGCGGATGCTACAGATGGCGGGGCAGGCGACGCACCCTTGGGCTTGAAGTCGACAACTTCACCATCGACTATGCGTTGTTAGTGCTGCCATGAGATCAGATATGGAAGGAAAAAAGACCACTTACCAGTCTTGATCTGGATGGCCTTGCTTGCCCTCTTCGGGCGCTCAAAGGTAGAGCTGGGCGCGGGGCTTGCCGACGTCATGCTAGGAGTATGTGTATGTGAGATATGGTTCACATTGGTCATGGCAGGTGTGGAAGGCTGAGGAACAGCAGACGACGGGCGCTCCGACATGTTGGAAGGAGTGCGTGACATGCTCTGAGCCTGAGGCGGATGGCCGTAGGTAGCAACTCCGTAAGGAGACGGTTGCATCTGGGGAGGGAAGCCACGACCTGGGCTAGCGGGGACACCTGGGTAGTGGATGGACTGCTGAAGTCCGTAGCCCTGAGGGTAGAAGTTGTTATAGGGATCTAAGCCTGGTTGAGGCATGCCGCCGTATATGGCCTGTGATGATATGTTTGTTAGGAATGATTCGATATTGGTATTTGTAAAGACTGAAGGAATGGTAGGAAGAAAACTTTGCGTAAAATCGGTCGCCGAATCCGAAGAAACTTGGTTAGGTCTCTCGTTTCCGGCTGAACCACGGTTGGACTTTGAAGGGTTTTGAGAAACTCGCGGCCCAGTCGCTAGAACCGACCTACGAGACGAAGACGACGAAGGAATAACTGGAATAGTAGAGGATATACGAACCTGTTGAGGGTACTGCTGTCCCGGGTAGTATGGCATACTCTGGGGATTAGCAAGGTGTTGCTGCTGATGCATTGTAGCGGGGGTAATAGCGGGGCTACGGTTCTGAGTGAAGGGAGAGCGCGGCTGCATCTGACCAGGAGGCTGGAATGGAGGGGCGACTGGGCGGCCCATATGAGGCATGGTGCGGTACGGCTGTGGCGACTGGTTTCCCAACTGTGGGTTGTAGTGACCTTGAGGGTATGCGCCGCCACGGCCACGGCCAGCGAATTGACCACGGCCCATGTTTGCGTTGCTCATATCACTGTGCACTGACTGGTTGGACTCGCGACGCCCGTGTTGACCGTGGGGGAGCGAGTGCGAGTTGGGTTGAGGAGGCATAGCGGGGCGTGCCTGTGGTAGAGTTAGTATGCAAGGCGGGAGGAGGACAATGTACAGGGCAGGGCGCAAACTCACGTTGGACTCTGTGCTTTCACCGCCCTGGCCGCCAAAGACCAAGTTTGGTCGAGTGGGCAGTCCGTCAGGCTTGGGGCCTCCAGAGATGGGCGTAGGAATGGGTGAGGGCGAATGGGCTGGCGAGGCGACGCGCGGGTTCTGCGTCTGGGCTGGGTTCAGGTTTCCCTGGACTACAGGCGAGGCGTGGGCAGGCGCTGGCGAGCCGGCGAGCGATCCAAACTTGATGCCAGAGGGCGGGCCACCTGCCGTCGCGACAGGCGGGGTCTGCTTGATCTGGACAGACGACTTGCGCTCGTGGGCGCTGCCGTTGGGGCCGCCACTGACAATGGTGGGCATGACGGGAATAGCGGGCTTGAGGGCGCCGTTGCCATTCACCGGGGATACAGACGAGCTCTTGCCATGCTGCGCGTTCTGGGGACCTCCCACTGCCACGGGCGGCGGTGCGCTAGACACGATCGTGGGTTTGGTCGCGTTGGCGTACGAGCTGCGGGCAGTGGGTTGAGCCGAACCGGCGGCCACGGTGGCGGACGATCCTGTGGAGGAGCTGTTCGCGGTCGTAGACGAGGAAGCGGCGATGGGCGGGGTTTGCGAGTTCGAGGTGGGATTACTCATGGACTCGGTGGTGGGCGAGGTGAGGAGAGGAGGATGTGGTCTGGCGGTGGGCAGGCTGCGCAAACGCTACCTAGCTGGGGTCGGATGACGTTGGTGCTGGAATCCCAGATTCGAGCGGGCGGACGAGATCTGCAGAATTAAAGAGTTGCTGAGACAGCGACTCGGGGGGTGGTGCAGAAAAGAGTGGCGTCCGCGGTGGGCAAGGGAAGGCAAGAGGTCAACTCGTTTGAGAAGGGTGTGTTGAGGGCTGTCCGAGCGCTTCAATCAAGGAGTCTCTGAACAGGTTTCCGTGTCCGGTCGGGGGGGTGGATTTCGCCGAATAAATTCGTGAAATCGACGGGGCGGCTCGTGTGAAGTGCACTGAGTCCGCTGCGTGTGTCGTGATGAGTGTTCTCGCAGTGGAGAGACGGGTGGGTGGAGGGATGGCGGTTGGGCTCTTTCGAAAATTGTTTGAGTGCCAGACTAAGCCGCAACAAGGATGCAGGCCTAGCCGAGCCTTTGAAGGTCAGTCCCAACACCTACGACGGCCACACCAATGAGGGCCTGCTTGTTGGACGATGATGGTGCTGCTTGCTCAGAGTCACCTGATGCTCTATTCACGGCCAACTTATTGGTGCGCGCTCGTCGACTGTGGTTGCGGATTGCGTAGTCGTGCCTTCCTCGGATACCACAGGCAAGTGCGAGGGGGGCGCCCACGCTGCCTCACCAGATGCAAGTCCTTGACATCGTCATCACATAGACGGTCAGCAGAACGCGACACGCAATGCTGCACTTGGCCCAATCGCCTTGTTCGTGACTCCTCGCCTTGTTCGTGACTCCTCGCCTTGTTCGTGACTCCAACCAGCAAGACGAGACCGTTGGCCGAGGACATCTAGTACGTGGGGTGCCTTGCGCTGGACCCGACGGCGATAGCGAGATACGATCCATACTTGTAGCAAACACCATGGTTGCGCAGACGTATCCATCTACCACGTATCAAACGCCCTCTTCTCACGCACAGCAGCGAACCAGGTCAACGGCGTCTTGGGTCAACTACCATAGTCCAGCTCTGTGCCTCTCAGGGTTCACCCAGCTGCACAGTGAAGCACAGTTGTGGCTATGATCCGTCCATCCACAAGAGACAAAGCGGCCCTAGTACCACGACACTGCCTAGACCCTGCCAGCCATACAATGAATGTCGAGAAGCATCTTCCCCCCTCTTACAAAGATGGGAGGCAAAAATCTAGTCCCACTGACGTCCTTCTGCGCGTCTATGCACAATGACGGCGTCTTTGCCAGAAGCGACGATTCACGTGAAAGGCATCTCCGGCTTAACTCCATTGTCATGTGATATTTTCACGTGTCGTCGCCACAATCGATAAGATACTCAGACCACTCTGTGCACCTTCATTAGCATTACTACAAAGGCCCGATTTTACTCGAGAATGGGGCGAGAGCGCGAAATGGGCTCTTCTGTTGGCTGGGCGATGCCGCCACACTGCTAGTAGCAGCTCGAGATGCCGACTGCGCATAGCTGCAGCACGAGCGACAACGTGACAATCGAGGTAACGGGATATGCTGTTCCCATGGCCATTGTTTGACTCTGTACTTTTGGCTGCTACTATCAGCGCTAATGAAGCATGTCCAAGACAAGCGCTCGACATGTGACAGTCAACTGCTAATTGCAACAAGGCAACCTGGATACCGGGGCATCGTGTCTGCTGTAGCTCGAATTAGTCATGTACAAGTACATAGCTTATGTGACTGCAGGTAGGCGAGGGCCTGCAAGATTCGGGATATGTTCGTGGTAGTAGTAGGCTACAAATAACGGGGGCGGTACAGAACATACTACACAGCCTATTCATCTCCCACACAGAACTCGCGCTTGGCGCACAGAAGGATGATATGATGGGTGTGGTCTGCTCAAATTCCCACTAATAGCGCATGCCTGCAGCATACAAGATAGCATTGCTCACATATGTCGTGAGGACCCATGTCCAGGCAGCTACAGGCATTGACTATACCAGACTTGCCAAGGCTGACCAAAAGCCTCCTCCCGACCGTTAAGTCACCACACACCCAACATTCATCCTAATCCCACGCCACCCTTGACGCACCCGAAACAAACAGTAGCACAACCAACACGGCTCCTGCAGAACCGAACGCAGCTGCCGGAATCCTGCCATGCAGCGTCGCATTAGGGAGCTGCGCACAGCCGACGGTTTTGGCGTGCGCCAGCGGCACAGCAGAAGCAACGTCGTGGTCGCAAAAGCAACGAAAACGAACACGACCGATGATGAAACCCGGCTGCGGGTGTAATGCAGCGAGCCGTAACGAAATGTCAGGTACCGACCGAGGCCACGCCACGCCAGATCAAATGGCGTGTGGTGCAGTGCGGCGGTTTGGTACGACGTTTTCTACTTGCGATGGAATGAGTCGCCTCAGAGTTGAGGGTTAAACCTCACACGCCCCTTCCATAGCGACATGCAAGCATGACGTCCAATTTTCTGTCGTGTTGCACGACAAATGTGAACATTCATGCCTACCTATGCTGCGTCGGCCGGCTTTCCCTCGTCATCGCATTTCCATCAATCGCATTCGCCCCGCAGTCATGTTCTGCGGGTCAGCGGAGGTTCATGTGAAATTCCCCATGAATCCGGGGCTGTGGAGATTGAAGGGGAGGAAAGGCGAACGTCGCAGAGTCCGCCGCAAACGGACACTCTCTTGTACGTAGAAGAAACTTTGACTATTAGCGGGGATTCGAAAAGTTCCACCTCTCACCGTCAGCCACACCCACATGGACGACGTACCTCGGCGAAGTGGCACTCTGGCTTTCCTCGTGAGAGTAAAGCCGCCGGCTGTGCTGTGCTTGTGGGCAGACACTCGTCTTGGAAATAGTCTCCCCCAAGCCTGCATCTTGGGGCAAGCTCAGCCTTTTAAAGCATGCGCCAGCTTCCGCATCTCGTATCTTGCTCCGATGCCCAGACGCAACAAGAGGGGCGCGGGTCAGAAGGTTTGTCGATGGCGCAAGCCTGCCGTCGTCCGATCGCTGACTGCCACGCTCTTGCTCGTATTCTTCGAGGATCGCCCTGCGCCGTATCAACGCAGGTGCATAACGGCTGAGGAACGACCCCTCGGGCACTAAAAGCGCCTCCTAATCCTTTGGCGTTGCGGGCATGAGGGTGGGTTCGAGTCAAAATCGACATCGCATCAACTGGCCGTTGGTGGTGTACTTTTGTTTTGCTCAAAGTACCGGCCGTGGCTGCAGATGAGGATTTTGCGAGTGTGAGCGTGAGAGAGAGTGTGTGTGGAGATAGCAATGCAGGCGGACTAGGAAATTGGCAAGGTCGTGCTTCTTCCCGTCTTTGCTGTCTGCATCATCCCGTCCCGCCCTTTGCTGCTTCTGGCATGCATCGTCATGCCTCGAAAGGCGCGAGAGCCTGACCCACCACCACCACCGACGAGCGAACTTGTCGCGAAGAAGCATGACTGCCCAACGCCTCACCTTTGTCATGCGCATCAGCCCTTTCCAATACCTTACTGCATCTCGCTTCTCGACCGAGGCGCCGCCTAGGTACGTATCTTTACATCATAATGCCAGCGCTACCAAAAGTCGCTGCATCCCTGCTGACCTGTGGAGCGAGATGCAGGCAATGCAACCTCCACGTGATATGCGTCTTCCACCAATCGCATCCCACACTAACCATTCACTCCGCGCCGGAACAGGAAAGCGACCCTGATGTCGCTCGACCAATCGCACGTCCGGAGCTCAAGACGGTCGGTCAACAATAACAACAACGTCGCAGGGCTGACCGTAAAGCCCCAGTGCTATCCGTCTCGTCTGACTCCACGATCCTTCTCGGCTCCTCAAAGTACCAATAGGGTGTTTGTCGTGGTACAAGCCTCGAACCTTCTCCGCATGTCATAATGGCTAAAAGTTCCTGTCGAACCAAGTCGTAATTCAGCCGAGATGACTAGCAGTGACATGTCAGATACGAGCCCTTACTCATCTTCAGGCACGTCGTTCCGGACTCCTTGGAACCGTCATGGCGCGACTCATGTGTACCTTGCACCACACCATGGAGCTGACGGACAATAAAGCTGGTAGCGCTATTGCCTAAGGTCCGGTCCGGTAAGCTCGGCGGTTAGCCCAGATGCGAGGACGTTTGTGAAAGGAAGGAATGCGGAGGGAAAAGGTGGAGGGCGTAGTGTAAAAGCGGCGACAAGGTACGCTAGCCAACGCTCAGTCCTGCACATGATGCGCTCCGCAGGAGATGAACGGTGGCCCTGGAGGGTTCTGTCGGAATGGCGTACCGCATTGCGGCGGCCTTACCCCATGGGTAAGCTACGATGACTTCAGCGCCCGCTTGCCTTTGTCACTCATGGTTCAAGGTTGCTTTCGCTTGTCGCTCGGAGTGGTCCGTCCTGAGTTGCGGGCCCTGGCGTTGACGTTTCTTCTCGTCTGGAGTAACATGTCCGGGCCCTTGTCGATAAGTGGCCGAAGCTAACGAGCTTAAGCTCACGATCCAAGCTGCCAGAAACGTATCTAGACGACGCCCATCACACCGCTGCGAGGCCATGCACGACGAGCCTCATCGCACACGTCAAGCAGCCG
>JAESFQ010000399.1_pt1 | contig 15755 bp, 16 predicted proteins | sample 9269431 | NCBI WGS metagenome assembly JAESFQ01 (sample SAMN14502588, study PRJNA617103) | algae metagenome | isolation source: Plectolyngbya sp. WJT66-NPBG17 and co-occurring heterotrophs from well... | place: USA: Mojave Desert, Joshua Tree National Park, California | collected 2006-08-06
AGCTAAAACACCCTTACGAACGATGACACTGACAAGACCAAATCCTATCAATACCCAATATCACACGTCGTAACGTCCTCTACGAAATGCTTTTCCCGATAACTCCTCGTCCACCAGAGATACCACGGCACAACATTCATCTTAATCTTATGCCCCAACCAAGGCGTATCCTGCACCGTCTTGACCACGCTCTGACTCTCGTCGAAAGCCGTATCGATGCGAGCGCGTCGAAGCGATTCATAAGCGTCAAAAGCTTCTTTGACGGGTACATCTTGGTCGCGTTTGCTCTCCATCCACTTCGCCAGGCAGCGTGCGAACAAAACGCCGTCTTCGAAAACTATGCCTGTGGACTCGCCTTGTGGAGGCATGGCGTGTGCGGAATCGCCAATCAACATGACGCGGTCGGTAGCCCATTTGCCTCCCTTTGAGAGGGTAAAGACTGGCCAGAGATACAGGCCCTCTGCGTCTTCAATCCAGTGTGCTATCTGTGGGTTTGCGGCGCCAGAGTAGCGATCCAGCATCTCATCGCGCGTCTTCTGTGCATCGGCCCCTGCTGCTTTCCAGCCGTTGCGGTCTGCGATCTCGGGGACTTGCATCAGTGCGCCAACGTAGATGCTTTCTCGCGCTTGGTCGTGGAACGATGTCAGCATCATGCCCCGCCGACCAAAGTTCATGCCGCTGACTTCAAAGTGCGTAGGCTCGAATTCTGTGCTGTCGGAGATCTTTCGCCGAGGGGCAAAGCCAAATGCGTTGCAGATGCCGCTGTACATTGCTTTTCGCTCTGGCTCGACGTGCTTGAGGCGTGTGACGCTATGGATGCCGTCACATCCAATCAGAATGTCCGCCTTTGCGCTTCCGCCGTCTTCAAAGTCGATGCTGACGCCAGCGTCGCTTTCAGTAATCTTGATCGTCTTCTTGCCGCATACGAGCTGGATGTTTGGATGTTTCTCAATGGCAGCAAGCACGCCCTTGAGCGCCTCTCCTCTGGTGATCCTCAGGGCGGTGAATGGAGGATCGCCCAATCCCTTTCCGTCTGGTCCCCTGAATGAGCTTTCCGCTATTTTGACGTTTGTGTATAGGTCAAAGACTTCGACTGCGAGACACTCAGCGCCATACCCTTTGGCACGGATCTCATCGAGAGCCCCTAGGTGTGAAAGGAGTCGCAGCGCATTGGGCGTGAGGTTTACGGCACCGCCGATTGTTGCTGGCTCAGGTCTAATCTCGAAGATGGTAATTCTTGGTAGGGTCGAGGCAGGAGCAAACTTGGTCAGGGAGAGAGCGGTTGTTAGGCCGGCTATACCGCCGCCTAGGATGATGATGTCCATGGGCTTTGGAGAAGCCATGACAAGATATGTAGTATGGTGCCTCTAGTAAGATAATATTAAAAGCTCTTGTTTGAAAAAGTGCGAGTCTGTGTGAAATGGTCAATCTGTTTGTCGATGGCAATAAGTCGAATGTTGAGTTTGGAGCTCGAGCACGGCGAGCTGTAGATATACATGGCATGTCGGAGCGGTGTCAGACATCGGACCCTGACCCCATGTTCGTATACCTGTGGATGCATAACCTAGTGCTGACTGCGAACGTGAGTGGCCGTTCCGACATGTCGAGGTCTCGGCAAAGTGTTGGGGAACCGATCAGGTAACATCATCAGTCTAGCATGCCCGGACGGCCCACCAACATGCATTGATGCACATAGCTGGATTGCGGTATATGCAGTGCTTCTGCTATCAGTGCGAAAAGATGTCAGACAAGGATATAGCTCGGGTAGTACAATGTTGGTATTTCGCTACAGACCCAAAGTCCAAATAAACGCCGGTTACTCATGCCTACTAACTTACAAGGTATACACTGCACGCTAACAAATTGTCTGATGCCCTCCATGGACATCTATTGCTTCCTCTGTGCATTGGGGCCCATCTCCTTGCTGAAGGCGAAGTATGAAACCTCGAGGCTGGTAAGGGCTCGGATACCGACAAGAAGGATGAGAAACAGCGGGATGATGGCAGCAAAGCCCATGAAGATGCCGGGTGTGAAGTACTGGTACTTCTCAAAAAGACCGCCCTCGGTTGCGTTTGATCGCTTGGCATGCGAAGAAAGATCGCGCTTCAGCTCCATCTGCACGGATTCCGGGAACGACGTCTCCATCTCGTATGTGTAGTGCTCGAGAGACTCCTTGGCCTGCGCCTCAGTCTGGGGAGTGGTTATGTAGATGACGGTGTAGTCGTGGGACTTTGCGTCGTTGAGGATGAAGTTCTCGAGCGTAGCGTCTGCATCAATTAGCTTTGATCAGGCATCCCAAACATATGCTGCCTACCGTCGGATTGAAGTTGCTCGATGCGAAGCGCCTTTGAAGTCGAGGGCGCTTCGAGGGTTGTTCTGAAGAACCATGTATCGTCATCATTAAAGTCCTTCCCGCACTTGGACACCAGATGTTCGGTGATGGCTGCCGCATCGACGTGTCCAACTATGTCCGGTATCGCCACAGTTGACTTGACTTCGGCGTGCTGGCCAGCCATGTATCGGCTCAGCTGTGGCGCGGCGCGGCCATCTGCATAGTCGGCGGCGGAGACTCCCCGTTGCTCAACAACGACGTACGACTTGGTAGGGCAGTGTTCTAGGGCCTTGAGAACATCGGCGGTGACTTCTGATGACTCGGCGATGGCGGCATCGTTGTTGGGGATTAGCAGGCTGCAGCTGTTAGCTTGAAGACGTCAGGATGCGCTGCTTGTTGTGATGCGTACTCGGCGGTGGAGAAGAGGAAGAAGGGCGACGTGTTGCGGAAGGCGAGGGCAGAGGGCAGCGCTGCCAGAGCGAGGGCGCCGACGAGTGTCTTGACCATGATGCGGGTGGAGATGTGGGCGGGTCGGTGGGCGATGGTGTCGTTCGCGATGTGAAGCTCTCGCGCGGCGACGATGGCTGCCCGGAACTAGCCGTAGTCTCGATTGGCCAGACCCTGGGTATGACGCGCTACCCCATGGAATTTCCATGCGTCCAACAGTCACCGAAATCAGCAATCAATTCACTCGCTCTTACGGTCAAACTGCGCCACTGCACTGCAAAAGCCCGAGGCACCGGCGCCTGGCTGCTCCGCCTTATGAGTGCAGGTTGACTCATCATTGCGCCTGCATATTCTGGAACCGCCTTTTTTAGTGTCCTTCATCACTCACCTTCTCCAATATAAGGCTCGCCACTGCAAAGCTCCTTGTCACAACAACATCGTGACCGCCTTTTCTTTACCAGTTCCACAGGCCATACATTTACTAGAGCCTGTAACATCAGTCTTTTCCTTCAGCCCTTAGCCTTTCAGGCCCTATAGACCGCCATTGATACGTTACCACTCGATATTGCCGCAGTTGAATCGCACAACATGTCGGCTCCTGCAGTCGCGCCTCAAGCACCCGTCGCGGGCCCAGTAGATGCCTCAAGGGGAGCCAGAAGAAGGCGGCAGCACCCGCGAAATCGAAACCCCAACGCGACCGTTACCGCACTACCAGAACAGCCAGAGCAAACGCCAGCGCAAACAGGACAACCGTCACAAAGAGGTGGCGGCAGCCGAGGTGGCAGAGGGCGAGGACGGGGAGGCCAAACAGAGGTTGAAAGATCATCGCAACCAAATGCTGCCGCTCTTGAATTCGTGCCGTCGTCTGTACAACAAGCAGCGCATCGAGGTGGAAGAGGTGGACGAGGCGGCGGACGCGGTGGCAGGGGTAGAGGCGGTGCAGAGCGATTCCCACAGCGCATGGCCGCTGGCGGCCGTCAATTTGGTGGGCAATTAACTGTAGAAGACGATGCGGCAGATGCCATCTCAGAAGCCCCAGCAGGACTCCAAGCAGACGCGCCCACCTTTCAGCCAGGCCAACCCATCGCCCCTCGCAAATCGCGACCGCCGCGTCAAAAGCAGCCCCAGGCTCCCAAGTCGACCGCACCCGACATCGCCACCAGAACACACGAGGATATCGATAATGGGCACTACGAGTGCGCAATCTGCACCGAAGAAGTTACGAGGCGTTCACGCGGTGTCTGGTCGTGTAGAACGTGCTGGACTGTATTTCATATGGGCTGCATCAAGAAGTGGTCTACAAATGAGGGCTCGGCAGCAGCGCGACAGCAGGCTCAAGACGGAGAGACTCCTCCTCCTCGACAGTGGCGCTGTCCCGGCTGCAATCTACCAAAGGATACTTTGCCCAAGAACTTCCACTGTTGGTGCGAGAAGGAACTGGATCCGCGATCAACACCCGGTCTGCCACCATTCTCGTGTGGTCAAACTTGCTCACGACCCCGAATTCTTCCCAAGCCCTGTCCACACCCCTGTGGCTCGACGTGTCATGCCGGCCCGTGTCCTCCCTGCGGGTTGATGGGTCCCACTCAACACTGCTTCTGTGGCAAGAAGTCAATCACTCGCCGTTGTATCGACACTGATTACGAGCACGGTTGGAGCTGCAATGACGTCTGCGGAGGCTTGATGTCTTGCGGAGAACACCGATGCGAACGACCGTGTCACGACGGGCCTTGCGGTGCCTGTGAGGTACGGGTACCGGCACGCTGCTATTGTGGTCAGATACAGAAAGACATCATGTGTCATGACCGAGAAAAAGAGAAGCAGAGCAACCAATCTCATGTCGCTGCGGACGGCACTGCTACAGTAGAGACATGGATAGGGTCTTTCAAGTGTCCCAATCAATGTGGACGTTCTTTCGACTGCGGGAAGCACATTTGCGAGCTGGCTTGCCATCCACAAGATACGCAGGCGCCTCACTGTCCGCGATCCCCAGATGTAGTTACCCGCTGTCCTTGCAGCAAGACTGCTCTGCGCGATATGCCCAGTAAACCACGCACGACTTGCGAAGACCCAATACCGAATTGCGACAAACCTTGTGGGCAGACACTTGCATGTGGCCACCAGTGCCAGCAGCTCTGCCATCAAGGCGAATGTCGACCTTGCTCGAAGACGGTTGATATATCATGCAGGTGTGGGCGCACATCATCCCGGACTATTTGCCACCAAGGAATAGACGAGCCTCCCCAGTGCAGGCGCATCTGCAAAGTGTCGCTGAACTGCGGTCGTCACGAGTGTGGCGAGCATTGCTGTGCTGGAGAGAAGAAGGCTGCTGAGCGCCAGTCGAATCGCCGTAAGGGTAGGCCGTTGGATTCAGCTCCTAGCCAACCTCGCGAGAATTTTGAAGCCGAACATATATGTACCCGGAGTTGTGGCCGACAACTGAAGTGCGGCAACCCTGAACATCGCTGCCAGGAACTCTGTCATAAGGGCCCATGTGGTACATGTCGCGATGCTATCTTCGACGAACTCAGCTGTCATTGCGGACGAACCGTTCTACAACCTCCACTACCATGCGGTACGAAGCCTCCGCCATGTCGCTTCAAGTGTGAGCGACCTAAGGACTGTGGCCATCCTCAATTGGACCACAGTTGCCATCTGGACGATCAACCATGTCCCAAGTGCGCTTTCCTAACATCCAAGCCGTGTTTGTGTGGCAAGAGTGTCCTCAAGAACCAACCATGTTGGCTGACTGAGGTACGCTGTGGCCAGGTTTGCGGACGTGCGCTCAGATGCGGTACCCACAAGTGCCAGAAGCAATGTCATCGACCCGGAGAGTGCGAAGAGCCATGCACTCAGGCATGTGGCAAAGAACTTGGTACCTGTGGTCATCCGTGTCTGGCACCCTGCCACTTTCCTCAACCGTGTAAAGAAGAGAAGCCGTGTGCGCACAAGATCTTCGTTACATGCGAATGCCAGAGAATCAAGCAAGAGGCCAAGTGCAATGCTTCGAGACACGGAGATGGCAATCGCAAGAAGGTACTCAAGTGCGACGAAGAGTGCGCACGACTAGAGCGTAACCGCGTTTTAGCACTCGCACTCAACGTTGATCCGGAGCATCATAATGATCATATTCCCTACTCGGACGCCACACTGAACATGTACCAGCAGAACTCTACTTGGGCCGCCACCCAGGAAAAGCAGCTTAGGCTCTTCGCTGCTGATCCGGAGGAGAAGCGTCTTCGATTCAAGCCAATGCCCCCTAGTCAACGCGCCTTCATCCATCTCCTTGCTGAAGACTTTGGCATGGACTCGGAAAGCATGGATCCAGAACCACACCGGCATGTGGCTATCTTCAAGACCCCGAAGTTCGTCATGGCGCCAATGCGGACACTTGCAGACTGCGCCAGGACTCGTCAAGTCCAACAACGTCTCGCTCCCGCGTCAGTACCAGCCGCGACTTCAGCTGCTCCCTTACGTGCTAAGCCCAGCAATACCAATGGCGATCCCTACAACGCGTTCCTTATTCTGAACCCTCGCTTCGCACTTACTACCGAAGAGCTCAATCCAATCATCAGGAGCGTACTGGCAACGACGTCCTTTCGATGTGAACTGGAGGTCACCTTCTTGCCCAGCGAAGCAGTAGCGTTGAAACCACCTCTAGCAGCTCGTCTCAGCATCCCAGAACGCGACATGCAGACAATGCTCGAGTCGATCCGAACACCGCTAACTAAAGCCCTCATTGCGCAAAATATCGGCAAAAATATCCAGCTCGCGCGTCTCGACTCCTCGCTCAACATCCTCCGCAAAGAGTCTGACGTAGGTCCTGGCTCGGGATGGAGCGAAGTTGCTGCCTCAAAGGGCGTTCCAAATCGTCAGATTCAGAAGCCGACGTCATTCGGTAACAAGGGAGGCTTTGCGGTCCTGAGCTTGAGCAGCCAGAAGAAGAAACAGAAGGAGGTCCCCGTTGAAGTTGCAGAGAGCTGGGAGGAAGCCGAAGAAGAGGAGGAGCAGAAGGAGAAGGCTAGTGGGGCGAACAGTGCTGTCATGAGTGAGGATGAAGGTATGTCATCAAAGCATGTGTCCGAGGCTTCGAGCAGTACGCCAGCTAGCGATGAGAACAGCGCCGCGCCGACAGACGATGCTGTGCTTTCTATCAAGCCACTGCCTGGACGTTGGTCGGATTTGGATGACGATGATGTGGATTAGTCGTTGCGCATATGTAATATAGATATCGTTGCAAGACCTGAACAGTATCGAACCACTTTTCCCGCAGTTATCTGTAGCCAACAAATACGAAAGACGGAAAAGGATGAATCAATGTGCTTTTTCAATTTCTGGAATTCTTCTCAGCTCTACAGGGGTATGTAAGACATGAATGTAGAAACGTCTTCTACATTGTCTTATCAATCATTTAATCAATCAGCCAAACCATAAACGCCAGCCAGGCCTATCGAAGTTATTTATGATAACAAGCCATGTTTTGTCCCCATATTGCAAGAAACAAGGAAAACGCCAAACACATGCAGCAAAAACCTCCCTGTCTGCGGTCCAAGAACCCAGCCAGCCAAGCACACTCCATCCCAAACTAGAAGTTATTCTGCTCCCTCTGCTGCCTCTCCGCCTCGCCCTCGCTGACAATACGCTTACCCAGCCACTCCGTCTGGAAGCTCTCATTCAGCTTAGACAAGTCCTGGATGACCAGTCGACACGTAGCCATGACAGCTTCCTTGGGCGTGATGGAGCCATCGGTCTGAACGCGGAGTTCAAAAGTAGCGAAGAGCGGATGGGGCACTTTGTACGCGGCGAACATGACGGCGGGGTTCTTGAGGAGGCGCTGCGCGAGGAGGTTGCCGAGCGTGTGGTCTTCTTTGTTGAAGGTGAAGACGGCTGTATTGGGGACGCCTGGTCAAGCGGTGGTGGGGTTAGCAACAGTGGCAATGTGCAAGGGCAGGTGGGAGTTTGTTTGTACGTACGTGTCTCGGCTTTCTCCTCGACTTTGTTCTGTCCGTCGTCTAGCAGGAAGAGCTCGAATCTACACTCGTCGTCGTGGTCAGCTTTGTGCGAGACATGGCGGTTGTCTTTTGAGCTGTCGCGCAGTCCACAGTTTGGGTTTTGCTCAATCAGTTGTCCGATTTTGGGCGAGAAGGATTTTCTTGGTTGGTCGCTCATGGTGGGCAATGTCGCGTTTTCGTTCGTGGGGGCGGTCTTCGCGGTAGAGTCGGGGCTTCGTTGCATGTCGCATACTGTTGAGGGGGTGTATATACGGTGCAGCGGACGGGTTGTTTGTGTTCAGGCGCCAGTGTTGCGCGCCCATGAAAGTTTGCGTCATGTCTTGGTTTTCACGCGCTCGTCGTGGAAGCACCTTACACACCGTGGGTGCATCGTCATCGTGGAGTTGAACGGGCATCGTGGACTGTAGACTGCGCGTACAGAGGAGACTTTATTGAAGGAGGATGATTTATAAAAGGCAAGACATACCTGTCTGGCGCGTTCATTATGCCGACTCTTTCGTCTCTCTATGCCTGTCTATTCTTGCCTGTAGGTATGATACGCCTGTCGCGGTCGCGAGGAAAGAAGATGGGCGACGGTTGGTGAGGGAAGTGGTCAAGATCAAACACCAACAAAAGAAACAACGCGCGCTAGCAAATCGAGCCCGAGGGGATGTGGTAGGGTTGCGTTGGCGTGTGGTGGCCGCTGGGGACGATGTTGCGGAGGTGAGGTTGACTTCCGCACTCGACGATCTTTGTGCCTTCACCCACCGCCTTCGTGTGCTTCACGATGCTTAGTCACCGCATGATCTGCGCCCTTACTAGCTTACATTGTCACGTAAAGTACGTCGACTGTTTCATCTACTGATATGTTTTTCACCGTTACACCGACGCATAAAGTATATCCAAGACGCATCTATTACTGGTCACATCAACAACACGGGATAAGGGTGGCTATTCAAACGTAAAATACGTATATCTCGATGTTATGCTCGAGTTGCATGATATTCAGAAGGCTATAGGCTAGTCTAGAGGCCCGTTACCAAGATGTAGATGGATGTCGCTGGCAAAAGGTGACACAAAGAGTTTTTCCCCTGGTACAAACCACTGCCCTGAGCGACCGTGAGAGCGCCGTTCAACGCCCACAAACACCATGCTTCCTCATGGGTACGCCCACCACATCGCAAAACGTCAGACTTTCTCCACGCTAGAAGAACAACGCTAAAGGAGGAACATTAAAACTATATACAAGGCAAGGGTGACAGGGCCTCACGGAGGCTCTCTGTTTGCCAATCGGAATTCCTAAGACCGGTTGATCTGCGCTTGCTGCATACCCGGACTTTGTTGCATCTGTGGGTTCTGAGGCGTGGCACTCCGACTAGGTGGTCGAGCATTCACTCCAGGACTGCCGGCCTGTTGTCTTGCCATCAGCCGTTGTTGCTGGACTAGTTGGGCCTGGTAGTTCTGTACCGCGTTTGTTTGAGGAGCGTTGGCCATGCCGCCGTTCTGCTGGAAGTACTGATTGTTCGACATTTGTGGAGAAGGAGATATGCCAGGAGATCCAGCTGCTGCGCTCATTGCCTGTTGGCTCAATGACGCCTGCGTACGTTGCTTAGCCAGGTAACGGTTGAGGGTGTCGGAGGCCTGTTTTGAAACCTGTTCTGGGCTCCATTCCGGATGCTGTACCTTTATCTGGTTCTGGAATGCCAGCAGCTGAGGCATGTGTCCACTCGATAGCGGCCGGGCAGGAGTTGGCATATTCCCATTGCCCTGGTTCATTCGTGGAGATCCAGCGGTATTTGACATGCCGTTCATGGAATTGTTCATGTTTCCGTTCATCGCACCGTTCTGGTTAGGAATGGGTGCCATCATGTTCGCGTTAGGAATACCATTCACACCCATACCCTGGGTAAGATTGCTAGCCATGTTGATCTGTTGCTGTTGCAGTTGGAACTGGTGTTGTTGAGTGGCATTGAATTGACCTCTTTGCATAGCCATTCGCATCGGATCTGGTGGTCCCATGCGCTGAGCGTTCTGCATATTGCCTTGCATCTGGGCCTGGGGAACGCCCGGTGTGCCCATCGGCATGCCGGACATATTCCCATTGGCGAAGTTGGCTTGCATTCCCTGTTGAGACTGGTGAGCGCGCGCCGCCATTGCGGCGCCGTTCTGTCCCTGTTGCAGAGACGGATTGGACATTTGCGGAGGAACATTGTTGGTGCCTCCGGGTGTCCCGTTACGTTGCATCTGGTTGACACCATTTGCCATTCCTGGTTGCGCTTGTAGTTGGGCCTGCTGCCGTGCCACCATTTGTTGCTGTTGGAAGTTAGTAGTGAAGAAATCAGTAGGAGGGTCCAGCCTTACCCTAGCCATCATCTCCTGCGCAATGTGCCTTTGCTTCAGTTTCTCTTCGCGTTCCCACTTGAGACGACTGAATTCTTGCGGCGTGTGAACGTTGTTCTTGGGTGGCGCAGGCTCATGTGCTTTTCGAAGCGCAGCAGCTTTTTGGGACTCTGCTTGCTTGTGGGCAGCAGACTCGCGTTTTCTAGCCAATTTGCGCATGCCATCAATGATAGCGAGGTGTCTGTTTTCCCTCCTCCTCTCCACCCGTATCGGCGTAGTTGTGGGCCTTCTGCGCGGTTGACCTGGGGTCTGACCTTGCTGCTGTTGCTGCTGCTGTTGAGCCTGGAATTGGGCAAATACTGTCTTGTTGGCTTGCTCCAGTCGGCTCTGATAGGTGCGGAAGTACTGTGTCTTAGACATCTCCGCTGGAAGGCCTTCTAGCTGTACCCAGCGCTCAAAACATTCCCATGGCGTTCGTCGACCGGATCCAGACACGAACATTGAAGGCAACGAGAGTTGCTGCGAGACCAGAGACCAGTTGAACGTGTACTCTTTCACCAACGCCCGTAACTTTTGGTCCTCTTCCCATAACCACTGAGAAGGCGTGCGGTTCTCGAAAAAGGCAATCGTGGGCATGTTGAATTCTGTGGGTGGTCTGAACTGATGGGCTGCTTGAAGCCGGTCGCGGACATGCTTGTTCTCGGCGTTGAATAAGGCGACGTTCGTCATTTCCGGCGGTAAGTCGTTGCGACAGAACAATCGCCGACCTGGTGTAGATGGCATCGAATGCTCGGCTGACGTCCCAGATCGGCTAGGCGGCGAAGACGGCTCATCTTCCGAGTCATAGTCGTACCTGCTTCGCTTCTTGGGCGGACCTCGTATCTGCGAGACAAGTTTTCCCGTAACGAATTTGGACACAGGAAGGATAGGTGGTTCTGAGAGAGAGAAGGGGTTGGTGTCGCTAGAGCCCTCAAACATCGGGTCGTAGAGAGGCAGTTCCCGGAACATGGTATCACTGGCAGGTGTACGATTGATCTTCATGACAACGTCGTTGAAGCCTAGAGAGAACAGGCCTGTAGGAGGACTGGCATTGACGGGAGTAAGGACGTCGTCCTCGTCGCCGTATGACTCGCTCTCCGTCTCATGCGTGCTCGAATGGACGAGATCTGGCGTAGGAGCATCGTTCATATCCTCGTCGTTGCTTATACGTCTGGCGGATTTCGGAATACGTGCATTGACCTGCAAGGTTGTTCGCTCTTCGGGAGTACTGCTTACGTACTCGGCACACCATTCTGCAAAGGTAGCGGCGAGGGCCTTCTTCCATTTCCTCTCTTCTTTGAAATCAGTATGCATCCACTTCATCTCAAGGAGTAGTTGATCCTGATGAGTAAAAGGACGCTCGGGTTCGACCGCCTTCTGAAGTTGCCTTAAAGACCATCGATTAGCATTCTGCAACTGGTACACCCTCTTCAGGATCTTGTAGTCTTGGTGTTCTCGAATCATAGCGAGCGTGCCAGCTGTTGATACTGTCTTCCTAGCCGACGCCACGAGTTCCTGCAAAGGCACAGATCGAGGTGGGTGGTGAGCCTGATACTTGAAGAGGCCTTCCAGATAATCTCGACTCGAATCTTCCGAAGCACCTTGGAGCGACGCGTAGTCTTCATTGTACGATTGCAGGGCTTTGGACGCACGCGTCGGTGTCTTCTTGGCGAATACGACGGTTGAGATTTCTTGAGATTTGTGACGAACAGTCCTTTGTCTTGGTGGACTTGTAGATGCCGAGAGGTTGCTTGACCGAGGGGTCAGTATAGCTTTCGGTGCTGCCTTATCAGCTATGATTTCGGAGACGGACTTCTGCCGTATTGCTCCAGAAGCAACGCGGGTGGTCATTCGCTCAGGGCGAGATGTCGTGGGTTGTGCGTCCAGGGAGGGTACGTCGCGCATTTCGATATCGATATCAGCAGGGGGGGTGGGATGGTCGGCAGTAGGGGAAACTTGTTGCTGATCGATGGCTTGTTCGACGTTATCACGATCGAGGGTCGAAGGTTCCGCAGCAACCGTCGTCGGCGTTGGCAGTGAATCGACTGCGACATCATGAACAGTCTTTGATCCAACCGAATCATCTCCTTCTGATTTTGTCCCGCGGAAATCATCGTCCACACCCTCCGTCAACGAATGCGCATCCCCGGCGGGCTGGGACTCGCTCAGGCGACTCTTTCCATCGCGAGCCAAACGTATTGCCTGTTCCTCTTCGATCTGCTGCTCAATGTCCGGTGTAGGGGAGTCGTCTTCTCTTGCCCGAGCGTTTTCCCTTGCCTCCTTCATCCGTTTCTGCAAGGCACGCTCGTGGTCATCCTTGACTTGTTGCGCGGCGGGATCGAGAACATCGTCGGTTGGTAATGGTACGTTGTTGCGCTCTCTGTAAGTCTCGGAGTCGGGACTGGTATCGGGTGAATGGTGTTGGGCATGTGGTGTTGCTTGAGAGTAGGGCCCAATGGTTGACGACGGGGAAGACACATCGACGGGCACGTTCGTGGGTGGGATAGTAAGCCGTTGCTCTTCTCTCCGCTCCTTTTCTGAGGCCCTCTCTAATTTGCGCTCCGTCTCCTGCAGCCTAGCCTCTTGAACCTCTCTCGGTGGTAGATGGACGACCTGTGGTGGCTTCGGTTTGACATCGGTCGTAGCATGCGGCGGTGATCCGTCGCGGGACGTAGTAGCGTTGGTATCGTCGGCAGTTGGTGATGCAACAGCACTAGGGTCAACCGTAGATTTGTTGATAGAGAGATCATCCTGGCTTCCTACAGCCTGAACAGCAAGGGCAGCTTCGGGTTGAGCCTTGTTTGCTGCCTTGTCTTCCACGGTAGGGGATGCAGCTTGCGAGGCAGCCGCCACGTGAGGAACAACGTGAATGGTGTCACTTTGTAGTGATGCCTCGACTGAGGGTAATGTTTGCGTCGCAACAGACGGCGAAGCCGAGGCGGCGCGAAGTTGATCCTCGATGCTTGGAGTACCGGCTACAGGGGATTGGGGCGACTTGGTGAAGGCCTTGGTTGGATTCTGGAATGGCAGAGTGGCAGGAAGTGGTGGCTGATGGTCAGTAACGGCTACTGGGAAGGGCAGCGTTGCATCGTTGAAGCGTCGACCTCTGTAGACGCGACCGTGTTAGCGGAACGGAACGACGACAACACGAACGACGGTGACGAGCAAGTTGCGTAATGCAGTAGGCAACAAGGGTCTTACTGTGAGATGTTGTTTTGGTCGAGGAAGCGACGCTCCTCTTCGTCCGGCTCGCCATATGCGAAGTCGTCTGCCCTGGGCTGATGGCCATTTAGAGTGGCATTGCAGCAGCCCGTGACTTTCCAGAGTGCCCGGAGATGGCGCTCCAACGTCGCGGATGTGAATCTGGGGACATTGAATTAGCACCACCACAACACACAAACAAAACAAAACGAGCGATTTTTCCATGTCGCATCGGCGCATATAGTCGAATCAATCGATCAAATGGCAAACGCGATGGATAGTCGTCGACCTAGACTTACTCGGCTTCATTTGTCTTCTCCTGGCGTAAGGTTTCCCGTAAACTGTCGAGGGACATATGAAGACCGACGAACGGTGGCCGACATCCGTTATCCACGAGTGCCGCCGTTGTGATGAATTGTCGGGGTTGTTGGTCGCGTTGGTTGATGGAAATGTGTTTTGCGATATGCTGGACTGATGGGCGGGACTTGCGAGAACGTGAGGGAAGGCTGCGCACGCCGCATTGCAGGGATGGCCGTGATAAGCCCTGCCTAGTCTGGTTCATTGGGCGAGCCTTGGGCGCACTAGCTGGTACTAGCCCCTTCCGGCCTAGCCCTGCCGTCCGCATCAAAAAACTTCTGGATCTCAAGACGCGACCACTGAGCGAGACAACAACGAGGTAGCAACAATGGCAAAGAGGAAGAGAGAGACCGCCGAGAGCGCCGCCAAGGCGAAGGCGCTGAAGAGCACCAAGGATGCCCTCGCCTCAACCCCCAGGCAGCCGGCTACCAAGGACATCGCCATCAGCAAGAGCAAGGACGGTGCAGCCAACGGGAAGATGGACGTGAGCATGAGCAAACTTCAGATTGATTCCACTACGGAAGGCGGAGATGCAGTTCCTGATGTCACGACTGTTCAAGTCATAACCGGCTCGTACGAGAGAGTTTTACACGGATTTGCGGCAGCGATTCCCAGCAGTCTCTTCACCGGACAGGACGATGCATCGACACCTGAGGCAGACAGACCAAAAGTGGATTTTACCGACACATTCCTTTTCAACGCCCATGCATCCTCCATCCGCTGTCTGGCTCTGTCTCCGCTTTCGGATGAGACTTCCAAGATCACACTAGCTACAGGCAGCACCGACGAGCGAATCAACCTATACTCCATCTCAACAGCACCACCAGTAGTCTCGAAGCTCAGGCCGAAACTCCCCTCGCTCCATGGCGGCTCCATTACCGAGAATCCCAAGAACAAGGAACTTGGCTCATTACTCCATCACTCGTCAAACATCACAGCCCTCTACTTTCCCACGAGGAGTAAGCTCCTCAGCTCCGCAGAAGACAGCACAATCGCCATAACAAGAACGCGCGATTGGACTGCCCTGTCAACTATCAAAGCCCCAATACCGAAACCTCAAGGCCGACCCAGCGGAGACACAGCCGGACCGGGCGAAGTACCATCTGGAATCAACGACTTCGCCGTTCACCCCAGCATGAAGCTCATGCTCAGCGTAGGCAAGGGCGAAAAGTGCATGCGTCTCTGGAACCTTGTAACAGGAAAGAAGGCCGGCGTGCTCAACTTCGACCGCAACATCCTCACCGCAGTAGGCGAAGGGCGCTTTGCGTCCGGCGAGGGAAGACGAGTAATCTGGGACAAGCAAGGCGAAGAGTTTGCCGTAGGCTTCGAACGCGGCATCGTTGTCTTCAACATTGACTCGAAGCCAAAAGCAAAGATTGCGCCGACCCCGCGGACGAAGATCCACCAGATGCACTACCTGCCGTCGGAGTCGCATCCGCACACGCTACTAGTCTCAACAGAGGATGGTCGCGTACTCCTCTACGACACAAACACCACGATACCAAACGAAGCAGCAACAGACAAGAACAAAGATGACATCCCTGCTAGCAGACTGGTCGCTCAAATCGGTGGCCCGGCAGCAGGCATGACGGGCCGCGTCAAGGACTTTGAAATCGTGCCTCTCTCGCAGACCAGCTTCCTCGTCGTCACCGGTAGCAGCGACGGCACCGTGCGCTTCTGGTCGCTGAACACGGATGAGTTGAAGAGCGACGATGCGGGCAAGGCAGAGGGCTTCACTGCTGTTCAAGTTGCGAAGCTCCTTGGGTCGTATTCTACGGGCACTAGGATTACGTGTTTGAAAGCCTTCTCCATGACTGGCCAGCCTGATGCGGAGGAGGAAGAGGATGAAGTCATTGAGAAGAATGGGGATGACTCTAGTAGCGAGGATGATAGCGAGTAGTTTGCAATTGTAGTTGTAGCATTTAATGATACCACCACCTCGTTCTTGCGACTTGATCATCTCGCATCAAATTTCGAATAACATGGTTCTACTACTGTCACAATACTTGTTATTTTTAAATATATATTTTCACACAGAACTTCCATGC
>JAESFQ010000400.1_pt1 | contig 15705 bp, 21 predicted proteins | sample 9269431 | NCBI WGS metagenome assembly JAESFQ01 (sample SAMN14502588, study PRJNA617103) | algae metagenome | isolation source: Plectolyngbya sp. WJT66-NPBG17 and co-occurring heterotrophs from well... | place: USA: Mojave Desert, Joshua Tree National Park, California | collected 2006-08-06
AAATCTAATGTGACATAAGATAGCTAACCGTAACCTACCTTAGGCCTACCGTCTTAGACCCACCGTCTCGCTCTTATCAACGCTTATCGCTGCCACCAAAAGTACCTTAGGGCCAGTGGCCCTAAGCATGTCCTCTCGGGTAGGCTTATCGCTCCCTACCAAACGCGTTGGAGTCCTAGTAGAACTCCAGACGTCCTCTCGGGCAGTGAGCTAGCGTCCCATAGTACTCACAAGACCAAAGTCCCCCTCAACAAACGAACCGTGAGGACCGAGCGAGTAAACCTGCGGCATACCTGCCCTTGCTACCTCCTCAAAAGTCTTGCCGTCAAGTCCAACAAGAATACTGTTCGTACCCTCCTTGTTGATCGTGATAGTAATCACGATGCCGTCATCTTCGTCCGTTGCGCCGGGGCGCTGAATGAAGATAGGCTCGGTAGGACAGCTTTCACCGTTCGGTGGGATCCAGGCTTTGAATGTGCCTGTCTCCCAATCAGACTTGAAGAGATGGCCGTAGAAGGAGGCGTGAGTGATTCCCAAACCATTTCCGAGACGGCCGATCGGTACTTCGGTACCAGGAGCGGCAATACCATTGCCAGATACTCCATAGACGTAACGGTAGTTAGGATCCATCGAAGCGGGCTTAGAGACACGTGGGAGCTCGGCCATCATGCCGGGGATGGCAGCCTTGACTGTGCCACGGGCAACGACGTTAGGGTCCTTCGTGTTCACAGCTGCCAACTCGTATCGAACAAGAGTTCCAACCTGGTATGGCTTGAGAGGGTTGATGACGTTGGAGATTGCGTACTCTGAGTAAGGATAATGTTCCTCTTTGTAACTGGCAATGTCGACGTGAACGTTGATGTTTCCGGTCTTGGGATCGACGTAATCATACGCGTTGGCAGTGTGGAAGAAGTAGAAGTTTGGCAATTCGTAAGATGCGACACTGAGTAAGTTAGTTAGGAAGCCTGGAATCGTACATCGAGAACGTAGGAGTACTCACAGTTTGCCATCTTCTTTGTCCAGAACATAAAAATATACTGGAGAATCGTGCTCGCAGACCATCGATTCGGTGATGGTCTTGGTGGGGTCACTGGTGTCCATGGATACAGGCTGTTTACATATTAGCTAAAGCCGGTTCTAGTTCAGGCGAAATAAACTTACATTCCTGACAAACACAGCGTACTTTTCGGTCATTGCGAGAGCATGCGTGTAGCAAGGCTTGCACGGAAGGGGGGACTTCCACAGGAGAGCTGCGGGGTTCGATGCAACATTTAGCGCGAAAACATACATAATGCCAGCGTCGTCAATCAAGTAGTTGTAAGTTGTTCCTCGCTTGCGATCATGGACAGGATGAGCGCAGCAACCAGATCCGGCGAGCTCGGGGTCAATGACCGCATGGGTCAACAATCGTTTCGGCTCGAGGGTCATTGCGTCACAAACTTGCATTGCATTCCAGTCAGTGTGAACCAGGATCTGTGTTCAATCGTTAGCTCGGGAAAGTTCATTCAAGATACCCATAGGGGTTGCTTACCTCTTGAGTGGCGGGGTCTTCGGCCTGAATGCCTCTTGAGTTAGGGTTTTTATCCTTCGGAAAGTGCATACCGCGGCGTGGCTGCACATGGATGTTGCAATCGTCTGGCTCCGAGAAATCGTTGGGCAAATACGTGGTTTGCTATGCTAAGATTAGACTCTGATTATTCTGATCGTAACTGTTTAACGTCGACTTACACGAACTCCGAGTAAGGTTGAACACGGATCATAAGCTTCAAAGAGAGGAGTGTTCGGGTGGGGGCCTATGAAGGTGTTCGTAACATAGCCATCTCTCTTGGCCCGTCGAACAACTCCTTCGGCAGTGTAACGACTCCGGTAATAAACACGGCCATCAATCATTCGAAACTTGTGGAGCAAACCTAGACCATCAAAGAGATGCTGCATAACCACTCTGGGCGTTGAGTCATCCTCGGAAGTCGGGACTGTGAAACGCCCAACGCCAACTCTATGTCAGTCAATATTAGCTTTCAATCGGGCTGGTAGATTTGTTTCGGTGACGTACCTTAGGAAAGAGCCATGAATCCACTTAGGCCAGGTGCCACTGAGCTTACACTCGACCTCCGTTGTAGTTTCCGGGACATCTTGGAAGTAAGGCGGAGCGTACTTGAGTTCTTCTTCAGTAATGATGTCCCACCTGTAACCTTTCGGCTTTTGTTCGAGTGACATGTTTAGATCGAAGATTGTGCGGTTATGCAACGAGTGACGTTTGGTAAAGGTAGGTTAAAGTAGTTCTTATATGGAGGAGACTGATACACTAATCTAGTGTTTAAGAGACTTTGTAGTGGCATACACTGCCTTATATAAGTTTTCCTTCTCTTTATCGCGGAACAGGATGAAACGGTGACTGTAAGCATTCAATCTCTGGAGGGCCGATTATGGCTCACCGACAAGTAGACAAGACCGCTGAGTTGGGCTATGAAACATGGGAAAGTCCTTTGCTGTTCCTATTGCTGCGTATACAATGTACCGAATTCGGTTAAGCGCATGGTTACACGCAGGGGGGTGCGTGGTAAGTCAAACGGTGCACAGGCTATTACCACGACCTCGGGATCACCGCTTACAAACGACACCGGAACGTGTAGCTGCCGTTTACTGTCTATGAAGCGGGCACGTAATTACGCTACATCCGTAGGGTTGGAGCTTTGTAATTCTCAACTTCCGATTCGGTGAAACTGGCGGATCTACAGACAAAAACCACATCCGATCCGGTGACCGCCTTGTCGAATCCGTCCCGTCGACCGCTAAGCCCCCACAAACTTACACTGAGGTTATATTGTGGGGAATAGTGAACAGGGACGGTTAAGACAGTCGGTGCTTCTGTAGGGTCTAGTCTCCGCACGAGTCTAATACACTCCACCCTCTTCAGCCCCTGCACCATGTTGGTGACATGTAGGCTCGGCCATATACAAGGAATGTAAACTTTGACTGCATACGCGAGTTGAAAGTGGTGTGATAATCAGCATGTGCGTGCCGCTACGGCTGTGTCCTATGCATCCAGCACTTCCCTACTTTGATGGACATGGAAGGTTCACGATTCGTCGCCTCCCAGCGTTGACAATCCCTTAACGCTCCTCTCAATCAGCAGCTCCACTAATTTCTCCGCCCGCTGTAGCTTCACCTCGCTACGGTTGGGCAGCCGCATCTAATGCGCAAGATGCTCTATCTAGCCCGTCTACCTAAACTAGCCCGTCTTGTTAGTCCTTGCTGCCTCTACGTCCATAACGTGCGCCTTCTCCTTTTCTCTCTTCTTTACCTCTTCTTACCTCGCTAGCTGTGTCTGTATAACTTTAGCTACCTCGTGCGGAGTAGACAGCTCGCTGTTCTCTTCTACATAAACGATAAAGTATCGCCGTAGTGCTCTTCCTCTAAAGAATATCTAGACTTTAACCTTATAATGCGTAGTCTTGTCCTTCTTAACCTATTTCAACCTATACGCGCTCTTCTAATACTTCTGCAGCTCGTCTAGATTAGTAGTAATAAACTCGCACTTATTATCTGCACACTAAAAACTGTCTAGCGGCATCCCAAGCTCTGCAATCAGCGGACCTAGCGGTGCAGGTAGCTAAATTTCTTGCGGGTTACGAATCTATTCGCGGTCGCTGTCACTCGTTACAACCTGCTGCCGTAGCTGACCCCCAACAGCGTGATGCTGGCGCAGGGGTGCGCTATTCTCGTCAGATTTAAATTGTATGCCAGCTCGCAAAGTATCATATACTAGGGGATAGTAAGAATGTAATTACGACATTACATAGTCGCATGCAGCGGCAGCAGTCGCACGCTCAACACTTCGGCCCACCGCGCAATGTTCTCGGGCGTGAAGCGCATTAGAGGTAACGGCACGAAGACGCACTCCTCGATATTAACTAGCTCGTGATAGATAGCAAAGTAGTGCAGCACCTCGTGGTGCACGATGGTGATGGTGTGGCAGTGGTTGTTGTTGTGGTTCGACACGGACGTCGTCTCGAACTGGTAGCGCAGCGCATCAGACGCCGTGGTGACGATGGCGCTGTTTTGCGGTCGGTAGCTCTGCACATTTTGATGCACGCTCTGGCGCAGATTCTCGGAGAAAAGCCAGCCAGGTTACACCCGCTGTGCTGCTGCGCCGCTGAGCTCGCCTTGGAATAGCCGCCACCAACGCCCACGTTCCCGACCACATGCCACCGCCGTCAGACGCGCTCGCCGCGCCCGATACGCCCCAGGTTGAGACGTCGCTGGATCCGGCTAGGTGCTCGCCAATCTAGTCGATAACATCGCGTTCGCTGACTAGGTCGGCCGCCAGGTGCTCCGACTGCGACAGCGCCTGCGTCTCGGAGCTGCGGAAGCTGTGCGCCCAAATCGATGATAACCAGCTCTTTCTTCGGCCCAGGGGCAGCGGCAGCGAGTCCAGTAGGTTGCCGAGCGAGTAGCCATTGGTGCGGAACTCGGACTTGTTACGCAGCACGTGGCCCATCGCGACCGTTACGGCTTCGTAGAATGTCTGGTCGCTGCAGTCGGCCACGTTGCTGCTGCTGGAGTCCTCCCATCGGATCGGGTTACTCAGGTCGATGCGGAGCCATATGATCTTGACACGGCCGCTGAGCTGGTAGCTAGTCTTGCGGACATTGGTCTGCTTGTATACCCACTCGGTCGAGATCAGGGTGTAGTTTGCCACATTCGTGTCTAAATTCCGGACAATCGCCGTGTAGTTGAACTCGCGGAGAGTGCGGTCGGGCACAGACAGGCTCATGTAGGTGTTGCCAACGTCCTGCGTGTATTGGTCGTACTGGATGAGGTCATCTTACGACGGGAGCTGGCCAGCGGTGGTTGTGGGGTTGTAGCTGGAGTCTTCCTTGTTGGTGGTCGCGTCCCCGTCGTCCGCATTTTATAGGAGGATGTAGATGAAGTCTACCAAGATGCATTCCTCCAAGTCTAGATTGACTTTGAGGACGGTAACGCTGGAGGCGTCGAGCGAGCAGAGGATCTGAGCCGCCAGGAATTTTCCGTACGGTTACGGTAGAGTGAAGTTGCCTGTCTTGTCGGATTAGCCGGCGGAGACTGTTGGCTAGGGCGAGTCTGCCTCTTTGCGCGCTTGCACGATGACTGGGCCCTTCAGCATGCAGTTCTTGGCTATAGGCACGATCTTGCCGCGGAGTTACTTGGTCAGCGCTTCGCCGTTTCCGGTACCAACTTTCAGCACTGGGCAGAGTGCGCAGGTCGAGGGTGATGTTCAAGTTCTGCAGGACGGGGTCTGTATGCATAAAAGGAGCGGGAAAAGACCTCCGCAATGTCGAAGCTGGTTACTGTGATTTCGACAGCGCTGGAATGCTGATGACGGTGTATTCGTTTCTGAAGATAAACAGTAGGTGTTGCCTTGTGGCACTGCCGTTACTAGCCAGTTAAACCGGGAGACATGCTGCATGCATCGGCCCGTCCTCTGTGACTCCCACCTTTACCGCAAAGCTGGCGCTGAGGGGGTAAAATGAAGATTTTTTGATCGTGAGCGTCGTGTCTTGTAGAGCATTCAGCTTAACTTTGGGCATCTTGGGCGAGAAATGAAAAAAAACTGCATAAAATCCTTCATGACAGTATGATACGTATGCGCCCACGTGTTAGCCGGCATCTCAAACGCCTCCGGAACAGCGTTGACCTACTGAACCCTGGCCGAGTCTGAGGCAGGCAGCAGCGCCGGTGCCAGGCCGGACAAGTCTCCTAGTCCAGCGAGGAGATAGAGCAGCACCGACTCATGCTGAGTTGGCAGGTTGGGGAAGAGTGCTTTGAGATAGTGCACGTATACACTCATGTAGAGGCAAAAGATGCGCGAGTCAATCACCGAGTCGCTTTGGGCCGTCTGCTCTACCGTGCTGCCCCGGCGGAACTGGTCGATAATCTTAGGGAAAGCTGGAAGATTGGACAGCGTCTTGGTATTGAGACAAAGGGTTGCGAAATAGCAGGCGGTGCGACAATCGGTTGGCTGAAGAGTGCCGTGGGATAGCGTGTAGTCACGGTAGACAACATCACTAGGGAATTGAAATTGACTGAGTGAAGGAGGGCGGAAGAGATGGCGGAAGACTTGTGCGTCGGCATGCTTGCAGGCGACGGCGATGAGGCTGGCGTAGTTGTCGCCGCAAATGTCGCATCTCTTCGCGATCTACTGTAGCGTGCTCTAGAGACGAAGTAAAGGGCATCGAATGTGAGCGGGGTCGCTCCGTCCGACGCGCTGAAGCGGACTGCGAACAGAGTGGTGAGGTCGCCGAGGCTCAGCTTGGGATCGTCCTGCAACGGACCGACGAGGTACTTGACGAGCACTTTCCTATAGTCTGGCTCGAACAGTCTGCTGGAAGGGGTGGTGGTGCTGTAGTGTTTATCCACGATGGTCTGCTGGAAGGTTACCTCGACCTGGCCCGTTGCATCGAGCGCGACCGTCTGGGTCCCGGTAACATCGATTGCCCCGTAGACGGGGAAGGATACGACGACCTTGGTGTGGTCATGAAATCGAGAGAAGGACAGGAGGAAGCTTGAAGAGCAGCAACATGGCGCTTGTGTTACTGCCCCCAGCCATAACAACACAGCGTCGCCCGTGGTTTCGCTTCGAACCGCCGACGTTGGCGGCCATTCGGTCTGTGCAGGCGCCATGGCCCGGCTCAGGCTATGCTGTAGTAGATCAGACGCGTAAGAATGTAAAATACCAAGTACAATAGAACTACTAGAGAACCTAGCTAGATTACTATAACTGTATGTATCTTTATCAAATTAGAGCAGAGTATTACTCGAAAATATTTATCACGCGCACGGACACAGTATCGAGCCCGTTCCGTTATTGATGTTGTACTTCTACTGATAGTAATACACCGTCCCATCAAACAACCGTCTCGCCGTACGACTAACACTACACCGCTCAACAACCGCCCAATCATCACCAGAAGCCGCTACAACTCCGACCTCGATCACCCCGCTTGCATGGAAGATTCTCACAGATCTCTGCTCTGACTTCAAGAATCCGGATCGAGGACTGGAGGAAGAGCTTGCGCTATCATCCGCGGAGTCTTCACTTGTGGAACTACTCGGCCTTGGAGGTGATGCAAAACGCTTCGTCGTGGTGAAACCCCGAGAAAACTCGTTCAGCAACTCGTTCCCCTTTTGTACCTTCGCATCGTTACCTGACGCAATGCACCATGCCACCGTGCCCTTTACACAAGCAGCAACTCCCAGGCACGCGGCACCCGTAAGCTGCAGACTTGGATGTGGTTTGCCCATGCTGAAAGCTAATACCTGGATCTTCAACTCATTATCCTCTTTCGACGATGAGTCTGTTGGTGCACCCACTGGCGCAGGCGACAAAAGCGCCAGTTTGGGCGTCCCGCGAACTTTTGCAGCAGCTTCGGTACTACTAGCTAATCCCATCATAACAGCGCCAACACGACGGATAGATTCCATATGCTCAAGATACCCGGCTGAGTCCTTGGCGCATGTCTTAAGGTAGGCAGGCAGTGTTGATGCATCGACGAGGATGAAAGGGTTTGCTGCGTCGATCAAAGTGGCTTTTACAGAGAAGCATGCGCCATTTCGCTCTTTCACCGTAATGGTGTCAGTCCTGAGGCCCGTGGGAAATAATTTGCCGGTCATACTGCCGGCTGGGTCCATGAAAGAGACTTTGATTTCGCTACCGGTGCCTCTTACGCCTGGAATGGCGTAGTCGCCGTCTTCGTCGACAGTGCCATCATCGTTAATCCGAACGGTGTCGACGATGACTCGGGAGGTGTTCGTGTTGAAGATGCGGACATCGAGCTCGAGTGGAAAGTCAGTCAAAGTATCGTGATTTGGCAGTATGCACTCACGTTTTGCTCACCCAATCTCGAGCGCACAAGTCCTTCTTGAGCAGCAAACAACCCTACACCAGCGCACATGTTCCCACAATTCCCGCTAAAGTCGACAGATTCCTGACCAACAGCAACCTGAACAAAGGTGTAGTCAACGTCAATCCCAGGTCTTGCGGACGGTGAGACGACAGCAACTTTCGAGGTAGTCGAGGTTGCGCCTCCGATTCCATCAATCTGCCTGGCATCTGAGTTTCGAGATCCCATGGCCGCAAGGAGCGGGCCCGCCCACAGCGACTCGGACGTAGGCAGATGGTGGCGGTGGATGAAAAGTCCCTTCGAAGTACCCGCCCGCATCAATGTGGCTGGAAGACTGCATCGTACTCGTTTGTTCCTGCGACCAGGGGCTGCTACGAGTTCGGATGGCATGTGTAGAGATGTATGATGGTAAAGAGTTTCAAGACTTGAAAGCTTCAATGATTGAGTAGGTAATGCTTGAGCAAGTGTGCGAAGCATCTACGGAATTGCGATGTAGAAGTGACATTTAGATTCCTGCCGAATGACCTACACCACGTCGTCTCCAACATCCTTGATATAGGCAAGGCGAATACAATGTCTCAGACAGCCGTGCGAAAAGTAGTGGAGCTCGGCTGCGATACGAAAAGATATTCATGATCCGCTTGGTGCATCCGCCTCCGCATCCGTAGTCCATCCGCGGGTGCTGGGTGGTAGATGGCTTGCCGAAGATTTGCCGCGGTCCGCTCTCGCTCCTTCGGCTCAGTACGGCAGTAAACACCTAACCAGAATTCTTCAATGCGGCACCTTCGCCTTACCATGACGTCGCAAGGTCGGTGGAATGGGATCAAGGAGCAACGCGTATCTGGTCAAGTTGCCTCAACGGATGTAGAAGCTACCCGGCCAGCCGTCGCATGGAGATGCCTCCAGCAGGTCGAACCATAGGACAATTCGAAGAACCTGGGCAACCGTGTACTACCGACAAACACTCACCAAGCATGTTTCTAGTTAGGGTTGAAGAAACAACATGGATGCCCGTCTGAACCTAGTACTTTTCGTGATCACCCCGCTGTGTCTATCACCATGTCTAGTAGATGCTAGAAACAACGTCTTGCGCAGCAAAGATTAGCCTACCATACTCTTAATTTGTGCTATCGCATGTACGATACAAGCATCGCTGTGTCCACGTCGCGCGATAGCAGTGTAGTGAACGAAATACGATGACAGATTGAAACGGGAACTGACAATCGACGCATTATCCACAATGCATTTCGAAACTAGGCTGCAGTGTGCAAAGCAATAAGCTCCTAAGTAATTTTGTCAATAGGCTCACGCAGATGATAGGTGGTGGAACAGTCGCCTGTATACGCGGAGATGTCTGAGCAGTAGAGAGAATAAGGAGCAGCCATCTACACTCACAGATGAAGCGCGCTATATAATACTATACATATATCTACACACCAACCTAGGTGCGCAATCATGCCGTACGATCGCTATGCACCTCCTCGTCTTCCTCCTTCTTTGTAGTTTCATATCGCTTGCCACGGAAAGCGTACACACCCCAGTTGCTGCACGTAACGTCATGCGGGTCAAGGTCGTTAAGATCCCATCTCAGACTCCTGAAGAGGTTCTCGCCCGGCTCGAGCAACATGTCCATTTCATTGCCGAATCTCTTGTTCAAAAAGTCCACATCCTGTTGCATATCCCATGGACTGTATCCAGTTGCGATGATTGGTACCTTCGTCTCGAGGAGGAGAGGCAGCGTCTCTTCCCATTCGTGTGCGGAGGCAGGATTACCGAAGCCAGGGTGGAATACAACGAAGCAGTCGAAGTAGGGGTCGTAGGGATAAAAGTAGCCCGTCTTATGGATGTTGTGGTAGTACTCGACGAAGGTGCTGATTTTCAGGGAGTTGCTGATGCGGTCTTCGATGACGGCGCCGAAGGGGTTGAGAGGTGTGCGCTCGGGGAGGGGTAGTTCTTTCTCCCGGTTTGCCATGCTCTCGGGCCCGATGAAGTTGAGGGAGAATTGTACGCGGTGGAAGAGGTAGGAGAGTTGCATCCATGTTTCGCGGGGTAGGGACGATTCTGCGCGTGCGCCGAGGATGAAGAGGCGGACGGAGGGTGGAGCGAGGCGCGCGTTCTTCCAGGTGTCTCCGCCACCAGTTCGCGGTGGGTGGAGGGTGTGACGGAGGGCTATCGCGAACTTAGTATCGTCCCAACTATCCAGTTCAACTTTACTTACCGCTGAAGCTCTTCAGTCCCTCGGGTGTCATGCGCCCGTTCTTTCGTATGTTGTAGGGACTCAGCTCGTTTAGGACACTCGCAATCGTTATTGGGTATGTCAGTAGCTTCGTCGCCTGGCGCATCTCCCGGTCCTCGTTCAGCGCATCAAAGTCACGCGTATACATGTATGTGTCCCAGCTCGTCATGTTAACCAGAATCTCCTCCATCTGTGGCTCCGCGAACTGGAACTCCTTGAAGAAGCGCCCACTCCTCAAGTCGTGATCGTCTTCGTTGATCTGCCTCAGGACGTCGCAGACTTCCAGATGTGCCTCGTAGTCGTCGGCCCAATGCTCTTCGCAGCAGTATACCGGTGTACCACAATCGGGGCATTCGAAATCGACGTGGGCGGGTGGGGTGCCAGTCTCAGACGATTTGCGGGCCTCGAGGTCCATCGGATTGTTCGCTGGACGTGTCGGCTGATGCGAGGGATGTGGGCAGTATGCATGTTGGCGCATGAAGGCGGCACGCTTCCGTATTTCGGGTATGGGCGAGTTTGTAAAGGAATTGAAGAGATTGTCCCCAGTCAAGACCAGCTTGCGCCGGTGACCCTCTGGATCGATGTACTCATATGGTTCGAATGGCTTCTCGAAAGCCCGTGTCGGCGTCGTAGAGAGGCTACGCTTGGGCAGGGCAAGCGTTGACGATGATGGACTTTTGGTGGAGTGGTTGCGTTGCGATGAAACCTTCGGCGCGAACTGGCGAAAGCTTTGCGGTGGCCGTAATTGAGACCGTGACGTCTTTAGTGCCGATAAACACTGTCTGCACGTATATGGCGTCCTCATTTTGCGCTATTGGCTTGCCATTGGTGGTTGCGGGCAGCTGGGATATCGTGACATGATCGTCCGCGAATGTTAGCGTGGTCTCGGTCAATCCAATCGCCGATTGGCCAGTTCTTCTCTCCGAATACATCATCATCCTCCCCATATTGTTCACAGCTTCACAGTCAACGCCCTGTTTCTCTGAGAAGCTCGTAGCGGCTCTGCGACAGACTCCTTTGGATGATCAGATGGTTGCACATCACCTTATCCTGAACTTTTCCATTACATGACAACACCAATGGTCACATCGACTATGTCAATCTTTTACCCCATGCAAACACTAGATTTTTGATCGCTTCTAGCAATCTTTCCATCGATATATCACTTACGCACCACGGCGAGATTACTGCCGATGAGTCGCCGTTCATGATCCCAGCAATAGTCCTGAGCTTGGTCCTACAACATTCGGATGCGCGCACTACCAGCAGGTTATACACTAGGTTTCCGAAGCTGTTCTTTGCTTTGCGAACGAGCGCAGATGGCGCTCTTGTTCAGAATGTCACCAATTCACCTCAGCGGCTTGATAAAGACTTCCACCTTGGTACATGGAGCCGAGGCAAGGAGTGTAAATTTCCCGAAGTGCCATATGGCTACGACTGTATCAACGATCCCCACCGCTATCTCTCTGAGATGGTCTGCTTAGACCCCGGCTACTCAATCTCCTTCTTCCTCAAAGTCTTCTCGGACAGTACAATCCAAGACGCCGTTCGGCAGAAATTGTACGATTGTGGTAACAGCGACGGTACGAATACGAATGTTGGCTGGGCCCAAGTCAGGCGCTGAGCCTGCTGGGCACGACTCAACGATAAAGATTCAGCGCATAATGAGCTCCGATAGGCAATCGCGTAGAATTGTGTAAGCATTAGGTTGAGTATGTACTTCAGTACCGAAATGCCGTTTCAGATCGGCGCCAACCTCTTGTTCGGGGGCGCGGTGCTGAGCATGCTTGTTCCAGATTTACCATCGGCAGCGGGAGATACAGATCATGCGGAGAATGTAGTGTTAGGCCCTGCAATTCCGAGAAGTCTGGGTGGCAGCAGCTTGGAAGAATTGAGGCTAAGCGATGACAGAGTCACTGACTTTGAGTGGAATGAGAACGTTGTGGTTGAGATGGCGAAGACTAGCGATCAGCTTGAGGGACTGACGTTTGTGGGTGGGCTGAAGGTTAGGAAGCTCGTGTGTCTTCTAGGTACAGCAATGACACGTGTCCGGACCTTCTTTGTGGCGGCACCACCATGATTACACTAGGCATACCAAGGCGATGCCAACGGCTGCTACGGGCGTGAGTGTAAGAAGATGGATTGCAAGTCGAGGTCCTACAAGTGCCGAGGCGGGACGCTAGGACGACCCCTCCCGCAGGCTCATGCATAGGCCGACGCATCTTCGTCAACCACTTAACGAGCGCACATATTCGAATACGAACGTTAAGGCGACGTCTGCTGTGATACAGCATCGCGCGTGGCGCCCAGTCATCAATTCGTAGCTCCGATGGCACCTGAGAACTTTCTGCGTTCGGCAATGCACACGGCAGGATGCAAGGACGCTTTACCAAACATCCAACATCTGGGATCGTGCCATAAAAGAGCGATTGAACCGAAGCGCTGGAGCTATGGGAAGATTTAGGCAATGCGCGAGGGATGTAGACATCCACGAGTTTAGAAACACCCAATCAATAGAGACTCCACCCAACTAGCTTTGTCGAGAGGAATTGAGAGACGCGTGAGCGGCAGCAGAGCATGCGTGTTTCCGGCCTCGCGACATGCTTCCGAATGCGCGGTATACGGCTCAACTACCTCCTGCCAGGGCCAACGATATACTCCGTCAAGACAACTTCTTCGGTCTCGACGCTGCGCACTTTCGGAGGCGTGCCTGGCTCGGGATAGCGTTGGGGGACGCCCTGCTCTAAAGTTCTTTAACACATTGGCTGAAAATCTGGAAGTAGTTCCATGACCTCGGACTAACGAGACCTCAGTTACACGGTGGCATCGCTTGCGCGAGTTCGTGGGCAGTCTTTCAGATATTAGTTTAGCTCGAACCGCGACTTTATCCGCTTGTGTGCTGACATCTGGCGGCGCTGCTGACGCATCGTTTTGTCGTGCACTCATTGGTCCAATACCCCCATGAGGCTTTTGGAAACTTCCCTCTTCGATTCACTGATCCAGTCAAGTATTCCATTCGCCGCGACGCTCACTTATAACGGTGCTTGTCGCCCCCGTCCTTCTAGAGGCGACAGCTTTTGATTCTTGCCACGTCGAGATGAATGCATACGGGAGATTGTACATCGTACTGATATGGGCAATCGCATTCGCCAACTATGCGAGCGCATGGTCTACGGTTGACGAAATTGTTCAGTCCATCCATCAACGCGCCATAGCTGGTACTTGACTTGTTTCTGCGAACAATGTCGCAACCCTGCTGATCGCCTTCAATCAGACTCCATCGACCTTGAATCCATCCCAGGCTTGGACCTACCTTCCGCTTATGAGAGTATCGCCTCTACGTACTTCGATGTTCAAACACCCGAGCTCACGCATCGCAATGTCTCCAATCTGACCACCATCATCGATGTCCACGGTACGTCTTTCCTCTCAATATCTTAGCATACAGCTGACGAGCATTTACAGCGCATTGCGTACCGAACTGGTATCGAGCGATTGCTCCCACCGCTGGCGGCAACCCGACGCCGCTATGGAACATTACCGGGCATCTCGACTTCATGGACAGCCAGGGCATCTCGCACGCAGTCCTAGCCTTTTCTTCGCCCGGTGCGAATGTTTATCCCGGCAACCAAGCAGCCACAATAGCGCTCGCCCGATTGATCAATGAGCAATCCGCAGCGTATGCACGAGCGTACCCAAACCGCTTCTCGTTCTACGCTGTCGTCCCGCTGCCATATACCCAGGACGCCATCAGTGAGGCCATGTATGCGCTCGACACGCTCGGAGCCGCAGGTATTGCGCTCTACTCCAATTTCGAGGGTCGCTATCTCGGTGATCGCTTCTTCAGGCCCTTTTTCGACGCCATGAACGCGCGCGGCCCCAATCAAATAATTTACGTTCATCCCACGACACCTTACCTGCGCTTGAACGGCTCGCTGATTGAAGCCAACCCAACCACCTACCCGACTGGCAACATCGAGTTCTACTTCGAAACAGCGCGCGTACTCCAAGACCTTGCTATCACGCAAACGATCTTGAATTTCACAAACATCAACTACATCATCCCACACGTTGGTGGCGCATTCCCATCCGTTGCAGACCGACTTTTGAAGTCGTTTCCAGCGATCTACGACCGCACATTAGCTGCATTGCAGACGCGCTTCTACTGGGATTCTGCGGGCCCTACGTACTTCCATCAGGTGGGAGGTCTTCTCGCCTACGATATACCAGCAACAAAACTGTTGTTTGGCACGGATTACCCTTATGCTCCGATCTTCACATATGGACCTTCGCTGCGAGGTATCGAGACGTCGCCCTTTGTTACCGACTCTGAACGTCTTGGACTATTCTTTCATAATGCGCAACAGCTCTTCCGCGGTCGCCTTGCCAGATAGATCGCAGATGGTACAGAACGCTTCTTCGAAAACGAAATACCAACCCAAGCTTTTGTTCTCGGGTCGTCGCAGATGCAGATCCTTATTTTTTAATACTATGTCTCGAAAGTTCACTAGATCACCTCCTCTCGCTATTCTAACTAGGTTCTCGCGTCCGTCAAGCACTTCTTTAACATCATAGCTCTCATACGTGATACTAGCCTGCCGGTTATCGTGATCCTTGTATCCAACGTGAAGTTGATGTACATGGTTGGTGGACGAGAGATTTTGTACCTGCCATCGAGCAGCCCAAGATCCTTATGTTCTGGCCCACGAACGCTCCGCGTCTCCTCTACTAGCTCACCGGAGCTTCGACCGGGTTGACCGGGCACTGGTAGAAGCGCTGGGCGTTGGAGACATTGCCTTTAATACCCTTGTTCTCGTAGGTTTTCCGACGCGGGTGTTAGCAGATCTACTTTCCGCGAGAGGCGAACACGCTTGAGCAGCACTTACATTGGTAAACGCCGCGAAACACTGGCCTTCTCTACCCCTGCGGTCGCCGTCGCTGCCGTGCGACAGTTCGACGTCGATGTTAGCGCCGTCATTCTGGATAACGAACCTACCCGAGAGGACGTGTGGAATCCCACTGGGATTCCAGTTGGTTTGGTGAGGCCGATAAGCCGCGATAAGAAACAGGGGGGTGGGATTCCAGGGTGGGATTCCAGTAAGTTAGGGTTAGCCATCTAATGTCGCATGGGATTTTGGAAGAAGCCATTTTGTGCAAAATCGCCGTGCGATTTCAATGGTCCACTTGGTTTCTTACTAGCTAGTCTGGATGTGGAGATATCGCGGTGCAAAGGTGAAAGGAGAATTTTGGCGTTCCTCACGTGACTGCAACGCGCACAGCCACTGCAGAGACTCTCTAGCCACACCATTTCGACAAGGAAAGTGGCGCGATTTCAACGCCGCGCCTTGCTTAGCGATAGCGCGTACAATAAGCAAGTTATTAAGCAAACAAGAGAGGAAGATAAGTACGCAAATAACAAGTACGAAGTAAGAGATTTGTAAGAGGCTATTTAGTAGAGAGAAGTACTGCGATTTTAATTGTGTACCCCGCTAATATAAAGGTCGTCCTTAGATGACCTAGGGTTAGTTCTTAGGAATAAGTGGGCGACGATAGACAGAGTTGGTGTACTAGCACGATTAGAAGATT
>JAESFQ010000401.1_pt1 | contig 15667 bp, 12 predicted proteins | sample 9269431 | NCBI WGS metagenome assembly JAESFQ01 (sample SAMN14502588, study PRJNA617103) | algae metagenome | isolation source: Plectolyngbya sp. WJT66-NPBG17 and co-occurring heterotrophs from well... | place: USA: Mojave Desert, Joshua Tree National Park, California | collected 2006-08-06
AGTTCGGTGGGGGCAGTTAAGGTGATTACACATACCTTATTCTTTCTTGACACTGCAATGCATGCAGCAGATCTCCCGCACGCCGCCTAGCCCACAGATCGAAAATGTATATGCATATGGCAAAGTAGCATACTTAGCTCTTGTCCTAGGAGATCGGCTTGTTTACGCGAGAGACTGAAATGGTGGTCGCTGCAGTAGCGGCCGTCGAGCTAGTGGTGTATGCATGGACGAATGAATGTTCATAGGACAGAGCATATGTTCACTATGTTTAGCGCGCATCTCAAATACACCGCAACAATATTTGGCAATTGCTTAACAACGCACTCTGCAGCGATATGCCAAATACATTCGGGCCCGAGAGAGCTTCACCAGCTCGGCCATTGCATGGAGGACAAATACGGAATGAGGGTTAGGTAAGCTTCTCCCATGCTACGGTAGCTTTTCCGCACACCGATGCGGTATAGCTACGCTTATGTGTGTGTCTGTGTACATCTTTCCGACTAGCCAGGTACCAATTCCATCTCCTGGTACCCCTAACCCGTCTCATATACATTACCAACCACCGCATAAGACCTCTTCGCTTGTACCTATCCAGGTAGGTCGTCATGTCGTCATGCTGCAGCTACACGCGTTACCGGATAAGGAAAGGCACGATGCGTGCTAGCCAGCCGCGAACACGGGTAAGCAGCGTAAGCTGACATGTCGCTGAATAACATGCTGTGACGTTTGCGCCGTGCTGTAAGTGTTCGGCCCTACGATGGCTGGCGCGGACGACGCATGCAGAGGCTGACAATGTGCTTTTGGTTGTGGTTGATTTGGGATATGAGAAGGTAATTCGGCAATGGTGCGGAATTGGGGTTTGTGGGTTGTCAGCATCAGGCTGGGGTTATAGCTGGGCATCATGTTGCGCGCAGAATTCCGACATTAGTCAGTTGGCTACCTGCATCAGCGCGGAGACATTCCAGTCTCTTGAAACTCTGAATGCTGTCTTACTGTAGACAATGTCGTGTGCATGGTTAGTGGGGGAAGGCACGTGGGATGGGTATGCAAGGATGGCCCCCACCTGTGTGGATGTGGCTTGCATCATGCAACCTGCACCTTCAGATCTTCCACGCTACCATGCACATGCATGCGCCTAGTGTGATCGTTGTAGTCGCTGACATATAAGCTACAAATATGATGGAGAAGCATGGAGAGTAGAGAAAAAGAAATATAAGTTCGATATCGATGGTGGTATTCATAATGACTGACAAAGGTTTCTGGGTGATGTGACCGATGCTAGTATAGTGTTTTCCTTCTTATTGAAGTCATTCTTCCCCACTGTCAATCGCAGTGTCGAACTCAAGCCTGGTCCTCATTCCTTTGCTCCAGGGCCCTCCTAAGGGTGCGCAGTCTCTTGCCTGGTGCTGGAGGTGGAGGCAGTACGCTCTCTGTCACAGTACTGCGGTGGTCGTGACCGATCACTCTCATCAATCGGCAGCGTCCGAAGAGGTATCGCGAGAGCCATGGGAGTCGCTTCCATCTTGGGCTGGTAAGGTGGTGGCGCTTCTCCATGCTCGTTCAAACCCTCGGTCTGGCGGAGGAAGACGGAGTTGTTGGCTCTATACCTCCCGTGTATGAGTCTCCGAGTACCAGGCCATCCCTCCACATCCCTCGGCAGTGCCTGTTGTCCGTTCTGATTCCAGAGCGCTCTCTGTCGGACTTTCCGGCGGTGTATGAGCCAGATTACCAGAGCGATGAGGACTGCGAGGACTGCGAGGAGGAGGAAGTAGTAATTGAAGGCGTTGACATCTGAGTCTGGTTCGATGTCGAAGTCTTCGTCTTCGTCGCGGAGGACGGCCGTGGAAGTCATTGTTGGTGGCTGTGAGACTACAGCGAGTGTAGTGTGTGTCTCGGGTGGAAATAGCGGAGCATTTGCAGGAGTGCTACCGTGAAAGACTCGTGCGTGGATAAAGGTGGTGATTAGGGCATGCAAGGTGATTGACAAGAGCTAGATGAAGCGAGTATCGCAGGCATCACAATCGCAAACAGTGCGGCCTTCCTCAACGCCTGGAGAGTAAGTACGCAGGAGCTGTTTTCCACAAGCTGTACCTACCATGATGTATATGGGGCACCCGCTACCTTCAAGATCAACATGCTAGTCAAGTCAGAAGATGTATATTCGAGGCTGCATTATGGCGTTGGAAACAATCCAAGTCGATGAGTCAGAAGCGCACAAAGGCCATGTTTGCCTTGTCTGGGTAACGTGTTTTACAAGCGTGCGCCGCGTACAAGCGTGCGCCGCACCCCACCAACTTTGCGCACCTTTAACGCTCTGCAACTCAACAACGCAATAGTATAATATATAGAAATTAACAGAGTAGATTAAGTAGTATCTAACTATCCTTTTTACACGTACGTGAGTTGTGGCCAGTCTCCCTGCACCTCGTGCAGCGCGCCAGAGCCTAGCGGCTAAGGCCTAATCGCTCTCCTCCTTAACGCTCTTCACGAGCAATCTGCTGATCAGCCTTACGTTAAGCGAGTATATCCTCCCCATCTCCCTTTGTTAGGACTCCACGCTTCTAGAGTCGCTTTTTCTTACGCTGCTTACGCGTTAACGCTGCTTCGTTAGCCCTCTTAAGGCTAGCGATCCAATCGCGCATCAGCTTAGCTAAGAGCATCATCACCTTAGCCCCCTTCTTAAGCTAGTTAATCGCCTTAATAATTAAAGCTAGTAATAAGCTCTTATGCCGTCGCACGCGATCACTTATCAACGTTAATTAAGCCTTAAGCTTACGTACGTTGCTTAGCGTACAAGCCTCCTAGAGAGCCTCTAGTAGAGCAGCTAGAGTAGGTATACGCAGCTGCACATCTAGCTTTAATAGAACAGCGTCTAGCTATAGAGAAACAAGGCCTACGCCTTAAAAGGCTAAGCAGATATTAGCTAAGGTAAATAATTAATCGTACGCCGTCTTAAACGCTAGCAGAAACTTAAGTTTAGTAATATAGTTAATATAGTAGCGGATTAGGCTCTTAACCTCACGGCTATACGCGCGCTTCAACAGCAAGAAGCAGCTAACATTAAGAGGCTAGAGTAGGTAAGATAAGTAAGGCGGTATACAAAGCGTATATATATTGTTCTTCTTACAGAGCTCTTAAAACTTAAGAGAGTAATAGCTCTTATAGCTATTAAGAACGAGCAGGCGACGCGTACTAATAACGCGAGTCTTTATATAAGCGTTAAAGTGCTTTAGCTACTTAACTTCTAGCTCGTTAGTTATCTAGCCGTTGTTACTAACTGCGATCGCCTAGTTGCGTAGAATCTCTACTTCCTCGTACTAGGCAGACAGGTAATACTAGCTAGCAAAGATAAGAAATAGTAGAACTACTTAGCTAGCAGCGTTAATCGCAGCAATCGCCGTTACCTACTCGCGATTGCCTAGCTAGACAGCCTTTAGCCAGCCTCTTCTCTCTAACTCTATTACAACAAGCTAAGTTGTAATCTTGCCTATTATAAAGCCAGCTTCGTTAAAGTTGTAGACGTCTTTATCGCAGATACTATACTTAGCCTTTGTCTCCTCTACTAGCTTAAACTAGAAGCTAATTAGGACTAGATTCTTACACAGAGCTCTCTACCTATCGTACAGTTAATTAAATCGCGTTGTAAGACTGTCTGTACGCTTAACAAAGTTACGCGGCTAGTAGACGCCAACCTAACTAGCGCCGCGCGCAGCTAGCAGCTTATTAGCTATATTACGCACAGCTTCGTACGTAGGCGCAAATCCACGTTAGTTAAGATTAAGTATATAGCTAACTATTACCTATTCCTCTTGCTTAGTGAGCTTCTTTAAGTTAGGCTGGTAATTGCATTAGGCAGGTATACTAGCGCGTTAGCGGCGGATCGTTCGTTCAGACACGCTATAGATAGTAGCAGCCTTACGATTGCTCTGTATTTGATGAGATTTAATAGAAGAGATAGCAAGATAAACGTCTGCTTCATTTAGAGCTAACAGAGTAGCGCTGCGTTGAGCCATTGTGCATTAAGATAGGAGAGGTGCGCAAAGTTGGTGGGGTGCGGCGCACGCTTGTACGCGGCGCACGCTTGTAAAACACGTTATGGAGTGTTGAAGTGTTGAAGCGGAATGCTTCCGAGGCATCGGAACTTGACGTGCTTACGGAACGAGCAGATGATGACCGCCAAGCAATCGCGTCAGTTGCACGCTCGCACCCTGTTGTCCACTCTCTTTACTTAGCCCACCTGCACCCCGCAAACATCGACTCCGAGACCCACCATGGTCAAAGCTATCAGAGGTTCGTCTCATGCTTTGCGCCATCTCTCGCCCTACTAAACTCTCCAGGCACGCTCGTCAAATGCGATGCTTCCATCAAAGCCATGCTGGTCGACATTGACAGCAAGAACAACAACGAATACATCATCGAGGAGCTCGACGAGGAGCACATCCTGGTCAAAGAGACAAGGATCAACGAGCTCAAGGCCCGTCTGAACCAGGTGGGTATCATGTCTCACGCGGCGTGGTCAGCGCTGACAGTCACAGATGATGAGGGAACGCTTGAAGGAACCAGAGAGTTCCGACTCTGAGTAGACAAGTTAAGTCGCATTACGATAATCCTTAGTCCCGCCTGCCCTCCTTTGCTCTCGAGCGCCCGACCGCTTACATAGTCGCCTTCTGCGCTGCGCCCTCTTGTACGCCCACCCACTTCGGCCTATGGTCTACAAACAACTCTGCGTTCATGTTCAAGTTGTCTAAGATGCTGGTGTCATCCAGAGTTCCCACCTGCTCAACTGTTAGGAAAGAGTGGCTAGAAAGACTTTGGGGGCATACCTTGATGATACGTTTGCCAGGGAAAGAAGCGCCATCGCGCCACATGGTCGAGCCACAGTCGCCGCTGCACGGGGTCAGAACAGGACATGGCTATACGATAGCATATCTACATACCAGAAATGGGAAGTAATCTCGTTTCCGCTGTCGCCCTTCACTGTGTGTTGCTTTGGCGTGCCCTTGGTGACCTTGAAGCCATCTTCCGGGTAGATGGCGTTGGTGGAGTAAGCGGATCCGGTGATTTTGCGACAGTCAAGGCAATGGCAGAGAATCTGCGTCCTGGATGAGTAACAACGGGGAGGATAGGAAGATACCACGTACGCTGCCTCCATTCTCGCCCTGCACTTCGTAACGGACGTTACCGCAATAGCATCCTCCGGAAGGCATTTTGAAGTGTCGGCTTGGGGTAGAAAGAGGGGTTAATATAATTGTTAGGGTTATGAAGACTGGAAGGTTGAAAGACCAAGTGTCGTATTGGATGGCTCTATCCTATACCTCGGACTTTATACTCGATTCTCTACCCCGCTGTATCGATCGTCGACCTGGACGACAAGAAGCGCCCTACGCATTCCAAGTTTTCCACCACAGGCCTAGCGCCGAGGCCTAACTCGGCTTGACTGCGAGGGTCTACTGCCGATGCATGACGGGTAGAAGGAAGCCTCCCGCTTACATAGCGTCCCATTTGCGGAGGGCTGCCTCTTCAGTCATTGGCAAGTACTGGGTCTAGCCATGTCGTTGTGGTCGGACTTTGACATTTTACTTGGAAAGACAAGGTGCAATTCCAAATTATGTACTTCCTACGGACCGAATGACAACTAGATGCTATGCCTGGATTAACGCGCACGAAGGAGTAGCGCTGTGCCTTGGAATAATGTACTAGGCATTTCGACGATAATGCACGTTGTAACATGTAAAAAGCAAAACTGAACAGCCATGACGTTTGCCACAGCCAGTTTGCGGAGCGGGGTTCTCCCAATCCGGTTACTGCCGAAATCAGCACGTGAATTCGAGACAATTTGGCGTTTTGCGCGCGACCGACCTTCACTACCTACACTCACTCAGTCCGGGCAACTATGTGATGATGGAGACGCCCGCGCTTTGATCAACGCTGGTCATTGACGTGTCGACAACAACAGCTTTCCCATCAGCTTTCACCTAATCACCGCACGACACATCAACGCTGACATCTCAACTCACCCATGGCGAATATGGCGAGCGCACCCAATGTCTGGACGCAAATGAACTACGTCCCTCCCCGCGGTCAATGCAACCATAAGCCTTCTCTGCTCGCGGCCAAATGCCCGTGTTTGAGGTTCATGTTGCATCCGCTCAAGGTACGTTTGCCTTTTACTTCCCTTTTACCTCCTCATTATTAGTCGTATATTGTTGCAAAGTACACAAGCTAATAATTAACTTTATAGTCATCATCCTCATACGAATGCGACGGCTGCGGTCACCACGCGTCCTTCCACACCATGGAAAACAAGACCGAAGACGAGATTCGCAGGCGCTGGGAAGTCGAGGCGAAGGAGCGGAACAAGGAGGAAGAAGCACAACGGAGGCCGAAGAAACGGGTTAGGGCTATTGAGTATAATGGTGGTGAAGGAGTAGGTGATATCTTTGGTTCTGCAAAGGTTGTACCGAAGAAGAAGACGGAGAGGGCAGTAGGAGCTAGGGCGAAGAGCAGATTGAGTGAGATTGGGGATGAAGACGGGGATGGGGTTGTTGAGTTGGACTGAGGGGCGATACGGGAGATGAATTAGGGCGTTTTGGTATAGGATTCAGGTTAGGCATTACTATGATACCCCGCGAAGATATATGCGCTCCGTCAACACAATGTATTAAGTAGTTTGAAATCATGCATTTCCAGAACTGTGTGTAGGTAGACGTCCTGACCTACTTGCGACGCCAAGGCCCAACCAACGCGGGCGCGCTTCACCTGCGCCGAACGAACCCTTGCTCCATGCTTCCACCTCGATGTGCGCAATATGATAGCGCAACATTCACGGCCAACAGAACCTTGGAACCCTTTGTGGGCTCTTTTAGCGTCTAAGCAATATTAATATAGCCACGAGCTCGCCGACACACCCACCATGGCTACTCCAACGCCCAAAGACAAAGAAACGCCCTCGAAACACCTCAACGCCTTCTCCTCCCCCGCCCCGCGCAGCGTCCCTCCCTCCGGAAATATTAACATGATGTCGTACGATTCACCCGCAGTGCTTAATATGCTCAACGACGTCGCGAGCTCGGCTATGGGAGGAGTAGGCATGGGCATCACCATGAGTGGACTCGGCATGTCCAGTTTGGGCATGAGCGCAAGTGCTATGGGCCGCGCTGACGAAGCAGAACGAAGCCGAAGACTTCGCGCAATCATAGACATTGTCGGCAAGAAGCCCGGGCGCGTCAGTGAAGAAGGGTTGTTAGCGCTATGCAAGAGGATGGGCATACCGTGTGAGAAGCACATGGACGAAGCAGGTACTTGGAGTCTCCTGATCGGAGATGAGGCACTATGCGACGTCACATTCAAGAATGACGAGATTGCGAGCGTCAATCTCCAGACAGGGCTGGACGAATCGAGGCCCGACCTCAACTTTGGCGCGACAGGCTCGGAGATTCTCGTGCGGAGCCTGAAGCCTCTGCCAGGCCAGAGCAAGCTGAATGTCACGCTCGAGCGCTTTTCAGAGAGCTTGGAGAAGCTTTTGACGCTCGATAAGCTGGGCTCACCGCAGAACGGAGGAGTTAGTTGCTACAATGCGATTGCGGGTGTCTACACCAGTCTAAGGAAGCTCTTCGAACATGAAAAGAAGACGGAGCTCGCAAACAGGGCGCCGGATGAGCGATTTAGGACACACAAGGCTGAGCGGGAAGTGCTGTGCAAGAGGAGCGGACGGCCCAGGCTCAACGGCGGATCGTGTCTGGGTTTGAGCCTGGAATACTGGATGGATGGACGAGCACAGATAGACCCGCCGACAGAGTCTACTTTGTACCCGGAAGACACCGACAGGAGCCACAACAAGATGTACTCATTGACCATCGAGTGCGAATCTTCGCCTTCGACTCTCTACACTCCCATCCGCATTTCTGACGACTGGATCAGCGACCGTGTCGAGAAGTCTGCCGATGCGAACGACGCGAACGTCTCTCTAGAAAACATGCTGATGAACACATCTTCGATAGACTGGCTCGACCCTAAACCGACCTACCTCGAAACTCCTGAGCAGATTGACGACGCAATGAACCTCGACTCCGCAGCCGGTCGACTACCCAATGTACGCTTCGTCGCCAAGTTCAACCCCCCACTCGTCGTACCTTTCGCCGTACACATGCAACTTTACCAGATTGTGGGCATTGAGCCTCGCACCGACGACTTCCGCCCTACAACCTTTGCAGGGCTAGCTCTACGGCCCGGTGAGGTAGACCCAGGCATGTCCGGTACAACAGGCGACCGCACCCACGAGATACGCAGCTCGAGGACCGTCCTGGTGCGAGATGCATCAGGAAACGAAGCAGACAGACAACATGACATGAGTCTCTACATTCCTAAGCTGGAGTACAGTCGCACGCTAGAAAGCCTTCCGTTTAGTCACCCGAAACAGCTTGTCGAGATGCTGCCTGTGCTAAGACAGTATGCTCATGCTACCTCGCTCATTAGAGGTTGTTTCTACCTGGCGCCCGAGAAGCCTGCTCCGACTCACAAGCTAGGCCGGCATCTCACACCACCAGTTACACCAAAAGGGTCTGCGCAGGGAGACCTGCCATCCCTTCGACTTGATGTCAATTTGAGTTACACGCCGCCTGCACCACGCTTCACCCTGCACATCCCCCATCCTGACACTACAGCATCTTCAGACGCTGTATCAGACCTCCTGTCGAATCTCCTCCGCTCCCCCTCGACCTCCACATCCCCACCAACAACGCGCTTGCATAACTCTCTCGCCGTGACAATCGACATCCACCCCAACGGCGACCTAGCCGTCACCGAGCAGAACGTCTATGCCGAATTCGGGTCTCCAGAGCAGCTACAAATCCAAGCGCCCCTTTTCGAACAGAAAACAAAAAGGCTGGCTAAAGTACTGGATGTTGCCGATGATTTGGGTGTGTGGGGCGAGTGGTTGCGGCAAGAGGCTGTGCGCAGTGCCATGGAGGTTTAGGAAGACTTTCAGTTTGAGCCAGGGCCGCAGCCAGATTGGGAGAGGGAGGGTTGGGCGGGGTGGAGTGGGTGGGATGGTGAGGGGTGGAGTGGGGTGGTTTGAGATGGGCTGGTGGTAGGGTGAAAGGGGGAGGTCTGGTATCAACGGTATGGACTGGGAGATGCATAGGGAACTGATGTTGAAAGTGTCAGAGTAGAGTAGCGGAAGAAAGCAATGAGATGTGTCAAGGTCGCTGTCAATGCAAATACATAAAAGGAAGACGCTGCTGCTGGTGACGATGACAGTACGCCCTGGGTTGAGTTTACCACGATTAATGAAACAAGTTTCTCGCGTTTCCATCACTGAGTAGGTCAAGAACAGACAACACCCCAAAGGCATCTCATCAGCTCCTCCATCACAACGACCCTCCAGCTTGCCACAAGATATCCTTCAGGGTACGTTAGTCGTAGATAGAGTCCGGACCACGCATGGGCGAGGGGACAATTGGCTATACCATCAGTATGGTGAAACGGGGCGGTGCTGATGTAGGCAGCAACGCGTCGGCTCCCCGCCAACTTCTCTGTATCCGGGCATAGTTGCGGGCTTTGCAGCTGAAAGTGAGTAGGAATAAACCAACCAACCAACCAACCAACCAACCAACCAACAGACGAAGACTCTAGTCTCCCGTAACTCCGCCATGATGCTCACGATGTAAAGAACCACCTTCCCATTCAACTATGATTTATTCTCCTTCGTTTCATTACGTGAGTTAGCATTGTCAACGAGAGTCCACATGCAACTCAGACTGTTCATACAGTTGATCTCCTTTGCGCCTCAGTCATTTGATACTTTTATTGCTCGCGCTTCCGCACGTCCAGGATCTCAGCCTCTACATAACCCCGGCACTCTCCTCTAAGAACAAGACCGCCGAGCATTGTCAAGGCTTCTTAAAACCGAGGCACAGCTAAGTACAGTCGTTAGTGTTTGCGGCTTCACCCCCGCAAGGCAGCCAATACAAACGTCTAGTCATTTTTAGATCGGAAATTGATTAATCACATTAACTGTTCTACAGCGGGCATGTGGTGCTAAGCCATGCATAGAGGGTGGGTCTGTAAATAGTTAGAAGAGAGTATATGTGTTGTATTGTTCGTAGCATCCTAGCTCAGCTTAGCTTACATAAAGGTCATCGCAAGGCGTTTTCAGTAATAAGGTTTATGTTCCAGACTGCGCTTGGCCTGCGTCATCGAAACTCAGCGGGCCTGAGACCATCCCAACGCAAGATAGCTGGACCTATCAGAGTCTATGCACTAGGCGTAGCACGCTGGACAACAAGTAGGCAAATGCGGGGAGGATCGACTTGGACAAGGCTGAGCAAAATTAAGCAATGCCAAGTAGGCGAAAACCGTTGAATAGGGTCTATGGTAGCGCCTAACGACCTTACGGTGGTACGTGTTGACACTGTATAGGTACAGAGCGCCGTACGCTTCCGTATCAGCAATAAATCGCTTGCGGGCGCCAATAGTAGCCTGGAGGGAGATAGAGTCCGCGTAGTCTAGAACTAGTTTAGAAAGCTGCTAAATCCAGCCGTCCACACGTAATGTCTTTGCAGCAGCAATCAAGAGCAATAGCGGCAGCATTGTAGCTATAATAGTTAAATTGCTTAGTAGTAGGTTTTGCCAGGTATAACACAAGACACCAGGTAGACCTAACGCAGCTAGAGGGCGCTGGCCTGTGTCGTCATAGAAATAGCGAAGCAGTAGTCGCTAGCAGCATTATTACAATTACGAAAAGGCAACAGCTGAGCAATGCACAAGAGGCTACGCGATAGACTAGAAGGCTAACTGCACACCAAATTTTTTGTTCCAATTATCAGGGTGATAGGTGGTGTGCATCGAGTATTGTAGTCAAAGTGTTCACAGCGAAGTTTTTGATGTTCCAATCAGCGTACAACTTCGTCCACTTGTGCTTGAAACGTCTTAGTGCTTAGTGAGCAGACGGGACGTTAGGAACCACTACCACAACCTGATTCTTCAAGTTTCATTTTGTAAATATCAACGCCTCTTGCACAATGCTGTGGCCTAAACGGGTCGGCCACTTCCCTGCTAGTGCTGGCAGACTGCAATTAGTTTAAGGCGAACTCATGTCATGCATCTTGCATAAAATGGCGCAGGATAGTTGAACTTCAGCTGGCGGCTGTACGTGTTCCCGCCATCCAAGACTTGTTTTGTCCTCAATCTTAGGGATTATTCCTGGTTGACCCGGTTTGCATCGCCAGCGCCAAGTGCTCTGCGTTGTCACCACGGTGCCAGAAAGTCTTGACATACGCCATCAGTGCTCTATAACTAACCAGTATAACCACTCAATCTGTCTCAGTCTCAGAAGCAACGCCCATCCACACCATGAACTGCACTTCGCTCACATCGGATATTACCTACCTGAATTCCTTACCATTCCCCACTATACTCCAGACAGTTTCCCAATGTTCAGAGGTTTGTCAGGAAATATTTGGCATTGGAGACGTTGATCTCACCGGCGTCGGAGTAAATATGCGCTGCTCTAGACAATCGTCTTCGCCCTTCTAACGCCTGTATAGGTCATTACAGCCGACTGCATCCAGATATTCCTGGCTCTGCTTTTTTCCCTCTTCCTGATCATAGATGGAACTCTAATACCTGCGATCCGCCCACGTCATGCCACCACAAACATCACACTTTGGCTCCAAAAGCACCACCAGATGGGTCTATGGTCATCACTGCTCTTCGCTCTGACCATCTGTCTTGCAGGTTTTATTCGGCGAATCACCGGGCGAATGAGTGGAATTTACGAAAACATTGCCACCTTCAATTCCATCTGCATAATTTACCTCAGCCTCGTCCTTATCACGGTGTGTTGCTACGAAAAGATACACTGGCCTTATTTGTTTACGATTTGTTTCGTCGCAACAACGATCTGGGCCGTCATAACGTTGATCTTGTCGATCATAAGCGTCAAAGAGGAGAACGTCTTCTTGGCTTGCTGGGTATATGCGTTCAAGAAGAAATCGCCATGGAAAGACGAGACCAACGACACCGGATTGCGTATATCACTTGTTCAGACCGGCGTTGCGATTGCTCTCATCGTTATCCTACTTAGCATATGGCTAGCGTTGCGTTGGTACTGGCGTCAAGAGCATCGAAAACCGACCGTTCTGCGCCTTTTGGTTCTTGGGGTTACTGTTCTGTCAGCCTTCGCCGCCTACAATGCTATTGAGCGGCTGTACCAGCTTTTACTGATAAGATATGGCATGGATATCTTGTGGAAGGGTGAAACGGGCTATAACAATTGGGGAGTAGGCCAGATTGGTGCACCCCTTGCATGGGCACCTTTGCTTATCGATATGTTCTTTGACGGTCTCGACAGGATCCGAAACTGGTGGTATGGCAGATGCATAGAGAGGATAAGGTTCCGCGTTCTTTTTAGCACTCGGGTACTAAGGCTGCAAATCTTCAATGGCCGGCGGGTGGAAGATACACGCTCAAACCAATCGCATAATGTGGTAGACCAGCAGCCCAACGTCTGAATCGCTGCATGGATCAAGGTGCTAGTAATCTAGCACTTGTTCTAAACGCATATGTATAATAAAGGATTTTACAAGAGCGCGGAAGACTTGCCTTTGTTATCTCGCGTGGCTAGAGTATCCGCCAGAAGCAGACGATGTCGGCGAAACATATTGGATCCATCCTTATGTTCTCTAACAACACTCCTGGCATGTGTTATGCATCTACCGCGCTCTCCCTTTCTCTTTCGCTATTCCATCAAACCTGGAACCTCCACCTCGGATGCCGATCGCCCAACGCCAAGTCCTCCACGCTATCATGGAACCCACCAGTCTGCGGTCTCTCCACCAAAACCCTCTCCTTCTCCCTATTCTCCCACTTTAATATGACCAACAAAGCCCCCACAACGACCAAGTTCAGACAAAGATATCCCAGCGCAAAGCTATGCCCTAGCACATATCGCGGCCCAGAATTCGCACGATACAATTGCGTGCCCAGAACGGCTCCCAGGTTGCCGATACTAATCTGCATAGCGTTGGCAGTTGCGCGTTTCGTCTGGCCGCTGACGTTGATGGCAGGCCAGCAAAGCACTAGCGCGACGGAAGGGTAGATTCCGATTGCGGCGAAGAAGGTTCCGACATAGGAGACGCCTGGACGCGCTTTGGGATCCGTGTTGGCAAGGAGAATGATGTATCCGATGATTGCGATGGTGGACGTGGTAAGGATGAAGAGTGCGCGGCGGGCGTAGCGTTCGGAAAGGATGGCCCAAAAGATTGTGAAGATGGTTGCGACGGCATAGGGCGGGATGGTCAGTAGTTGGGATTGAGCGGATGTGTAGCCCATGTCGCGGATGATGGTCGGCTTTGGGGGTGTTAGTTGGAGTCTGGCTCAAAGTTTGAAAGAGTAGGATGGCTTACTAGGAATAGTGATAGAGTGTATAGTGGTAGACTCATGGTGTGAAAGGCAAAAGCGTAGAGCCAGACTTTGATGTCTTTTGAGGCGAGCAGCACTTCCGCCCATGAGAATGCTTCGTCGTTTGTTGCGTCACTGTCGGCTTTGAGACGCGCTTGCACAAAAGTTCTCTCTTCTTTGCTGAGCCAGCTGACGGTGCTGGGGTAGTTTGAAATGAACCAGTATGCGACGACGGCAATGACAATGGTCAAGAGACCTTCCTGCGTCCTTGTTAGTCGTGGTATGACTGAAAAGCAGGTAGACTCACTAAAATGAAAATCCACCTCCAGCCGGCATAACCTCCAACATTACGCATATGTGCAATGCCATATGCTAAGATCTAGAACTGTTAGTACAAAAGTCTGGAGATGCATGGGAGAGATGACATACACCACCGAAAGCTCCAGCAAGCGAAGCGCAGCTGAAAAACAGCGAAATGCGATATTGGCGTTCGTTGCGCTTATACCACATACTCAGATAGTATACTACGCCTGGAAACAGTCCAGATTCAGCGACACCCAAGCTACAATACATTAGTCCATCTCCCGCCATCATTCTCTTCATACTACTCACAAGAAGCGCGCGGCAAAAAACCCATCCAAATTTTGCACAACGCCCATCAGCGTCGCCACGACGCCCCAAACCAGTGTCAGCGTAGGAAGCCAGAACTTCGGTGTCGTTCTCTTCAAGACAATATTACACGGTATTTCAAAGAGCACATAACCGATAAAGTACAGCGTGAGACCGGTAAGATACTGGTTACCCGTCATCTTTAGATCAGTCGTGAGACCCTCGATACGTGCGTTGGCGACTGGAGCATCTATCAGTATACTGTTGTACTTGCAGGAATGCAAAAAAGAGCCGCACCATTGCTACGATCGAGGAAACTCAGCAAATACAGTATCGACACTGCGGGTAGGAGTCTTAGATCCAGTTTGCGTAGTAATTTCTTTTCGTTGATGGTGCCGGGGATGATTTCGACGTCGCTCTCAGATGAGGTCGACGCAGCAGGCGTGTCATGTTTCTCTGTAGCCATTGTTCCCACAATCGCACTGATTTCGAGCCGGATGTGTGGAAAAAACCAATCTAGATGATTCAAAGATGGCTGGGCGCTACAATATACTTATCAACTCGCTAACTGCCAGATCCTTCGTAGCTCACAATGATGCAAGAACGTGGGTTAAGCAGCTCAAGCCGCCGCATCGTCATGACACAGGACTCATGGCCGCACATCCTAGACATGATCGTGGACACTGATTGGAGCGCATCGCGTGTCGCATCCAATGCGGGATTTGACAGGGCGAGGCCCCTCGGCATCTTTGCATAGCATCGCGGGATGTTGCAAGGGCTGATGGTATTGGGTTGTACACGAAATCGGGGGGTGAGATGTCGTGATTGGGGATGGTCGCTGCTAGCCGCGTTAGGGTTAGAGCCGGAAGAACCACGTTGCTATTCGCTCGAGAGGATGTGTCTTGTTGGGTAAACAGAAAACAGAACTCTAAGCTACTTAGTTGCATCTAAAAGAATTTGTACTTTTTCGCCTTTTTGTTCTTAGCGCTGTTATTAGGTACTATAGTAGAGTTAGCGCTAATACTTAGTAAAGAATAGAAGGTGCGTTTATAGAAATAGCATAACGTAAGCGGTAACTAAGCTAGTTAGGCAACTAAATTAGACACTTTATGCAGCTCTATACCTCTATATATTAATAACTTAATACTATAATAAGCTTTTAGAGTGCGTAGTAGCTTAAATTAATTCTCTACGTCTACTATATCTTTCTTATATATACGCTTATTATACTCTATCTTACTATACCTCTTATAGCGTTAAGTACTCTCTCTATAAGTACTTACTTAGACTCTCTACTTACGCTTCTCTACTTTAAGCTAGGTCTTAGTATCTTACTAAGTAATTATTTTCTCTACTTCTGTAATAGGCTAAAGCCTAATTAGTTAGTTTCTTAATAGTATCTTAGTTACGTGCGTAAGGCGCACAGCTTACAAACACTAGGTGCTCGCTAAGCACCTAGCGTTTGTACTAGCAGCCTTAGCCTAAAGGTTATTCTAAACCGCCGCCTTCTAAACAACCTTTAGAGCTCTAGCTACTTATAATTCTCTTCTCTATTAAATAATATTAGCTAGCTTTGTAAAACCTAGTAGTGCGAAGCGAGTAGCTTATCTAAATCTAGCTTACTATAGTTATTATCTAGCTTTATAGTAGTAATAAA
>JAESFQ010000402.1_pt1 | contig 15656 bp, 16 predicted proteins | sample 9269431 | NCBI WGS metagenome assembly JAESFQ01 (sample SAMN14502588, study PRJNA617103) | algae metagenome | isolation source: Plectolyngbya sp. WJT66-NPBG17 and co-occurring heterotrophs from well... | place: USA: Mojave Desert, Joshua Tree National Park, California | collected 2006-08-06
CGAGTTCGGTCGCTCTGAAAAGAGCAATAAAAAGCGTAGAAGCCTGTAACTGGTATTTGACGCAATCGAGATGTGGTCGTTGGGGTAATTGCGAATTTGGCCCAAACGGCACGGGAACCTCGTCGCGTTATATCCTCCGTGTAACGTTATTTATTCATATACCCCATGACTTGCTGTAGCGCCTGGATGGAGATATCATCAAGTAAAAGCGCAAATCTCGATCCAGCCACAATCACTGCTTCGTTTTCCCTCCGCGGGCCTTGGTACCTTCTCAAGCTCACATTACAAGCTATACAGGTTTTGAATTAGCTAGCCTCAAAGAATCTCACCAATGCAATCGAAAGTTCTCGTCATGGGTTGAAGCCCAACTCATAAGGCCCTTAATAAGGACTCTATTCACCGGCCAATTCGAGACCGCCAGGTCTCGCTCAGCCACTTGGTAGCTGCTACTTGGCCCCGTTCTGCGTCCGATCGATGAGCGGCTTAGCCACGAATAGTCTTTCGATTCAAGCTCAGCTGAGCTTTGCCTTCTCTGAAATTCTATTTCCTATCGAATCCAATCCAGTTGACCTCGAAACTTGCTCTTCGGTACCGGTACTTGGCATGTGTGATTGAGCTGACAAATCGAAAGTGTTGTGTAGGTGCGAACGCCTTTTCCGACCTATAAATTAGTCACCCGCCCACGTTCTGCCAAAGCCTCAATTGAAAGCGGCTGGACAAGTTAACTGTTACGAGTAGGCAGTAGCGAGGATAGACATAGATAGGCAAGATCTTGATCTTGTGATGCGCCTTGCGATAAAAGTTAATGCAACTAGCAAGGACTTTATTATATGCAGAGTAGACCAGGCCCTACAAAGCCGCCGGATACTTACATTCAGCTCCACTAGCAATAAGCTTCGTGCTTTGATGCCCCGTGCACAGTACGAAAATGGTCAATTTTGGCGAGGCTGAAGCGTAGCAAGGCTTGAGTGTGGTGAGGCTGAAGGACTAAACAACGCCCCGCGGGGACTAACGGTATCATGACTGATTTCAAGAATTTTGGCGTTACATGTAGTAAAGCTTAAGCGAAGCCTCAAAGCCACAATTAAAACCACGTTACTTCGACGAATTGGGAGAACTCCCATACATCGCGGCTAAAACCAAGGAGGAATCAAACAAATAAACAAACTGCAGGACGATCTACATAGGTGCGGTGCACAGTGTAGGTACAGTATCTACAGTCCTGCGCAAACAACGGTAACTGCCTCTAAAAGCTTATCTACCTAGAGTAAAGAGAAGCTCTAGCTGCCTAGTGTAAGGGGCTACTGTCAGGCCCTCTGGGGTTAGGGCTAGAACCGCCGGGCCCCGAGGTATAAAGACCTCCTAATCGCTGCTGTGCCTCGGCAGCGATTCGTCTCTAGTCTTACCAACCAATATACTCAACTACTCGCCAATATCGTGTATCCAGTATCGTGCTATAGTGTATCATCTGACAGCTACGCCGTATTAAGCAGACTACTCTAGTTACATAACATACAGCTTAGCGCTAACTAAAGTAGTAAGGCTGCTAGTACACTAACTGTCTATTATCACCTACTTATTCTCTAAGAACTAACCTCTAGATTAGCTAAGGCTAATCTTTATACTATATATTAATGTACTTTTATATTATATATAAATCAGCTAAGAATCTGCAAAAGACGATTCGTTAGATAGAAATATCTAACTAAGCTTCGACAACAGTAACTGTTTGCAGAAGCAGAGACTAGTGTTGAAGCTACACTGTCTGTTTTACGTGATTTTTGTTTGTCGAAATCTTGCAAATTGGATATCAGGGCGACACTTGACGGTCGTACAGTGGCAGTGTCGACATACGCTCGTTACGATCCGTTCGGACCGTTACAGATTTATTTACCTGGGTCGCGCTTATATCAGGGAAGGTGGGGTTTACAGGAAGAAGTCCTGGCATTGCTGCTTCTGAAGTTTGGCGCTCGCTCACGCCTGGGCATACACGAGTGATGTTCTACGAACAATGGCCGGCATCGCGAGTACCATATTGACGAAGAACTGATCATGGTATACCAACGGGCTCTAGAAGGAAGACTTGCCTTTGGGGCTACTTTGAACAGTACAGAAGAATCTAGCTATAGGCTTGCTCAGTGTTAAATTAGCGACAAGTCGTACTACCAGTAGTGTTTCTTCCATCACTTCCACATGCTTAAGTAAGCGTCAACTTCGTCCATATGACTCTAGTATTACCATTCATTACAAGCCTATCCACAAAGCAGACTACATCCATACATATGCGAAATAGACTGTGCAGATCCAAAAAGCTCGAGGGAAAGCACACGCTGTCGGCTCTTGAAGCTAGACCTGAACTACTTACTTTAACCCTTGTACAACATCTCTCCGCTTTCCAACGACTCCATTCTTGCACCCTGAAGCATGTGATTATCAATGCTCAACCTCTGGCTATATCAAACATTGTCGCCCTACGGCACCTCCTCTTTATATACCTACTTTAAGAACCACTACTACATTTCCGCAGCAGCGGCATCGACGGCATCTTGGTTAACCTCCTAGTCTTGGCCTTTGTCTTCGGGCTCGGGCTCGGACTCGCCTTTGGTGTCTTGACCTTCCTGGCGTTTTCCGAATCACGAAAGACTTCTCCCTTGCCAGACTTGTGCGGCGCGAGGAAAGAGTCGAATGTTATCAGCGGATTGGCGCGGAACTGCACTTCCTGGGCCAGAGGGCTGCGTACGCGGATCGAGGAGTTGGATGAGGGAGGGCCAGATGTAGATGCTAACTGTGAGATGCGAGTGTTGTAAGTGCTTGTTCGAGGCCCGGGAGGTTGAGAGAAATAGTCTCCACTGCTGGCCGCCCGAGCGTGTGAAGAGCGGTAGTGGCGCGGCTCCTCCTCAGCCCCTTCGAAGGGTGGAGTTGGAGTTGGCGTTAGTTGAGGCAGCGGAGGTAGTCCTGGAGGTGGTGAGGTAGAAGAGTGAAGATCGTAAGATGACTGAGAAGCCTGTCGCAGCTGTGCGTGGCCATGCTCTTGGTCCTTCAGAGTGTCAATTGTAATCTTATTGCGAGGGAGGCGGAATATTTTACGCACCTTGCCTGTAATGCTAGATAGGGCGCCCTGGCTATGCTGCTCGTCATGCTCAACAACCGCGAGTGCCTTGGTCTTTTCCACTTCAGGTATCATGCGAGGTACCAAGTCCTTTCGAGCGTCATAGTGACTGACCAGGTTCTTGACCGACCACTCTTCGAGATTGTGGTTCTTTTCGCCCTGTATGAGCGCTTGCCTGTCATCTACGGATAGTGCCTGGGAGTAGTAGCGTGGCGATTTTGGAGTTTCTTCGACTGGGAAGATCGACATAGAGGTGTGCGGGCGGCGATATACGCTCGACTCGGCGAGTTGGTTTTGAGTTTGCGTGTTTGCAGTACGGTTAGCTGCGCTGTTAGTCTCGAAAGACGTTAGGAAATGGGGATCGAGTGGCTCGATGCGCTGTTGCGGTGGAATCGTGAAAGGGGATAATAAATTGTCGTGGAAAGGCACTGGTTGGTCACATGGCTCCTTCAGGTCTACAACGGGATTGCACGATGTAGACTCATCTGTGAACGCTGGAACTGGGTGGGCAAACGGCCCGCGCTGTGTCATCGTGAAAGAAGGTGAAAGTCTGTTCTGATTGTCCACGACGAGCGGCCAATTGTCATCGCGAACTTCACCATGATTCGCCTCCATGTCCTGCAGCGAAGGCACTGTAGGTTGCTGGTAGCCAGTAAGCGCGATTGAATTGCAATGAGGGCGAAAGAGATGGTATTCCTGATGTCGGAAAAGCCCCCCTAGAATGGTAATGCGCAATAAGATCCAGATATTGAACTCGAGTTGCGCCAGCTGCTTAGTAGCTACTGGTTGTTCTGAGCAAACAACACCTAGCTGTAGGGGGGTTAGTGAAGCCATTGTGAAAACGTGTTAGCTGTACGATGCATATACATGGCGGTAAAGAACATTCATCATTCACAAGGATGAAGGCCTTGACGAGAAAATAGGACAGATTGGGTCGTAATTCCTAACATCTTCTCAAATCGATCAGATAGCCTGACGCGAGGCCTCGACCTGGGACCTACTATTACATTCCGCTCTCGTCTGGTATTGGACTAAGCCTTTTCCTTTCACGTCTTCTCGTTCTTCGCATCGATCCTCTTTCTCCCTCCAGCATTTGCTGCTTCCTACATAGTCTTTACAATGTGGAGCTAGCTGCTGTACAACTCGGCATGGGTGCTTCTCGGCCCTACCTTCCCTTCGTGAAACGCATCGGTCGCGGAAGTACCGAGGGGGCTTATAGGATGGCACAAGTATTATAGGCGTCACCCCAGCCTTGTCAGATGACGTGCGAACAGCACATATGTTGATTTGCGTTTTGTCGTTCGTCGCCTTGCTCATATGTAAACCCAATGGAAAAAGCCGAAGACCGTCATAGCGACTCCCAGATATGCTGATGTAAGAGGTGTCTGCCGACTTCCGAGGGAAGTGGGATCATACGCAGGTCTATGATTGTCGTTAGCATTCAGTCCCACTACATGGCGTTCAACGAACTTACTGCTTTAGATATAGACTCATCTGGTCAATAGCATTACATTTCTGCCACTCAGACTCAGAAACTGGTTCCATGTTCACTTGGTTCCCGTCGTTGAAGCTTAGTCTCTGCCTCTCGCTCGCTCCAAAAGAATGCCAGTCGGGGCTCTGCAGCTCTGAGCCTTTAGATAGTAGATACTCTGCAGCGTGCGTGTTGGGGTCGTAGCTCCGGATGAAGGACGCCCAGTATGCCTGAATAAAGACGCCAGCAGCCGCGGTGGCATTATTCCAGATTGGCAGCAGTTCGCCAACATGCGAAGCGCTTCCAACATTCCATCGGTACTGCCAGGTTGGATTCGTGTTATTGAGGGCGTAGATGTCAGTAATGTTAAGACTGGGGCAGGTGTAGCGGATGTAACCATAGACGTCGGCGGTTAGTGATCTCCAGCGAGCGTCGCCAGTGGTCCCTATATTGCCGTCCCAGGCCTGACGAATCGTGTCCCATTTCAGACTGGGGTATTGGTCTGTGAGGAAATCCTGGGCTCGAGGTTGAGACATGACGCTCTTGGACACGAAGTTGATGCCGTCGTGTGTGGCGCTACCGAAAATGGTAGGTACGTTGACGAAATGGCCAGCCCTCAATTCGTTGAAGGTGTAGTCTTTTATGAAATCGTAGTCTAGTGTCGGGTTCCAGAAGTAGAGCGGCGGGTTCTTGCCACCTGGGAAAGGTTTCTGTAGAGTAGACACTGCGTTCTGGAAAGTGACTGCATCCAAGCTCGTCATACAGTTGAGATCCGCGCATCCGGTCTGTTTTAATAGCTCGTCGTATTGCCATTGGCTGTTTTCCACATCTCGCAGCGATGGAAAAGCAGGAGATTCGGCAGCAGCAGCATGGAAAAGGCCATCGTCTCGGCCACCATATGCGGTGAGTTGGAACACGACGGAGCCTCCACCAGCACTTGGACCCCCAATGGTAACGTGTTTAGGATCGCCTCCGAACTGTTGGACGTGTTTCTGAACCCACTCGAGTGCTTTCCTCTGATCCTTCAGCCCATTGTTCAAGCTCAGGCTCTGATTTGCGACAATCTCGCGGCCAGCTAGAAATCCATAAGGTCCCACTCGATAATTAAAGTTGACCACAACCATGCCATCGTCGCCAGCACCGATCAAATCCGCACCGTCGTAGTTCGCATTGCCGTTCATGTTGAAGCCACCGCCCTGGATGAAAACGTAGACCGGCAACATGCTTTTGTTGGTGGCCCTTTCTGGCGCGAAGACGTTGATGAACAGGCAGTCTTCTGAATGGTTCTCTCCGAATTCAGCGTTAAGTGTGGTCTTGGTGCCGATGCATAGTGGTCCAAACTAAGGTGTTGTTAGTGTGGTGTCGACAAACCGTGAACGGACTCTTCCTACGTTTGTAGCGTCAACAACACTGCCCTCCTTCTCGGGATCTTGGGGTGCAGTAAATCGGCGTCCGTCTATGCGGGACACTCTGCGAGCATATCGCATCCCAGCCCAGCGCATAACGCCATTGCCAATATCCTTTCCGCGATACTGTGCATAACCAAGGTCGATGGTTTCCTCAAGGGCTAGGGCGTGCTGGAAGAAGAGCGCTGCACAAAGCAGCAAGCGAAACATTGTCGACGCTTGAGTGAGTGGAAAGCGATGAAAGATTGTCAAATCGCAAAAGTCTCGACAATCAGTACCGCACTCGGATGTGTTTCCCCTGGTTGTCGCCGAAGGGTCGTTCCGATACAAGCTATGCTATAGTGCGGCAGGGCTATGCGTAGATCGTTGTTCTAGGGGAACGGCAGAGAGGTACGTAAATAGCTTGACGATTGCATGATAATATCATTAAACAAAGCTCTCGTGAAAGCGGGCTTTTTCCGAAGCGTTAGCTCTCACAGGTGACTTCTATTGGCGCTATCGTAAAAGGACATACCACGGGGAACGATCAGTGAGCTAGCATCGTACCAGCAAACGTAAGCTCGAGGGCTGAGTCGAAGATAGAACGACAACGGGGATCCACTTCTCGAAAGAGCACACTCTGCGGACATAAGAAGCCCGGGCGATTTGTTGTTACATGGGTACTTCGGGATATCGCTGCAATGGCCCAACCGGCAGCGTCGCACTGCGGCATCGAGCCAGGGCTTTCTAGAATCCAAGCCATTCGCATGCATTAGGGCGTGAGCGAAACTGTGACTGGGTGTTCCTAGGCCTATGGCAAGTGGATAGTGCTGACCAGGATGGTTACCGACAGGTAGTAGCGCGCGCTGACGGTGTAATTACGCCGAACCCATTGCTGTGCCTCGTTCAACTCCTGACGCAGGTCCGCGGGACCGAGTTCTTGGAACAAGGACAACAACATTAGAGAATGCGGCATGACGACTGGCGCTGGACGGGACGGCAGATGATTGACGCCAGACGCCAACAAGACGATCAGATCTGCGATGGAAGAGCGGTTGGCAGATGCCCAGCGGTGCTAATCAGAGAGCCATGTGGGACCTGCAGCTAGATCCGTGATGTGAAGCTTGATCATCTCAAGGATGGCAAACGAAACCCTTGCCGCCTTTCTATCAAAGGGCAAGATCAGCCCTGCCAACGTCTGCTGAAACCTGGGTGCAAGGATGACACCACCACGGCCTTGCACAATACTATCCGCTCTCACGAGATTCCGTGGAAACACTGCACCATGGCATTGTTTGACCTCATCATGGCTTACGATGATGCTGCCCAGATAGGCAAGCTCAAAGACAATGCTTGGCTCCGTCACGATGCCCGAATGGCGTTCCAAGGCCGCTTCAAGACGTGCTTGGCCGGCAGCAATTGTGAGCCCGCCGCGGCCTACGCTGTTGGTTCTCAGTCTCAAGTGCGTTCCTGTTATTCATGACAAGCACTTGAAGACTCGCCCAGCTGCAAACCAGCTCATCCTGGAAGTTTACTCTGCAGGGTCCAAGTGCGTCATTTAGATTCTCTCCCGCGTCCACGTTTCAACCATGGAAGAACCAAGCATCCGAACATCGCCCTGAGAAACCCAAACCTCTACTGTAAAACACAGGATGGGTAATCCCCGCATCCAAGCACACCATAGCGCCGACGAATTCGGTGCTCGGAACAAGGTCCAGCGCCGCGGCATCCCAAGCGATCCGAACGCCAAACATGCAAGCCACCAAGCCCGTTGTTCTAGAACTTCCACCACTCTTACACTTCACCCCATCTCTTCGAGTTACCCCTCTTCTGTCTGTGAGGAACGTTTGCACATGTTTACCTTTGCGAGATACCGAGGTCGAGGTGCATCGTAGGAATTCTTAATTGGAAGGTAGAGTCTATCCTGTTCGTCTAATACCGCGTCTGACGCGGGCGAACCGTACGTTGAAGACAGTCTGGTTAACTGCATGTCTTTTTGTCATAGGAGAAACATATATGGTAAACTAGATCTCGCTGACATGGCATAGTCCTCTACATGTGTACATGCACGACTAGGCGTTGTAGTTATTCAGCCTACATCAGGATGTTGCCACTGTTTAATATCTATGTTCTGCAACAACATGCTCGATTCTTCGTGCCTTGTTGCATTTCTCAAAGAATTTGGATGTCTCCTTCGAAATGACCATGTAGACATTCAATCCTATATGAGCAACGACAAGAAAAATACCCAGCTGTCGATTACCGTTCGATATGACGACAAGTCGATGTCGAAAGAGCCGGTGCGTACGACCTTTAATATACATTCCATGTGAAGAGCCGTCAAATCTAGACGACAAGCAATTACATGCCTTCGAGCAATGGTGTTTGAACATCTTCCCATTCTGCCACAAAGCAAGATTTACACCATGGACGTTCTTCCTCACGCCTCCCAGTATCTATATTTACAAAACCTATACCGCCCAGGCCAAAAGTCCACATTTACCCTGTATCCTCCCCTCTCCCCCGCCTTGCATAGAGCCATTTCAACCCCCTCAGAAATCAGTAACCCTCCCATTATAACTCCAATCCCCCGTCTTCCCCGTACTCCCCCACCTAAGCGGCTCATTCTTCGGCCCACCCACCTCACCCGTCTTGGGATTAACATCGCCCTCAAACTCCGGCGGCGCGCCTCTCCTCATATTCGGATGAAACTCCTCTCCCCTCTTAATCGCTTTGCCATTTTCAAATCGAACCTCCGGGCCCTCGGACGACGACGCCGCTGAGTCGGGCGATTGGTTGATCTGGGGTCGGGATGGCGAGGCGGGGGAAGCGGGCGTGGGGGAGGAGTCTGGAGATTGATTGATACGCATGCGGATGTTTGGTTGGGATGTAGGCGCTTCGACGTCTTGTTTGGGCGTGCTGAAAGCGCCTGTGCTTTGGCGTTGGAGCTTTTCGAAGAGTTCTTGCTCGGATTTGGGGAGGCGTGGGGGTGCTGGGCCAGAGCCAAAGGGTGCTTGGGCGTGTCGGGTTGATATGCTGAAAGGGCGGCGAGAGAGCTGGCGTGGGAGACGGGCAATGGTGCGCATTGTGGCGGCCATGGTTGTAGTATGGACTCAAGGTCGATCTACTGAGAGGTGCGTATATTAATTGAAATGCGTTGCGGGTGTAGTGGAAACTGTTTTTTGAGTCGATGGCGAAGACGACTTTCCTGAGTGTTGATCGGGGCCGCGGCTGGACGGAGCCAATCGGAGCCTTGCAGTGGCAACGGAGGTCGCATTTTCGTAGATCGTAGACATGCATCACAGTCCTCTTCTGCTGGAGACCTCCAATGTAACGTGTTCCGAATAATTATCGTAACGTCGAGCCATTCAGTACATGTTGCGTGTAACTTTTCAGAAAGCCATCGTCCCTTCTGGGTCAAAACGCCTACTATCCTCTGCATCCAAACGCCAGGCATATCGTACAAACTGCAGCACATGAATTACGAAATGTATCCACTCGTCTCGCCCAGTGCTCGCGCACTCCTTCCTGCATCCAAGAACAAGCTCTGACATTCCTCCACATCGTCTACCTCGATTTGCTTGTTCTCTCGTCCGTTAACTTCAGCCAGAACGCTGGCAGGTGCCAGAAGTTGCAGCGCATATCGCAGACTAATCTTCTCACCAAGTGAGCTGACCTTCTCCTTCGCTGGTGCGGAAATGTTGAGCTTCTCGGTTGTGACGCGCGTGGAAATGATCGACTTGATCTCTGCGGGCCCATAGGGGTGTGTTGGGATGATGAGCAGACGAGCAAGTAGATCGGTAGGGATGCCATGCGCCGAAGGAGGCAGGTTCTCTCCGCCACGGATATGGGTGTTGCCGCGGTTCGATGCGAGGATAACAAGAGGCGACAGAGGCGATTCGAGGGCGCGGTTCAGGAAAGTAAAGGCCTCGAGATCGAGCATGTGAACCTGCGCATGTTAGTGAAGCCCATAATCTAGAAAGTGATGTCTTACCTCGTCGATGAAGAGCACACCAGGCACTAGGTCTGCGATACCTTGGTCGATATACCTATTGACGACCTTGTTGATCTCTAACCGCAGCTTCTCTGTAATCTCAGTCTTCTTGGGCTTCATGAGTTGGCCCATCATGCTCATGATGTCCTGTCCACCCTGTGGCCTCGCGTTGGCGACATCTAAGTCGTGCAGCGTAACATCCTGAACAATCTCCTTCTTCTTGTGCACATCGCCCTTTGGTATTGGCACGTACTCCTCCGCCTCGAGGTCGAACTCAGTCGCGTAGGCGTCCGATCGTCCGACGCGCTTTACGGCACCTGTGTTGGCTTCAATGTAGATAACGTCGCCCAGACGGACGCGTTCCTTCTGTATGGCCTCGTATATGGATGGGTCGAGTCGTAGCTTCTTTGTGCCCTTGGCGGACTTGAGGTTGATGAGGAGGTGCGAGATGGTGCGACCATAGCCCCCGAGCGGGTTTTCAGCTTCCTCGGGCGTGAGCTCAGTCACTTCGCCTTCGTAGACCTCCTTGGTCTCCTTGACGCGAAGACCTATCACAAAGTGTCAGTGTAATCCGTATCCACAGATGGAGTGAATGCGCACCTATCGCTCTCCTGAAGTTCTCCATGAGGGCCTCGGTCTTCTTGACTTCCGCAGAATAGATCTCGCTGCCGACAATCGGACAGAAGGGCACCTTGGTACCCAGCTCCTGGCTCACGGCCAATGCCAGTGCGGTTTTACCGGTTCCAGGGCCACCTGCGAGAAGCACAGCTCTGCCTGACATCTTCTTTGCCTTGACAAGGTCGACGACTAAGCCACATGCCTGCGCTGGTTAGTACCTAGGCTAAACGAGAATGTAGATAGCTCAAGTACCTCTCGTGCTGCAGCTTGGCCAACGAAGCCGCCAGCTGAGGGAGTTGCGCGTCCATCGCTTGATAGGCCTAGTCCCTTGATATGGGAATGCGCCGCGGTTCTTGCTGAGCGATCGTGCGTGCTCTTGACTTCGCTGACTGGCACCGTCGTCATTTTCAGTGTCGCAAGCGCTCAATCCTACTGCACGGCAATAAATTCCAGTCCAAGTTTCGATTGTGGTCGTGTAAGCGGAGTGGCGATGGTGTATGTAGCTGGGCGCGTGTTGTTTGGCGTGTCTTGAGCTCGAAGTTTTGGGAGGGATGGCAGTTCGCGAAAGGCACAGCTAGCGCGTCGACCGCAGCACTGGCGCTCCGTGTCAGTCACCCGCTTGAATCCCCACCCTTCGCCTCCACTCACAGCAGCAGAGCATTCACGGTCCCAGACCTGTCCCTGAAGTCGACCGCAATACTGCCGATGTTCTTACTATCGCTTCTACCTCTGCACTACAGTGTTGACATCTACTGGGTATTTCGACCATCGCACCTTCCTTTGTGGTGTCGCTGTCCGTTGCCGTCACACGACGTCGCAGTCAGGGTCACTGCGTGAGCGAGGCGGCCAGCAGACTGTACAGTATCTACTCTCCCTCTTACCATGTCGGACACTGACAGTGCTACAGATCATCGTCTCCAAGAGCACACCCGGGTATGTTCGCGCCCTGATCATCGCTGTCACCCCTCGGAACCTCCTCTCCCGAACATCTGGCAGCCGCTCCTTTACCCTGATGGAACACGGACTATTTTTCAGAACACCCATGGATCCATAAGAACTACGCAAGCGAAGTGACACGCAATACACGACACACGCTATGCCGATTCTTGCTCTCTGCCTCTGCCAGGTCGACTAGTGAGTCGCATCCACTCTCGAGGCCTCTACCGAGCCAAGACCACAAAGAACGTGGAACATCACACACCGAGGCACAACGCACATTTGGCAATATTATTTGAATTGTTCTGGCTGCCGACCCGAGCAGCATATTCATACAGCAAAAGAGTACTCGCATGTCCTCCATTTTCAGTAGGGCCACCACGCCAAATGCCACTTGCGGCGGGCAGCCCGTGCCTTCGACCAAAAGGACCTAAAAAGACAAACCTCGTCACTCGTAATCCGTTGTCGGCATTGGTACCATGATCATGGCACCTCTAGGGTAGGGTCGATGGGCAAGAGAATACTATACAATCGATGTGTGTTGGTTGTGTATGGGCTTGGTGGTGAGTCGACGCGCTCAAGCTTGAGCAAGCACTAATGTCTCCCTCAGATCTCCCTCGCCATCGGCCGCCCAGGTTCCATCATGTCAAGGAGAAGGAATGAGATCGGACCAATCATCGAATCAAGATGTCACGCGAAAATAGGAGGACTTATTGACGGAAGATCACTCTTCCTCACTCTCGGAACCGCTGTCGTCATCGTCGCTAGAAGCATCATGCACTGGAGAGGTTAGTTGATGATTGAAACGTGCACGCACTAACGACTCACCAGGTGGAGACTGGCTGGATCCCGACGCACCGCCCTGGAACGACTGCAGCTTCTCCTGAATCTTGCGCATGTTGTCTTCCTGTTCGCTCTTGCCCATGGGCTTGTTCTTCTTCGGTCGGGCCGCCGCCTGCTTCGAGACCTGCCTAGGCGGTTCAAAGTCATCATCGACAACGGCACCTCCCTTGGAACTGCGAAGCGACTTGATGAACCTCAACAACTCGCGGAGCGTATCATCGTTGATCTCATCCATGTCAAGCTCCATCTCATCATCGTTCACGGTAGCAAGATGTGGGCAGCCGTTTCTGATGATCTGAACCGCCTTACGCATATCAAGATCGCCGAGCGTGCTGATGCCCTCGGAGATCTCCTGCTTCTGGGCGAAACTAAGAGGCTGAGGAGCTTTTGCCTTCTTGACCGGTGCAGTCTTGATAGGCTTGGCAGGAGGCGGCACCGCAAGAGGAAGACTCTTTCTCTTGGTCGGTGGCGCTGCAGCCTTCTTCTTCTTGCCAGGCAACTTGGGCGAAGCACGCTTGGCACCTGTTTGCTGCTGCAGAAGTTGTTGTGCTGTGGCGTTCAGTTGTGCAATCTGTTGCTGGATTGCAAGGAACTGCGCCTGAGCAGGATCTATCTCCTCGTCTTCTTCGTCTTCCTCATCTTCCTCATCGGAATAGAGGTCGCTAGGCGAGTGTTCAGGAGCAGGCGCATGCTGAGCAAGCCAGTCGGCCTTTTCCTTCCACAGGCTCTCGAAGAGATCTTCCATCTTGTGTCCCATTTGGTTGACAGCATCACCTTCCGGATTGAACTTGTAGCAATTTTGGAACACGAGCTGCGCATCGGCGTAAAAGTCCTTGGCACTCTGGTAGACACCGTTCTTCAAGTTCTTCTCAATGGTACCAAAGTCCATTGGCTTCTTGATGATCTTTAGATAGGACGGGATATTGAGCGCGACGGGATCTACGGGAGCGATGAAAGGGTAAGTGACAGCACTGTACTTTGGCTTCATGAGCTCGGTAAGCACAGACTCGCAGAACTTGAGTTCCTGCTGGAACTTCTTCCGTCTCGGTTTTGCGTTGGTATAGGGCAAATCTTTCGACGGCCTATGGATCTCTCGCTTTGGCCGACCGTCATTGGTAGACGAATCCCGTCGAATTAGCGGGGTACCGTCTTGCTGGAGAGGCCAAGCTGCCTGAGGTGAAGTTGCTGCCGGAGTGGCGACGGCGGGAGACTTGACGTTAGGCGGTGCAACACGTGATTCACGTCGAGCCTTTTGCGAAGTGTTCACGGACGGCTTCTTAGCCTTGGCCGGCTTTGGTGGCTCTTCGGCAGCAGCACCTCGAGGCATCTTACCCATGCCTTTCAAGAAGTACGCGCGAAGATTATAGCCTGCCTGCGTCACAGGATGCTGCTTGTTGTTGAAAAGCTCGCTGTTCGTAATCATCTGATCGAGATCTGCCATAAAGTCCCGTACGTATGTGTACTTCTTGTCCTTCAACTTGTGCTCCATGGTCGTCAGGTCCATTGGATTCTTTACAATGTCGGGATAACTTGGGATGTTGAGTGCGATGGGGTCAACAGGATCCTTGAACGCTAATGAAACCTTGATCTTCTTCGTGTTCCTTATACGCTCAAGAAGGAATTTGTTCTGTGCATCCGTCATTGGAGTAGTGGGCCATTCTTCCCAATCAACCGCCTTGTGAACACCTGATGCCTCGTGCGCAGAATCAGAGGCCGGTCCCGGAGTACCTCCGTTCGCACTGGGCTGCTCGGTCTGGTTCGGCAACTCCGGGAGCTTGAAGTCGGTTTGGGCGCCTGACTCTTCATCGGTCTTGGTGCGCTTCGCGTCCGGGATATCGTCGTCATCATCTTCGCGTGGGCGCACCTTGCCCGAAGACGGAGCATCTTCCATTTCCCGATCCACGATCGCTGGCGACTGGGCGGCGACGGATGGGGGCGCGGTAGGCATATCGCTGTCGGTTTTGATCGTGAGGTCGTTCATCGGCTTCGTAGGCGCTCCAGATGATTCTGAGGGTTTCGACTCTTCCGGTGCATCGGCGGTGGTGTCCATGCTGTCTTCCGCTGGCGCATCCTCCTTGGCTACGATCTGAGTCTCGGGTACCTCTTGCGTGCTGGCGCTTGTTGCCTGGGTGGCTGTAGCCAGTTCCTCGGCAGTTGCAGGCTCGTCGCGTACGTCTGAAGTCGGCGCCTCCACAGCGTTTGTTACCGTGGCACCAACGTCTGAATCACCAAACAAGGAGTTGCTGTCTTGCTGGTTCTCAGGCAGATACTGTGCGACACCATCGATTCCGGCAGAGACGCTAGTGGTAGGTTCAACGGCGGGCTCGAGTGCGGGTGCTGACGTATCCATGTTTACGTGATTGCCGTTCATGGTAGGTTTTGATTCTGCGGTCTCGTGGTGGTTGGTCTTTGGCTCGGGGTCGTCGAAGAGCACGTCGTGGACGCTATTGGGTATTAGCATGTTGTGCGGGGTGAGAGAGGCGGCGTGGTTAGAGGCGAAGGAAAGAGCGACTGACCCGTTTGCCTCCGTATCCACTGCCATTGCGTCTGCCGGCGCAAAAGCGCTCGCCTTAAGGTCCAGGGTGGTGTTGTCGACAGTAGGTGATGTCGTTACTGCCATAGGGCCATGAAAGTGAAAGGCGGGTTTGCGCGCGGCTGACAGAGTGTGTGGTATGTTTGATGTTGTTGCTAATCTGGGGTTGTTAGCGACTGCCATTTTGGGCGCACGCGACTGCGCAGGCACACGCGTGTTGACGACGGACACGGCAGTGAGAGGGAAACTGGACGCGTTTGCGGTGAAGGTGGGGTTGGACAGTGAGGCTAGCGTCGGTACAGAGACGCGAGGAAGGAGGAGGGGCAGCTGAGGAATATATGCCGCAGAGGCTGAAACGCACGTGACTACGTACCAGATGGTGGCGGCGGCGAGGTGTCAAGGGCAGGACGGCAGTCGGTGATGAGCCAGACTTTATAGCGCCGACGCGATTGTTGTGGTGGGCCAAGCGCGTAGATGGGAGGCAATAACGGCGTGGTGCAGTTGTGCGCCCTCTCTCTCCAGATGTGCGACAACAACACAAACGTTGGTGATGTCGTGCACGGATGGTGACGGCGGGTTGGGTGCTCAGGCGGCGGGCGGTGAGGCGCTAGTGTCAAGCGGATGCAGACAGACGGGGGGATGGATGCGCAGTATCAATTATGTCGCATGCACTTGATGCAGCCGCCTAGACGTTGTTGGACGTGATATAAAATGGGCCGTGGGCGGGTGACGAAAGTGTGGCGGGGGGGTGCAAGTAAGGCTGGGTG
>JAESFQ010000403.1_pt1 | contig 15650 bp, 13 predicted proteins | sample 9269431 | NCBI WGS metagenome assembly JAESFQ01 (sample SAMN14502588, study PRJNA617103) | algae metagenome | isolation source: Plectolyngbya sp. WJT66-NPBG17 and co-occurring heterotrophs from well... | place: USA: Mojave Desert, Joshua Tree National Park, California | collected 2006-08-06
AGGCGATGCCTTGTCGTCTTTGGTGATAGCACCTGCAAGTCCGACGACCGCGACACCAGTCACGACAACAAAGAGCGAGAACCACTTGTAGAGTCCAAGATGGCGCTTAAGGAACCAGACGCTGAACAGGCCGACGAACAACACCAGTGCGCCTCTAGTCATCTGGTATATACTCGCTGCGACAAACAACAGGCCAACGTTCATGAGCGTGGTTCCGGCAATATCGCAGCATGCTGGAAGCGCAAGCAAGAAGATGCTCCGTCCCTCGAGCGGTATCCTGCCCTCATCGTCTGGATGCGCAGGCTTCAGTGGGTTGGCAACAGGACCCGTCTCGCTATCATCCGATCCTGGTGTAGCAGCGCCATCGTTATCCGGAATGGCCTCGTAGCCTGCCTTCGCGCTCGCGTATCGCTGGTAGAGAGTAAAGAAGCCGATAACGAGCCAGCAGCCCATCTCACCGATGAACATCTGGAGGGTCTGGAGGACCGGTTGTTCAAAATGTTGGCGATATTTCGGCGAAGGGGCGTCGCAGTTGTCGACGCATTGCATGTCCTGATCGCACGCAGTCAGTACCGAGGTCTGAGTCCACTGTATAGAAGCGTTGACATACCTGATACTTGGTTAATAGTGTGTTACACACACCCGTCAGCAGCATCATAGCCACCAGGAACGGCACTGCAGCTTTGACCGCCATGATGGTGATGAGTCGAGCTCCCGGAGCTCAGCAACGCTTATCAGACGCGGTATCGCAAGTAATGGGTTATGGACAAAGAGGCAATCAGTGTACAGATGGAATGCAGAAGGTGATGAGAGGGAAGACAGAGTATAGATAGATGCAGCGACAGTAAGGTACTAGGCAGCTCTGAGCTGCGACCCGTGATGGTTGGAGTCGAGTGAGGCGCGTGAGGCTATGTGACGAGTGATGTAGCAGCGCCTCGGCGATAAGCCATGGCGCTAACGCCTGGTCACGTTCTCGACGATCCCTGGACGGAAACATGCCTGCAGCTGCGTCTTCGTTGCACAGCTTCTTCTTACTCTTGTATCGCTTTTTAATTCCACATCAGACAAGAAACAAAAGCATGTCTATTGCTTCTGAATGTCTACCGTTCTCGCAACGCAAAGGATCCTACGCCTATCCGAGTCCGCGTCAGCCCTTTCAACCTCTCTGCTGGTTCGGATGATGGGGACGCGTGACCATGCCAGTCACGGTGCCCGCGGCCTAAGGAGCATTTCCGTTAACCGATCATTGCGCGGCTCGTGTGTATTCCTTTTCCGAAGACGCAAATATCAGATTCAAAGGGTATCCAAGTCAATGCAATAATACGCGTCTGCTACATAAAATGACTAGATCTTCGTCGCGTCCAAAGTAAAAGAAAGACATTCAACATCAAGCCTGACCCTCATGCTCAACCTACAAGAACCACCTAAACTCTGGGTTCTTGGGTCCATCCTTCAGCTTCTCAGTCGACACATCCCTAGCAGTGTGATTTACGCCCTGTTTTGCGTTCCTCCTCTTGTTATCCACAACCATATAAGCCCCCAGCAGCGCCGCACATAGACATCCCGTCGCGCCAAAAGCCGCTGTAGTGGCCAGCGCAGGGATATACTCAGGCTCATCTTGCGGCCTGAAGATGTTTGAACTGACCACACCCATCAGGTTTGCCAGCGGAACGCCGACAGATGTAAGGGTTACACGTCGGTTCTCGTCAGCGACATTGTTATTGTACCATGTTGAGAGGAGCACGGAAGGTGCGGATGTTCCCCACGTCATCATGAAGCAGGCGAAGTAGGCGACAGTGAGAGAATGTTCTACGTCGATGGTGGCGTAGATGATGAAGCCGATGAATGTGAGCAGAAAGCCGAGAGCGATGAAAGGGAAACGGAGTCGTGTGTAGTCGGAGGCGAAGGCCAAGATGAGAAGAACAATAGCTCCCACGATGTTGGGCGCGACGGTATAGAGGTTCGTCTTGATTTTGTCGTAGCCCAACCGCGCTACAATCTGTGGCAGGAATAGCGACACGGACTGTAGCGGTACACCAAGACAGATTTCAATAGCAAGGAAGCCGTAGGTCGATGTCTCCTTGAAGATGGCAAGCGCGTCTTTCAAATCGAACTTCTGGTCGACAACTGACGAAGAGTCGATCTGAATACGGGTATAGGCAAGTTGCTTTTCCGATTCGTTGAGAAACTTTGCTTCGTAGGCGTTCTTGGGGAGGTACCAGTAGGCGAAAAATGAGAAGCAGACTGTGAGCGAACCCTCAATAATGAACAAGTAGCGCCACGAATCGAGCTTCGATTCAATCTGGAATACACCGAAAGCGAGCAATCCGCTAAACGCGTTGGCGATGTTGGATGCAGCGTAGAACAATGCTAGTCGTCTTGCAAGTTCTCCTCGACGGTAGAAGGTAGTCAGATAATAGATAACGAGCGGGAAGAAGGCGGACTCAGCCATACCTGGGTACTGTTAGCCATACGTCCACTCCTATCTTCGATTCGGATACTCACCCAAGAACCACCTCAGAGCCATCATACCACTCCAATTCTGCACACTAGCAGCGAGCAGCGTCGCACTGCCGAAGCAGAACATCATAATCGGCAGCACGCGATGCGGTCCATATTTCTTTCCCAACATGCCAATCGGTGGCGCAAAGATGACGTACGGTACGTAGAAGATACTCAGCATAATGTTGTACTGGTTTCCCACGAAGCCAAGATCTTTGTCCATGTTGTCCGTCTTCGCGTTGCCCAAGTTTCCCTTGTCAAGCGCGTTGAAGAGATACATGACCGCCAGCATAGGCAAAATCCGGAGGTCGAACTTCCATGTAAGGGCCTTCTCGTGCTCGTATGTGGGTAGATGCTCGGTCGTGCCTTCGATTGGGACGGGTGCATTGACATTTTTGGAGGAAGAAAGGGAGGCTGTGACTTCGAGGCCATCTTTTGCAAGCTCAGGATCTTTGGTCGTCGACATACTGACAGGTCGAAATTTCGAGGATGGGTTGAGATTGTGTAGAGACTTAACAGGACGCAAAACTCAAGGCGACACGATCGAGTTGCGCTTCTCAAGATGTCGTGGGAAAAGATGCAGTGCGACTCGACGACGAACAAACCGATTGCGTCTTCAGTCTTATGTACGATCACCGTAAGCTAGCCACCTCGATTACAAAATCAGCAAGAACTGCACCCATCCCGTGGAGTTGCATGCGGCCTCAGGTCATGCGCTAACGAAGCCGTTCATCCAGGCGTTACATGGCGGTAGCGAGTGCAAGGTGACATTGCCGCTGTCTATCTCACGTTGCGCAGGGTCCTGCTGATAAAAGCCCTGCTCTTTCTGACCAACACCGATTATGTTGCCTCGTGTCGGGGGCAGATGCCTGGGGTTTGAGTGGTTCGGCGGTGATGCCTGTATGGAGGGATCGGCATAGAGGACTGGATAGGTTGCTCCGAAATGCCAGATACAGCATGATAAGAAAAGGCCCGTCGCCATGCGGTATCGGAAGGATCCATGCAGATGGTAGTTGACATCATTTCTGCGATAATATGTCAGCCTGCTCCTCGTATTACCTTTTTCGTACATGTAACATTAGCGCAAGGTAGGGAAACTAAAATTGTGTTGTTCGTATACTGCTAGCGGAGGTGGAGTGAAGTTCGGTGCCACTTGTTCCCCCGCACTTGGGAGCCACCCAACTACGGACTGACCTCCTTCTCCGCTTTTGCCGATACGAAGAGGCTCGTGATTTTTCGCAGCGATACCTTCATCAAATACAATACGCAATCATCTTGATGATATCAGAGAACGAACACTGAACACAAGATTTACCCGGGTACGAGCTGCTTCTAACTATCTAAAGATACACATAAAAAAACATAACACAAAATGTTCTCTTGACCCTTAGACCAGCCTAACTGTACTATCCTCTGACCAAAGAAACTTGGCCGCTTCGTTGGGCCCAATAAAATTGATACCGATCCTCTCAAAGGTTGGGATGTCATCCGTAGCATCATAGCCGTTCTCATTTGCTGTACTTTCGACCGAACGAAGACACAGCATGATGCTGTTACCGCCAGCATCTACGTATACTTCGAGACACTCCACTTCTGTAACCTCGTCAATCATAATGTCAAGGTGCATATTTTCAAAAGTGATAGGCTTCAGCATCGTGAGGCCTTTGACCCGTAAGCAAACTTGTGCATGTACGTCCGAAGTCTCCCTATGTTTTGGGACAATCTGAGCACCGAAACGCCTGCCACGCAACGTCAATACCCCTGCGCTAATTTCCCCAGTTGGATCTAGACCCTTTGGTGTGACAGAGACAGACACAACCTGGGCCTTCCTCAGAGGTTCTTGGCTTCCCGGAGGAAACCCGTACCGCCCAACACTACTTCCTCGCGAAGCCCAAGACCAAGCAGGTGGTTGATAGGTGGACACTTTCAATGTGTTAGAGTACCATAGTAGATCCTCAATTATAGTATCTTCCCACAATCCAGCGTAGTAAGAGCAGTTTCGTACAAGCTGCATTCGCTTAACAACCCCCTGGAGTGCAGGCAAAGCATCAGTCTGGGAAGTGAGGTTGAGTGCTGTATAAGAGCTCACAATCTCGTACCAGTAGGTGGACGTCAACCCTTTCGGAAGTAGTGACGTATTCGTCGAGAGATATGCGGAGAACCTACTCTTACTGAGACCGTACAGGGATCGTGAGCTGCTGGTTTTGCATTCACATATTCCTATTCTCGTGCATTCCCAGAATAGCTCTTCGTCAGTAAAGTGTACGATTCGAGGCGATAGCAAACGCTCCTGGAAAGCCCAAGCCCGAGTGAGTAGAGGCAGCTCTGCGTCGTCGAACGTTCTGTGCGGCAGAGACTTTCGGCTGTAAATTGTATACAATTTCCCACCTTCACAGGCAATCTTATGCATCTTAGTAACCTTATTGTAGTCTGAGAATGTGTAGAATCCACCGTGGCAGTTGGGGGACTTGGTCGCAGCAAGCGTAACGAAAGAATTCGAGTAGATAGAGGCCATCTTACTACCTTCATGGCGCCAATCATCGAGGTCATCTTGCAATATCGACAAGGAATCTATCCACAGATACTCGAGTCCCAGGTGCCATGTGAGGTCAACGGCATCTTTAAAGGTGCTAGGCAGCAAATCCCAGTTGATGTGGTCATGAAATTCGAGTTCTGTCGCACGGGTTGTTTGCAAAGCGACTGAGCCTCCCCAGCAGTGACTAAGACATACATAAAGTCCTCGTTCGTTTTGGGACGGTGTGTACAAACTAATCTGATGGTATCCTCGTATCCTCAGTAGCCGCGTCGGAAGTGGTTTGGGAATCGATGCGTCGTCGCAGATCGTATCGCCGTGGTTGGTATTGCAATCTTCCAACCATTGTTTAACTTGATCTGCTGCGGCTTCTACAGTCGAATTCCCAAGCACTGTGCGTCTCGACTCTATAGACGGCCATGGGCAAGTGGTGCCTGGTATATTTAGTTCGACCAAACTGCTGACGGATATATGAAAACCGACCTTGAGGAATGAAGATATCAAACTCCTCTGTTGTACCCTTATCGTTCAAACTATCGAACCGAAGCTTAAGTGTACTCTCTCCTTCGACGAAAAGATAGACATTGTCGTCGGTTGTGAGTTTTACACCATATTCCTCCAGGACACGAGCAATCAACAAACAAGATGGGCAGCCACAACGTGAAGATGCATCCAGTGCACGGAGTTTTATCTCCAAGCCAGCATATGTTACGACGAGTTCTTTGCACACATGACACTTTCGCACTGCACCGCTTTCGGCGCTTGCAGCAGGTACAGTAGATGAAGCATCCACAGACGGAGCCCAAGCGGATGCGACGGTTGTCGCCGCCTGTGGGAGAGTCGAGATCGAGTCCTTCTTTCTGTGGCGCATGTTGCTAGTCTCTGCGTGGCGATGTGCTGTGGTGTTCGTAAAAGTCTACATTTTCCATGTTGCGCACGATGGTGGGGTTCGTCTTTCCCCAACATGTCAGCCACACGATCCACATCCAATACCAAGGTACCTTCCCAACTAGCACGTGATACAGGAGTCTGAGATGGTCCCACGCGCCAACCAGGAATCTTTAGTCATGGCAGTTCTTTGCCGTTAGCACCTTTATATCCATCCGGCAGCGCCGTCTTGGCTGGTAGATATGGAATGGGGGTTCATGTGGGTGGTTATCAATGCAGGGTAGCACGAAGCGATACGGTATCGGAGGGCCCACGACCCCAGCCTCTGCCGGGAGAGCATGAGCGCACGACATCTTCCTGAATGCGGAGGGCTCGTGACGGGCCGTGCCTTGTTTGGAGATGATCCTGATAGCAACTTCACCATTTATCGTCAAATCAATGATTGGAGGGAAACTTCCCGAAAATGTAGAGCGCTGGGTGCGGTGAGGTATACCAGAATATCGTCATCTTCATCGCGCGAGCTATCAATACACTGCATGTTATTGACGTGCAAGTTAACATGTCATGTTTGGAACCGTCTATAGCCGAGAAAGAAAACTGTGCATATCGAGACTCCGAGATACATCTTGTGCATAATAAACCCGGTAAAACATCCATGATTTGCGCACCGAAAACGGCGCATTCCACCGTATCATACAACGCCAATGGGTATCCTAAAAACAAAGCGAGGCTTTTACTCGTGAACGCCTCTACGGAGTGTAGAAAAGAAACCTTGTACATGAGGGAAAGAGAAAGCAAACATTGTTGCCTCACGAGTTGTGCGCTACCTCCTTTCCCTTGGAAGAGCGAGTGTGCAGGAAGTGAAGGCCGCCCTTGGCGACACCAGCGACGTTGAAGTGTAGAGGCTCCTTGGGACCCTTGTCCCCCACGGGCATCTTACGCTTGGAGCGGCCAGAGACGTACATTGGTTGCTGTGCATGGCCATTACCGTTGACGTTGGGCATGCTTTGCTTGGATCGCAGTTTGGGTTTCTTGTCGCGATGCTCATCATCTGTTGTTTCTGTGTCGAAGCTGCGAAGGCTACTGCGCTCGGACGAGAAACGCGGATGGCTGGAATGGCTTGACGACTGGGTCGGGGCACGTTGTAGGGGACTTAAAGGACTCAGCCGAGAAGAAGGAACAGACGATGCTGTTTGCGCGCGCTCGATCGGACTCAGCATGGCAGCGGAGTTGGCGAGGACGTCCAGTCCCGAGGGCGCCCTAGTCGCCATCGAGTGAGTTCGGGATGAATAAGTAGGAGGAGGATCCTGGTAGTCGTACATAATCTCAGAGTCCAAGCTCTTGTATTTGGCCGTACCGTCAAGCTCCTCGTCGTGTTCCCAGCAGGTCTCATCGACACCAGTCACAGGAGGAAGAAATCGGATTTCATTCCAGGTAACGTCTTCGTACTGCAGGGTGATGTACAGAAGATCTCCTTGCAATTTGTCGTGCGCAATGCAGTGGTCCTCCAGAAAAGGATAGTCCCATACACCACGACGAACGAGATCAGGCGGTAGAAGCGTCAGCGCCATGCGACCAAAGGGTTCGTCAGCTGGGCGATGGCCGGTCATCGGCATCCATGGTCTGCCGCGGAAAACACCCTTGAAAGCAGCCTCGATGCCATTTGCGAAGCAGGAGCTGTCCTGGCTAGGAAACTCGAGATTTTGTAGTAGCTTGCGCGAAGCACATCGTCGGTAGCCATTGCTGTCAGGATCGTACGCGAACCTCTGCGACTTGCGTGGAACGAAGACGACACGGACGTTCCACGACAAGGGATATTTCTTATCCGTTCGAATGGGAAGTTGACCAAGGGTATGATGTGACTGCGTCAACAGTGGCATTGGCGGGGCAGGAGAGGCTCTTGGTGTCGACCGATGGGTTTTTGGCGTTGAAGCAGAAGGTGTCACGTCTCGCGAAATGCCACTGAAGTGCTCCACTCGGTCGACTCTATTCTCCAATTCCATACTGAAATCGTCCACCATGGTCAGTCGTTCGCCCTGGACTTTGATCTGATCGCTGAGCTCCGTTGTCCTATCCACGACAGCCTCAACCTTGTCGTCAATAGACAGCTTGAGGAGTTGCATGTTCTCGTACATGCGTGCCTGGACTGCGTGGTTTGTCCGTATCAGCTCTTCCCGGGCCAGCCGCTCTCTGAACAGCTCCTGCTTCAGGTCTTGCTCCAGCGTCTCGAAGCGCTTGACCTCTTGCTTTAGCCGCTTCATCTGCTCCACCGCCTGTATGTATGCCTCGATTGACACGGTCGAGATGGGCTGGGCCTCATGGTTCCACGCCTGGTGTCCGCACCCGCAGCGAGTGCGTATGATGGGATCTGGGTAGAAGCTGCGACAGGAACAACGCTGGCGGGCGCCATTGCCGTCGGACGGTGGGAGGATAAAGCCGCATTCTCCACGCGGGAGCTGTGCCTCGTCGCCAGGCGCGGGCTTTCCAATTAGATGGACTGGGGCCTGAGTATTGCTATGGAACATCAGGAGTCGACCTGAGGTGGTGGTCGTAGCGTGGTTGCTGTATGGGTAATGGGCGGCTCATGGGAGGCCGGCAGAGGGGGTCTCTAGGTCTATAGTATGGGAAGAACGAGCGAGTCTATGTATTCGAAGGGCAGTGGAAAGCAAGCCAAGAGCTTGAGGCACGAGGGTTAGCTGGGGAAAGGCAGTCGTAATATACAGGGACGGGCAATGTTGCCAGGATATGCGGCTGGCGCACAAGATAAGCAACCATGGACTACTTACATTCAGTGCCGGACAGGCGGTGCACGCGGGAGGATCCGAGTGGAAGGTAGCACAATCAAAAGGACAGGCAGGACCTGTGCACCCACGGGTGGGAGAGTGAGGTTTGGAGCAGCGGTAGAGAGCGTAGTGGAGGTGGTGGTCAGGTTTTGGGGCGATGGAACGCGCAGGTACTCTTTGTTTTTGGCATTGGAACTAGCTCCCGCGCCGGGGGATGGCCAGCCCTGTGCTAGGCGGGGACAGTGCTGTGCTGGTTGTGGGCGCGGTTGGAAGCTGGAGTTTGGGGTGTGTGTGTGGTGGCCGCCGAGTCCAGGAGTAAGAGATAAGACTCACGCCCACAGGCAGAAAACGCGCCAATGACACGAGGGGCGTGGGAGCCCCGAGACGGCCTTGGGTTCGCCGCAGGCCCTGTCGGCTCTCTCATTGACTTATTGCGTGCCTGAGCTGCAGCAGCCGCAATGCCCTGCAGCACGCCGGATGTCTGTCTGCTCTACGCGTCCTGCCCCGTTCCTTGTGCACATGCTTTATCGCGGCCACGAGCATTGCTGTTGGCAGCGTCGCCCAGCATGCGATATGCGCGCGTCTCCACCGCCCGCAAGACAAGCCATGTCATGCCCTTTGACGGTGAGCGAGACCCCACACGAGCCGAGCCTGGCGACCTGAGGCCATTGGTAACACTTGTTCGTCATAACAGATGCGGACCAGAGTCCCGATTCCGCAGCAAAGATGCTGGTTCGGGTCGACGTCTGCCCACGTGCGCGCATCGTCCAGATTTTGCAGGCGTAGACTCTTGGGGCGAACATGGCGATGCCGGTTCAATAGCCCATACCAAAAACCTACATGGGCGCCCGTGAGCGATAAAGGGTTTCATGCGCTGTTCCTTATCGCGAGTCTCTGATACACCCCCACGCAGCCTGGGGTTCGCTTATCTGACCCTGTCGCATCAACGCAGAACAACTTTGGAACCGCCATTCTTTCTCCAGTGCGTGGTCCGATTGTGGCAAATCCCTCACGGCTAGGTAACGCACATCACAACCGATTCCATAGGCGTGCCAGTCACTCACCCGCACTTTGGCTTCACGGTATGCGTTGCTACTCCAAACCGACCCAATGCCCGTCGCTCCTTCTGCACGGGGTCCTGAATGTGGGAAGGCGCGACTGCTTCATTGGTACTCGAGCACCAGCCTCATCTGCATCCTCTTTCGCTTGTGCATATGGCATGTGTGAATGTCTCTTGATGCATCACCATAGCCGCATTGTAGATGAAGGAGGGAACCGGTTCGGGCGTGTCAGGCATGTGAATGTCTTGTGTCAACGCATTCTCACCTCAATTCTGAGGTCGACGCTGACCCAAACACGCCACACACGCGGCACGCCACCCCTTGTTTGTACAGTACGAGGGACAGATCCTACCGTCGCGGCGTCGCCCTTCCCGCACCGCCAGTCGTTCCTCGAGAGAATTCAAATGCTGCGTCTTCGCATTCGAGATACTCGTGTTGGGCGCGTCTTAGTCCGACGCGCCATCACCTGAGACGGTGTCTCGATCGTTCCCGCTCAACACCAAATCCCACATCACGTAAACACGTTACACATGCAGAGCCATCGGCAAACCGTGCACCCTGTTTGCCACATTCTATCCTTCGACCCACACAGCCGCGGCATGCTGATCAAATTCCATCACCTCGTTTCCATGGCCGTGGAACCCATGGGGTAATGGATACCACTTCTTTCTAAACCTTGACTACACTTTTGCTCCTTCGAGAAAGCCTGCTACCGGATACTGGGCAAGTATGACATGTATGCCACCGTGCAATTTCGTTCCCTCGTGTCGCGAAATGGCGAAATCCCCCGTCCAGGTAGCAACATGCCGCACCAGTCTCCTTCATCGGCACCCTACGCCTTCGCTCCATGACTGTGCATTGCTGACGCCTGCTCCATCGCGCCTTCCACCTCCAGCTGTTATCCTAGCTTTACCGACCAACCTATGGTCGACCGCTTTTGCCCAATAAGGCTAGTTGCACGGGAGTAGCCGTGGGGAGTCCCCCATCTGGAGGCGACACAATGTGGAATGTGTATCACTTCCTTCCTGAAGCAGTTGGAGATTCTTGCGCACCTTCTTTTACTTTTTCTGTGATCCTGCCGCACGTGGTGCCGTCATGGACTGCAAGCCATCGGCATGGCCGCTGCGCTTTCTTTTCCAAGCGTTTCATCTTTCCACGTGGCGAAAACGCGTTAGAAACGGTTGCTCCAAGGTTGCACTACTGAACAGACCTTGGCTAGGTTTTGGTTCTTGCAATGTTTCTGCTTTCGCGACCAAGCATGCACTATTTAGACTACCCGCCGCTCTCAAAGTGTAATTGCCAACTTGCTTTTGCGACGGGCTCGCCTTCCAATCAATGGCGGCAGCTGCAGCGTCAGCGAAGAATAGGGCCATTTCACACCCATGGCCGTCGTGGTTCCGTCTCATCATTGCGTCGTCATCTCCACAACTGTTCAGCATGGTTTGGGCTTGCTCACAATGTCTGACTTCTTGCGGAACTTGCCATAGACAGGGCAGACCTGGGCAGATTGAGGCCGTTGGGCAAGCTGACGTTCGGCTCGGAGGTCTTGGCACCCGAACCAGACCACCTCCACCAGCGAGCCGAGAGCTGAAGGTCACTCACTCCGTTGCATTCTCCACTGTGCTGCTGTATCGATTACCAAATGCCGGAAGAGAATTGGATTTCCCACGGAGGTGTGCCCGCATGTGATCTATGCCATGCCCGAAAGGTGAGCGGCTGGTAGGACTGCTACCTGCATTCCGACTGACGCACTAACAACCATCAGGTGAAATGCGATCGCAAAGAGCCATGCGCAAACTGTGTAGTGGCCAAGACTGAGTGTCTGCGAAACAGGCACAAGCGCGTCCCGCGACCCAAAGTTCGAACGTGCGTAACCAAATATATGTCTCGCGCCAAGCATTGGAGAGACTTTGCTTTTTCCCATTAGCACCTTACCCTTCAGCGCTGATGATGATAACGTAGGGACGAAAAAATCAAAGCTCTCGTAGAGAGACTCTCGAACCTTGAACATTCTGTCCAAAGCGTTCACCGTAGCCCAAGCCTGGCCCAGGAGCAAGAGTCTGTGAACAGCTTTGCTGTACCGACTGTCGAAGCACTGCCAGATCGACCGACAAAGAGGCAACGGACGTCGAGTTCGCTAACAGCACCGGCCCCGGCGACAGCTCCGGATGTTGACAACAGTCCCCAGACAGCACAAGAGGCTCGTATTCACATCAGCAAAGAGCTCTCTACCAATGGATTCCTGTCCGGCCACCAACGCTCTGTCCTTGAGACTGCCATTTCATTCGTTGATCAGTTATCCCACACTCCTACACCGACTATGACGGATAGAAGCACCTTTGACGAGTCGATGCATATCTCTACTGATATATCCAACCGCGAGATCTTCAACGTCATCCTTGGCAGTAAGTTTGCTTATTTTGGCATTTTGATACAGAGCTGACTAGGCTCCCAGCCGAATCGAAAGACAAGGGTAATGCCGCCGTTCGTTACCACACTGTCGATCACGTACCACCAAAGGCCTTTGAGAAGATTGCACTCGCCTTAATGGAAGGCACTGCCGACGAGAAGACCCTCAACTTGTACAAGGTCATTGTACACTTCCAAGCGGCTGTCGTACTATACGCAAGTCAGTTGCAAGGCCCTAAAAGTGCAGCCGTCCAACGACATATCCAACAAATGGAGTTCAATCATCTGTTAGCGGCGCTTACTGCTCTGGACAGCGTTAGTTTCCTGACTGCACCATCGCTCCTACTTGCTCAGGCGTTAGTTACCGGGGTAAGTCAATGGCCCTCGTGTTGCGAAGGGATGAGATGCTAACTAATGACAGGCTGTCATGATGCAGATCATAGGTAATCCCGTGAGCTGTTGGGAACTCACAGCTCATGCATCACGCGCCATTGTGGCTCTTGGTTACCACCGTATTGATAAACCGATACCGGAGAATGATACCGAAAGCGAGATCTATGCCCTCGTCGGCCAATGCGCTTTCCTTGACAGTGTCATGAGCCTCTTGCTGCTTCGCCCAAGATCCCTTCCTAAGCTTCAGGTAAAAGCCTCATACTTATTACGAGCCGATCCAACCAGCCCCATGAGCATTCTAGAACTGCCTCCCATACTCGACAAAATCTTGGACCTGACATTGGAGGCGAAGCCATCGCCTACTATACTGAACGATGAAGTCGCACAATTACGAGCAGATATGAAAGGCATTCACGAGCTGATGGAGAAGGAACGACAGCTGCATCTCTTGGATGGTAGAACAGATGCTCTCATACACTGGAAAAGCATGAAGTTCAGATACTATTCTACTCTGACCTCAGTCCACCGCCTGAGTCCTACCGTTACAACGAACCCTTTGGAGCGAGAAGAGTGCCTGCAAAGTGCTCGAAAATCACTCCAGTGTGCCAAGGACATAGCAGAGCTTGGAAGATCTTTGGACCACTTCATCGAAGGCTATGACCCTTATCTCGCTTGGTAAGCGCAAAACTGTTTGATGAAGACACGATCACTCACAACTACCAGGAGCATGCTTTCTTACCCACTCTGTCCCTTCTTCGTCGTCTTTTGCAACGTGGTCGGCACGTCCAGCGCCAAAGATTTTCAGCTCCTCCAAGATATCACTGACGGTCTTTCTGCGCTGGTTACCGAGAACAAGTATGTTCATCGACTGCATCGGCTATGCGCCACGCTGCTGGGTCTTTGCAGGCCCCTCGTGCAGGCTTCGGGTCTTCACGAACAAACACCGCAACCGGCCGGAGTATCGACTCGATCGTTAGCTGAATATCCTCTGCCGGGAGCATACGGCAACGGTCCTAATATCATGAACAGCAATGAGACTGGCAACAACACTGTTGTTATGCCTTCTTCGTGGAATGATGACATGATGTGGCAGTTGTTCCAGTCACAACCTTCTCTGGACTGGTTCAATGCTGATATACTGGATCCTTCTTGGGGCCTAGGTCAAACCCAGTAACAATTGCCTGGATCTTAGAGTTGGTGTTTTGTGTTTAGATGCCATCCACGATCAAATACTCCATTACTTGTGTTCTCATGATTGGGGATACTTGATACTCCATTGGATCTGTTCACACGACGGTTACGCCGTTTTGTATGACATCTACAGTAGCGACACTTACGAAAATGCCTAGAAGGTTCTACATCTCGATCGTAGCCCCGACACCATGAAACCTTCGAACAAGATGCGTTGTAATGACGCGTGAAATCTTGCTACCGATTGAAGGTCCTGTCATTGCAGCCGAGCGCGCTACATCTGAAGATGAGCGTTCCATGGTTGTCCGTACCCTCAGTGGTACCAAGAGCGTTGATGGTTAATGCATTCGCCAGGGATGTCGGAGCAGACTGATCATACACACAAGACATGTGTAACGAAGCTGAGACGCGGTTGGGACCGTATTCACCATCCATTGGTGGCGTAGCGCTAGAGGAGCTGTTGTAGAAACAAAAAGACTTGTGAGACTCGGGTGTATAGATCCAATCGTGTCTAGTTTCAGACAGGATGAGTGGCAGGTAGATGATGCTGGCTAAGATTCAACAAACACTTTCATGAGTCTCGGTCTACTCCACATATCTTTGTCTAAACCTCATATCAAGGCCCTGAGTTTGCGGCTCCTGAGAGTAATATGTCGGATTTGCACTGCAGCGCATGTGCGATGTGGGCACCAACCAACAGCCTGAGAGACAGACTACCTTGTTACCAATCAGAACAAACTGCTATGCCCAGTTACCCGAATTTATAAAAAATGAATGATTGTCTTACATGACATACATCACGCTGGACGCTGGCTTTACCAATCCCTAAGCTGTAAACATGTACAATATTCATGCACCTCGCAATCCTTATTCGTGCATACGGCACGTAATGCCAAAGGGATTAAATCGCCGGAAATTCTGTTCACTAGTTCATGCCTTCTGACCGGCAGACGAAGCTTGAGGATAGTCTCTGATGAATTAACTCCGAAGCAATTAATGCGTTGTAACCCAATTACTTCTTCATGCACGTTCTTCGCTCGTGTCGCAAAAGAAGAGGAAGAAGAAGGTCTCGGAAGGACCGTTTTCCAGTATGTTATCATTTGGAAGAAACATTTACACCAAAAGCACACATTTTGTTGTGACAGCGATACTTCTAGAGTACAACTTAGGAAGAAGCCTCTTCTTCACAAAAGAGAAGTAATGTGGGGTATCGTTCGTTGCATTCATCGTAATTGTGCATCGTCGTATCTCATCAACCCTCTACTGGCAGTCCATACTTCGCAAGGATAATCAGCTTGCTGATCATCTAACCACACACATGGTTATTGCATTTCCATTTCCACATCCTTCTTTGCCTCCACCGCCTGACTGGGTTTTCGACTTCTACTCCTGTTCTCAGCTTTCTTCTCTACAATGTCCGCTCCCAACCCGAGATCCGCGGCCTGTGTCGGCACAGGCTCCGTGGGCTGCTCCGTCCTCACATTGGAATCCGTCTTGTCGTCATTCTGTATAGGCTCTTCTGGCTTCTCTCCGACCGTGTTGTGAGCGACATCGTGCACCTTCCGGTCCGTGTCTATATCGGCGCTCAGATCCGAGCTTGGCTTCACAATCTCTCGTGCGACGTCCTCACTTAGTCTCCTGCTTGCTGAAGCTGGACTCGCTGCCCTGTTCGCGTTGCCAGTGATACCCAGCTTCTCAAAGCCTGCCATGACTCCTTGCTTTAGATCCTGTCCCAGCGCGGCCGCGGCATCGAGAGGTTTCGGTGTGTTCGAGACCTTCGGAGACCGATCACCGATGGCGTGTGTAGGTGAAGGTTCAAGGGTAGTGCCTGCTCCAGTCGCTCCTTCCGCAGTCTCTGTACCCGTAACAATAGGTTCATGGACCAATGGC
>JAESFQ010000404.1_pt1 | contig 15646 bp, 13 predicted proteins | sample 9269431 | NCBI WGS metagenome assembly JAESFQ01 (sample SAMN14502588, study PRJNA617103) | algae metagenome | isolation source: Plectolyngbya sp. WJT66-NPBG17 and co-occurring heterotrophs from well... | place: USA: Mojave Desert, Joshua Tree National Park, California | collected 2006-08-06
TTGAATCGACGTTTGTAACAGGTCCAGTCTCGTATCATCGTGGCCCTTCTCCTGGGGCTTGCTGAGCTTGTTCTTGACCTTCTTCGCGCTTTCTTTTTCCGTGTCTTTTCCAGCCTTCTTGTCCTTTTCCTTCTCTTTGTCACCACCAAACCAGCCCCAACTTGTCTTTCTTTGGCCGCCTTCTGACCCTTCCTTCTTGTCTTTGGATTTTGGGTCGGCCTTCTTCTCTTCGAGTGCATTCGGGATAATGGACAGCGAGTCTACCCTGTTATCCTGCCCAGGCATTGCAGACGGATGTACGACTAGCTCATCGAATGATTGCACGGGTTTGATTGGGGAAGACTGGGCAGCTTGTGCATGACGGTTCGGCCGACTCGACTGGGGCTGACGCGGTTGTTGCGGGGCTTGCTGCTGAGGTTGAGGATACTGGCGAGGGCCAGCAGGCTGTTGTTGGGATTGAGGCGGGGGTTGGCGTGAGGAGTGGCGTTCGGGTAATTGCAGCTGAGGTATCCTATTCTGTTCTTGCGGCGGGGGTGTCTCGATGATTTGAGGTACTTGCTGCTGCGGGGGTATATAACCGGGCAGAGGTGCTGTTGTTCGGCCATTCGAGGCGATTCTCGAGTGGAATTGCCTGGGCTGAGGCGAAGCTCGCTCTTGCGACACAGACTCAGTAGAAGCCGACCTAGGGTGTTCCTCCGATGAACCGGGTCTTTCACCACTATAGCTGGGAGATGCTCGTTTGGGTTGTGGCCGCGAAAAGTTGTTGGACGATGCCTCGAAGGCCGAGTTTACGGGTTCCGACTGAACGCGCGCGAGCGGGAGAGGAGGGACTTCGGGTATGCTCTCGGTAGAGTGTACGGGGGAGGTCGAGGGCGAATCTTCCGTATCCGTTTCTGCTTGTCGACCACTCATAAGTCGCCGTGAGAGGGCTGGACCGCCTTTCCGTAGACTGCCTCTTCTGTACGTAGTGTGTGTTGACCTCTTGAGCGTTCCCAGACCACGCATTTTACTGCCTGGTACGATAGGCATCTCTTCAGCTCCTTCTTCCCCTTCTCCGCCAATGCCCTTGTGATCGATGCTCATCCGTCTTATCAAGGCCACCGGGTCCTCTTGTATGTGCTCGAGTTCCTGAAGGTTGGATAGGGCTCCATTAGATTGCGCACCGGAGCGTTTCCTTTCTAGTCTTTCAGCGCCATCTTTGTAGCCTGAACCAGTGTCAATCTGTCTGGACAGCATGGACTTCTTCCGCCGTAAGCCTCCGCTTGAGCCCTGGCGCCCCATGGCACCATCTGGTGATAGCGAGTCTGAGTCTCCGGAGCGTCGTCTCGTCCTGTCAATCTTGTCCTCGATGAACGTCTTGAACTCCATGGGCGCGAGTTCGGGGTGCAGGCGTGCGGGTACCCAGAAGAGTTTGGACTCGTCTTCTTCGGACATGGCTGGCGGAGAGGGGGGTGAGTTGGCGGATTGGAACGAAGGAAGGTCGGGATCGGCGTTGTTAACGCCCATTGACATTCTCCGTATCGCCTGCAGGTTGCTCAATTCCTGGGCAAGACCGGCAGGACTGTTTTCGTAGTCGAGGTCATTGAGCGGAAACTGATGCGAGGCCGTGTCTGAGTTGGAGCGAGACAGCGGAGGAGAGATCTGGCCGCCGTTGGACGGGTGTCGGCCTATCGAGGCCCTCTTCTGGGACATGTTCATGCTGCCATTGGGGCTCGTCGGCGTTGCGGGCTTCTCAGAGGACATCTGGGGACGCAGCGGGGATCTCGCGGGCGGAGCGGTGGGGAAGGGATCAAAGGCCTCAAAGGCGCCAAAGGACTGGATCGAGTCGCCGTTGGGGCTAGGGATGAAGCTTAGGGGTCGCAGGCTGCGTCGGTTCGACTCGGTGTCGCTATCTCCACCGTACATGTCACCTATGGCCTCGGTGACGTGGTGGCTGTCATCGCTGATGGAGATTTGCGGCGCATGCCCCCGACGGGGAGGGTTTCGCATTTGATATAGCCGGTCTAGCTCGCGAGCTCTGTCGGTCGCCTGTGGGGTACAAGACTTGGTCAGCTTGGGGGCTCCTTGGAAAGTCGGGTTGGCGCCGCGGGCCTTTGCCGGACGTATGTAGCAGCGAGAAACGAAACAATGGTGATTCCCAGCAGACTTGGTTTTCCCACGCCGTGTGCGCCTGCACGCGGGCTTAAGACACGTGCGAGCTTAACTCACCATTTGCGAGGAATGCGGAGGTGCGGGTTGGCACGATTGCCACGGCTTGCTTAGGGCGCCGAGGCTCTGCGGGCATCGATGGGCGGCAGGCGGGCGAGGCGGAGAGGGAGGGCGTTTGCGTGCAGCGTCGTAGGAGTAGCAATGAAAGCGACCATGGCATCAGGGAGAAAATGGTCCAGGTAGACACACGGTGATGCACATGTCGAGCAGTAGCAGCCACTAACGCGAACTGTCACTAGCCTCAGGTGCGCTCCCTCAGCGGAGTGAGCCCGATGAAGGCGCACGACTCGGCGCGCGACAAACAGCTCCGCCACAGGGGGCATCACCACTGGCACTGCGTTGCTTGTCAGTCTGTCCAGCAGCCGCCGCCCCTCGACTACCTTGGGCCATCATTCACTGGAAACAGTTGACTTGTTGCCGCGTTACCCAACACTACATCAGTCCAACACTCCAACACACCAACACTTTCAGGGTCCTGCTCAAAAACAACCACACACCGTTTCAACGTCGATAAGCAGAAGAAACCCCTGGTCAAGCTTCGCAGCAAGCAATTGTTTAGGCGCAGCTACCCGCGGCGAAATGTCATGCGTGGCGAAGGGACAAGAATAGCCGTCTCGTCTCAGACTACTCGCACATCCCAGGGTAAATCGGCCTTGGAACGTGAAGCACCTGACTAGCCCACACACTATCCCATCTGTCAAGCGAGCTGTCACTATATCCATCGGCTCCTCCAGCTACCCACCGATGCCTATATCAAATCATCGATATCATCCACGGTTACATTCACATCCACATATTGGCGCCTTGCCCCGTCAGGCCGAAGCGCCAGGGGTAAATGTCCCTGCGTCTACTCATTTGCTCGTACCACTAAGTTTGTCTGTTGTACAACGCTGCCGAACGCCAAGGTGATGTCATGCGTAAGCGCTGACCCTACGCCATTATCGTGAGTGGTGCATTGCCAGTATCGCGAGCGATGCATTGCCATCATCTCCGGAGAGTGTGGTTTTTCAATTGCGAATAGTCTGCTTATAAGGGGGTGCTGCAAGTGGTGCGCTGCCCATTGGTATATACAAAAAGCAAATGATCCATATTCATGCCTGGCCCCTGGCCTCAGGAGGATGCGGTGCTGCGTCGCCAGACAAACATGGCCGAAGCCACTGCACACGTCACGGCACCTAGCGCCAGGTAAAGATTGAGATAATCGTATCCGTCCTCTTCTTGTTTGGGGAAAGCCGTCGATGGGTGGGTAGCGCTTTCTGCCAGCTGTACCATGTTAGTTTGTGAGGTCGATCCAACGGCCCAGTACGTACGTGAACAAACAGCTCCGAGATGCTGTTCCACGTCGTGCTGACGTGTAGTGGCGGTGCCATTCTCAGGGCGCTGGTGTACTCGTCCGGCTGCTGCTCGCATCGCTGCATCGTCTTGTCCTGATCCGCCTTCAGGGCTGTGTAGACCGCCGGTAGCTGATCGAGATGAGGATACTTCTTCCGCAACTCGACAATGTGCGCAAAGCTGGTGGGATCGCTTGAATCGTATGTATAGCACAACAGATCACATGCGTCCAGCTTAGCCTGGTTCTCTAGAATCGCAGGTTCGAGTTCGCCGAGCTCTTCCAGGATCAGGTAGCACTGCTTGCCGCCTTTTAGTTCGACGCTGTTGACTGCCGAGCGGGGTTTAATCGTGGGATGGTATGTGTGGCTGAATGGCCGCTGGAGGAAAGCAGACAGCAATGAGCTCTTTCCGCTCCCGCTCGACCCCAGTACGTAGCATAGAAAGACGTTGCGCTCGACTCGTCCAGGCTTTTTCCGTCGCTTCCTGGCCTTGGTCACTTTGAGTGCGTTGGTCGTGCCTCCGCGTTCGCCACTTTCAAAGCCGAGATATGCCAGGTACGCCAGAGTCGTCTTGGGTTCTTCAAAGGTAGTCATACTCCATTGCGCGAGCCAGCCTTGTAGTGTGATGTATCCTGCTTCATTGCGCACCGTGCAGGACGGGAACGCCGAGTCTACCCAAGATGTCGGCATGCCAGGCGTGGGTGCGAACAGGTTGGCAAGCTCGCTGTCGTTGAGTCCACCGTCATTGTCCATGTCGAACTTCAAAAATAGATCGACGAAGAAGCGGTAGCCAGAGGGGCTCAGCTCAGCCGACGAGAACTGAGGAACGTCAAACTTGGGGTGGAGGAATGTATCCTGGAGACTGAGACTATCGGTGTAGTGAAACTTCCGCAGTATAATCCAGATGGTCTCGTGCCGACCCTTCTCCGCGAAGATCTTGTTCAGGAGTAGGAAGCCCTTCTCATCCATGCCATGTTCGCCGGTTACACCAGGGGCAAAGCGCTCCATTGACCTCTTTATGTTCATCAAGTCGTCATCACCCAACGGTTTTTCGAAGCACTTGATCTGGAAATCGTGGATTTCCTCGTCGTTCCAGTAGCCATCTTTGTCTGTGTCGCATAGGTGGAAGACGCGTTGTAATGCAGAGACGGCCGCTGGCTTGAGTGCGTTCTCTTTCGAATCGTAGAGGGGTGCGATCGGGTGCGTGACGGCTTTTTGGCAGAGGAAAAAGACTTCATTGATGTTGTGGTGGTCCTTGGCGCTGGTCCGTATGCAAGAATCAATCTCCTTGAACTCGTTCATGACCAGCAGCATCTCCTCCGACACTACTTGCGACGTTGTGCCATTGGAAGCGATGTCGGACTTGTTTGCGCACAGCACCACTGGCACGTTGACGCCCAGCGAGCGGAAGTAGGGCATCCAAAACAGCGCCACCCTCTCATAGCTGTAGTGGTCCGAGTAGACAAGCAGTCTGACGTTGGACTTTCGGAGCTCTGTGCGGAGAGTGTGTCGTTCGTGGGGAAGCGCGGAGGTATCGACGATGGTGGTGGTGACATTATCGGGCGTCCCGAGCGTGGGCGGAAGGGTTACCTGCGGGAGGACGGGCTGGATCTTGGCTGTGACGAAGACATCTTTGACGAGAGACGTGATGATGGAGCTCTTGCCGACTCCATCGTCACCGCAAAGACATATCCGGACTGGGCGTGTTAGTCTTAGTCGAAGCCATCGGGAGGAGGGGCTCCACATACCGGTCGCCATTTCCTGGCTGCATACTTATTGCATCTGGGCAGATTTCGTTGTCGTAGTGGAAGGGGTGGGGAAGGGGAGGATGTTGTGTCTGCCTTGAATAGTTCCTAGTTGTGCAACGCTGTCATGTGCAAATGATTCGCGGCCAGGGCATGCACCAGCGGGCTGTCAGAAGGCTTGGCACACGTGGGAGACGATCGCAGCTTCCCCGCCAGCGGGCCCCGGCAAGATTGGTGGGAGGGAAGGTGCGATGCCTGCTCGACCGTTTCCAAGGGGCCCTGCAGATGGGCCGAAGCCATGCCGTCGTCCTCTCCACCAACGAACAACGGGAATGAACGACGCTGCGACTCGATGACAGCAGTACTGTCGTGTGTGCACGGAGCCGTAAGGCGTCCGTCTCCGCTTTCCACTTCCCCAGTTCCCTCCCACTGGTTCCATGGCCCGCGCTTTCATCCCAATCCCATTCCCAGCCTGCCTCCCCCCGGCCGCAAGCTTCCTTCTCCGCGCGCGCTTCACATTAACGTGTCCTGCCAGCTCTCCCGGCCCCGGTGCCCTCCTCACACGCCCATGCCATAGCCGCGGTACTAATGCTCTGATCTACCCTGTCATCTCTGGCCAGGCACCACTACTCCACCAGGCCCGAATCACTCCGGTCAGAGCCGTTAGTCCGCGACCGATTACACTGCATCAGCCATGTTGTAAGTACCTGTCCTATCTCTGCGCTGACCGCCAGTCGTCCACCAATCGCCCGCCAATAGCAGCGCTATCATGCTCCACCCACATGTCAAGCTTGACTGACCACTATCCAGCGTGCTACCTCCTCCACCACGCTATCCTGTCGGAGGCTATCCGGGCGTGCAGCCGGGCCAGCTTATCGAGACCAACAACACCATCAGCCATCCCACCGGTCCAGAGTACCAATTGGTCGTGGGAGAAGGTAATTAAGCAGCTGCTGGCCCTGCAGTCGTTGTCATCACTAACGCTATGAAAGGTACCTATGTGCTGCGCGACGACCTCCACCTAGCTACGCCCCCGCCGCACCCTTCAGAGGCCCCCGTTCACAACCCGAACCCTCTTGCGACGACGGTATCCCCACCTACATGCGGCACTAAGCTTTCGCTGGTCGCCCTCGCGCCCCGTCAGCCCTCGCAGTCGCAACTCCACAGATTTGGCACACGCACAAGCACCCGATCGCAAGTTCCCCCGAGCATACAGGAGTCGCCGCACGAGACCAACAGCCAGACCAGCGACGTTGGCTCATATGGCGCAAACGGCATTGCATCGTCCCCATTGGATGGCCTGAAAACACCGGTATTTGGCGAGGGTAATGCGGCGCTGACGGTCATCAACGGCAAGGACTCCAAGGATCCGACTAAGAGGCGGAAACCGAAGAGCAACATTGTTAAGAGCAACTCGTCCTTCGTATCCAGAGTCATCCCGCACGAGGCCCTAACCAAGCGATTGCAAGAACACAACCCCAATGGTCTCTACGCTTTCGCAAACGTCAACCGCGCATTCCAATGGCTAGACCTCACATCGCCGACCAAGGAAGAACACCTGACTAAGATTCTGTTCACCAAGGCGCACGCACTATGTCACGACATCAACCAGATCACAAAAGGGCCAAATCACCTCGACATCATCATGGGTTTCTCGACAGGCGACATAATATGGTACGAGCCAATGTCGCAGAAGTACGCGCGCATAAATAAAAATGGTGTCGTCAATGCGACTGCCGTGTCTGACATACGCTGGCTGCCGAATAGCGAGAACTTGTTCCTGGCAGCCCACATGGATGGAAGCTTGGTCGTGTATGACAAGGAGAAGGAGGATGCTGTGTTTGTGCCTGAAGAAATCGCATCTCCCAGCGAGAACGGGTTGACGGACGGGGAGAAGAAGCTGAAACATCTTTTGACGGTCAAGAAGTCTGTCAACTCCAAGAACCAGAAAACAAATCCCGTGGCATACTGGCAAGTGTCGAGGTCCAAGGTCAATGCTTTCGAGTTCTCGCCAGACCGACGTCATCTGGCGGTAGTGTCCGAGGATGGGTCTTTCAGGATCATGGATTTCCTTCGCGAGAAGCTGCTCCACCACTACATGAGCTATTACGGCGGCATGATGTGTGTCTGCTGGTCGCCTGACGGTCGCTATGTCGTCACAGGAGGACAGGATGATCTCGTTTCGATATGGTCCTTGGAGGACAGTACGTTGGTAGCACGCTGTCAAGGCCACAACTCGTGGGTGACGGCAGTGCAGTTCGATCCATGGCGATGCGACGAGCGCAATTACCGGATTGGCAGCGTAGGAGAGGACTGTCGCTTGTTGCTGTGGGACTTCAGCGTCGGCATGCTGCACCGGCCGCGAGCAGTGAGTGCAGGTGGTTGAATGTAGCAAGTAGGATGACTGACGTTGATACAGGCATCCGTGCGACAGCGTGGTACTAGTGTTACCTCGTCGAACCTCAAGATGCAGCGCACACAAACGGGAAGTTCAGGCAACCGACTGCGATCGAATTCCAACCTCACGTCGGGCAGCATGGTGGAAGAGGAAGAAGTGGTACATCCCGTGGAGCCTCGGGCACGCACGGCCATGCTACCTCCAGTGCTGGTGAGTTTGGCCTGAAACCTCAACATCAAATTTCTAATCGCCATGACCCATAGGCAAAATCCGTCCACGAGCACCCACTGTGCTGGCTAGGCTTCGAAGAGGACTGCATTCTAACATCCTGCAAGAACGGTGAGTGGCATCAGCAAAGTTTTCCTCTAATCACCTCCTATCCACCCGTTGCGCGCACGTTGCTGCTTGGAACTGTGATCTGCGATAAGGGCGGCTTTTCCTGCGCCGCATGTGGCCGTGCGCAGGAACACCCGTCGCCTCTAGTGTCAGGCAGGGATCCGCCCACGCATTTGTTGAGTTCGCGATGAGCAAAACGAGAGATAAGCAAGTGGATCGCTGACTGTTTGAATTGCAGGCCACATCAGGACTTGGGACCGACCGAAAGAAGGCGCTGGGAATGACGACAGCAGTACGTCTGCGAGTGCAAACGGGAACCATGCGTAGGAGGCGGTATTTGGATCCGCATAGACATTATCGTGCGGCCACGATTAGGCTCGATGGCGCTGTTGATTGCGACAGTCGGATCGGAGGTTTTGGTAATGGGCGAGGTTGGAGCTCCGACATGTCCCGATGTCTGACATGTGCAAGACGTTCAGCCCTACGCACGTTTACTTGCATGCGCGAAGAGCCTCTTGTTCTAGAACAGTTCTTAACGCAGTACTACCTTGATACCTCGTCATGAAATCAAGTTTCCTTATCTCCACCATGCACCATGGTGTGAAAATCACGACAGCATAGCAGTGTTTCCGGCCGGTAACTAACATGTCTCTTACGACGACGACGTGACTAGGCAGTGGGTACTCGCGGCGGCCTGCGGGAATTATGTACTGTAGTCGCTTCTCTTAGGTGTGGGTCTGCACAATGTAGCTCTCATGAGGCTCTGTCGATACCCACAGTTGCGGCAATGCACGTCTAGCTGCAGATTTTCCTGACCGTGCCCGCTCGGACCGAGAGTAAGGTATGGGCGCTTGTCGTACAGGAGGAGAGGCTGGTGTCGGTTTCATCGTGGCGGTCAATGGCGACGGTGTGCCCGAGTCTGCGATGCGTTGGGATGAAGTCAGTGTGATGTGAGAGAAACGCATAGCGATGGCTGACATGGCAATGACACAACAAGCCTAGCTAGAGAAGGCCATGCAGTATCAGAGAGACATGCACAGGCTGAGACTCCCGCGTCGGGCCACCATGGTTCGAGCAGATTGGGATACTGGACGTTGCAACTCTCCAACATGCAACCGGCGAGGTGCATGGCAGCTCACCACTGTTTCGGACTTGCACTCGCAGGTTTGGCCGATGCAAGATGGGCGGCGACCATGCAATGCATGCCAGGTGTGGCGCAATCGCTAACTATGCAGTAGAAAACCCCTAGAAGCCCTGGGCGGTACCACATATTCTTCGGGAGAGCCGCAAGCAAAACCCTGAAGACGTCTCCATGACTCCTTCGCTTGCGACACAAAGAGTGGGCTGTCGGGCTGTTGAACGGGCTGCAAGACGTGTAGTTTACAAAAACCTATTCCAATTGAATTATTCCGGACGCGCGTAATCCATCTCCTTTGATAATTACCTGCGTCCATGTAGAAGGAGAGGCTTGCACTGGCATCGGCGCCGTTCGCGGGAAGCTTATCGGGACACCTTCTCTGCCCCCCTGCCTAATCGCCGCCAGAAAATCTAAAGACGAGTAAAAGAAGCGCGCTACGCTAGAGGACAATGATGCGAGCAGCTACAGACGTGTGTGTCTCCACTTATGCCCATGAGCTCATCAGGGTGCAGCTGCTTGGGCAGGCCGCCCTTGGCCGTACATCCCACGCTCGCTGGTATATCTAACACCAGTTCTAGCACGCGGCCGCGTTAGCTGAGCATAGCCCCTGCCTTTGCGTTACTTACACACCCTTGACGTGGGTCACTGTTAAACCATACTTCCTCCCACGCTCCTCTCAGCCCCAAAGCCACTTGCTCACCACATCGCCCTCCTCCATTCACATAACCATACGAGCTGCGCCTGACTCGACTGATACTCACCCTTACGTCAGCCTCCGACTAGATCCAGCTGATACTTATCCGCTGGACCCCGCCGCTGCACTCGAAGAGTGTAATGCTGGTTGTGTTCTTCTTGTGATTTTCTACTTGTCCCTCGTTACATTATGCCTCGCCCAAGTGTCGGCGTCTTCGGCAGAAACGCCGCGCCTACCCTCGAGATCAAGTACGCTTCTACCACTGTCAACCTTCAACATGGGCAAAATCTAACAAAGTGCCAGGCCCGAGTCGCCTTTTGTTGTTTTCTATGGAGAATCGTCCGAGTCGCATGAGACGGAGCTGAGGGGAAAGCTGGTTCTGAACAACCCAGAGTCCATGTCAGTGAGGAGCTTGCGAATCACCCTCACAGGCACACGGAAAGTCTCGTATGGTAACACCCCTTTCTGGAGGCATCTTAGGATCGCGAGCTAATTCTCCGCGCGCGCAGATGGCATTTGACCAACACCGTAAGCCCCCAGCCGGTTACGCAGAAGACCAACTTCCTCGTCGAAGAACTCCACCTGTTTCCCGTCGACGTCGGCAGCAAGACCAAGGCACACAAGCTCAATGCGGGATACCATGAGTGGGATTTCAAGTTCAAGATGCCGCCCAACCTCGACCAGAGCGTCGAGGGGCTACCATCGAATTGGGTCGTTTACAGTCTCAAGGCCCACGTGGATAGAGGGTACATGAGCAAGCAGCTCAGTGCTACCGCGCACATCCGCGTCATACGCACACTCGGACACGACATGCTCGAATCCATGCCCATGGAGCAAATCAACGAGGATATCTGGGCGAACAAGCTGGCCTACAAGATTACCGTCCCGCAGAAGAACTACATCGTCGGAACGTCTGTAACCGCCGATTTCGTCTTGATTCCACTACGCAAGGGCGTCGAGATTTCCACAATCAAGATGGAGCTGATAGAGTCGCGGCAATTGTTCGCCGACTATGCTGGCCGCCGGATAAGCCACCAGAGCGACGTGCAGGTTGCCGTGACCGAAGGCAACATGCCAGAGAACTCGGCGCGCAGGGTTCCAGAAGGGACAGAAGACACCGATGCGCTGTTTGACGAGTCCCATCGCTTTTCCATGACGCTGGATTTGCCCAAATCGCTCAAGAACTGCCGGCAATCTGTCGACACCGAGAACATACGGTTGACGCATAAACTGCGGTTGTACGTCAATCTCAAGAACCCAGAAGGTCACACCAGTCAGCTGTTGGTGAAGAACCACATACACCTCTTCATCTCGCCGAATCTGCCACCGAACGAAGATCAGAGTGTGGTTGTTGACCAGAATATTCTGAACCAGCAAGCGATACAGAATGAAGTCAACCAAAATGCGCCTCCTACGTATGGGCTGCATCAACTAGACTCCCTCTACAACGACATCGACCCATCTGGTTTCATGACCCCCGGCGGCGTTCACAGCATGATGAACAGTGGCGCTAACACGCCCTTTTACGCGCAATCCCGCCGCGGCTCAGCCGAAGACCTCACCTCGCTCGATGCAGCTGTTCACCAACCTGGCGGCGGCGCGTCGGCGGCAGCCCTCCAACACCGCCTTGCAAACCTCAGCATGAACCACAGCGATCGCCCCACACGCTTCCAACCATCCCGGCAACACTCATCCGGTGATAGCACACCAGCACACAACGGCGCAGAACAAGCGTATTTCGACCTTGCGCCATCGAATTACGACATGGATGCTCTAGCACGTACGCCCAGCTATAACACCGCCGTACGTACGCCTGCTGGTTCGAGGACGCCCGGTGGTATGGACATGACTTTGCCCAGCTACGAGATTGCTACGTCAAGACCTAGCTCCCCGTCCAGGAGTCGAGGCAGCAGGGGGACAACGCCTAGCCCTGCACGCAGTCTGGATACGCTAAACGAGGAGACGTACCGGAATACACAGATGAATTCCAGAAGGCAGAGTCCACGGGATGGTAGTCCCCGGACCAGCGACGATGGAAGGTAACACATCTCAGTGTTTATTGCACATATCCCTCGTCTGGCTTCGAGCAGCATGTCTATTCGCCCAAAGACAGGGCACAGCTGCTTTTCTCATTGCTCTATTCTTCATGCTTCGATTTTGAAGAGAACATGATTTAATACTTGGTTTGCTTCGCAGCCATCAGACCACCACTCCGCTCACACCGACGCTCTCCCTTTCATCAGCGTCAACGTCGTCGTCATCGTCGTCGTCAAACGACTCGTTACGTATACCGCGTACTCTACCATCCGCAGCCGGATCAACGAGCTTCCTCTCTCCTAGCTCGGCATATCGCAGCCGCAGCCGCAGCCACAGCTCTCCACAATCGAGAAAGACGCCGTTGCGATCTTCCTTTACCACAGAATCGTTGCCAGGCATGGATATGCGAGAAGCGCGATGAATGGCGCATTTTTCGTTTTGCCTTGTTACTCTCTACTTTTTTTTCCCCATCGGATTGAGCATCACGATTACCCTTATGAAGAGTGCATTGGACTACTTGTCACACTTGTTTCTTTCTTTTCCACGACATTGTATAGGTATAGACATTAGACTTCCCTTTTGGGTTCTGGGCTGGGGCTTTTCCACTCAGGGTTGGGTTAGACGCGATTATGGAGGATAGAGGAGGGGATACCCCACGCGTTATTCGTACTATGAACTACTCAGGTATAGTCTGTGTAATCGACTATTCTTACACATATCACATTACTGCCTTCCTACCATTCACTCGCTGTTTAGAACTTGCTTTTGAAAAGTGATCAGAGTGTAACTATACTCATGATTTGTGGTGTGCGATTTCTAGGGATACGACAAGTTCCTATCCTCGAGCAGCAGAAAAGAAAAAGTCGAGGCCAACACGTCGACATTTAAATTCCATTCCCATCAAAATACACAGTCTGCCTAGCATCGTTATCGTTATCATTACCCATGTTCCATGCTCCGTGCTTCATACTTCATGCGTCACATACATCTCCACATCCATCCCTATATACCCTCCTAACCCTCACGACGGATAATGTTCAAACAAAAACCCCGCGGCCAACTCCGTATTCCCATCCGTAGCATTGAGCGCCGCAAGAGCCTCTTGGCGCGAAAACCCCAGCACAACCAACTTGTTCACCTCCTCGTCTGGCCAAGCCGCACGCGCAGCAGGGAGATTACTAGCCATGCTGCGGATCTGATCGGCGGTTATGCCTTGTAATGCGTTGGTTCGGGAATCGCTCGCAGAGGGTGTAGGTGTAGGTGTAGTTTCCAGATCGACTTCAGTGCGCAACACCCTACCTAGTGCTTTAACCCAACCCGCCTGCACCGTCTCGTTGTTTAGCTCAAGACTAGAAACGTGCACGATATCGGCCTCGCAATCCCCGGCGTTGAAGTACTCCCAGCCCATTACGCCTCCGAACCCGTTGCCCATGTTGCTGTACTTTTGCCGTAATCTCTTGCAGTTTTCTGTTAGTCTCTGCAGCGAGATATGGCCAGTTCCGTTTCCGGGGTTCGTGACGACGCCCATGACGACTTTTTCGGGTTTCCAGCCTGCGGAGATGATGGCGTCGTACCATGCTGTTGTGCCTGCGTCGCCCCATCCGCAGTAGAATTGTGTGTTGTACCAGTTTATCTCTTTACCGAAGACGCTGCATTCTAGTTCGGGGTAGCTGAACCCGGATAAATGGGGTAAGGTGGGGTGTAAAGGATTGGGGGACGGTCCACTGGCGAGCATAGGTCGCGGGGGCCGCAGGTGAGCGGGGATGTTAGGGTCGGGGATGAGCGCTGTGGCGACGGGAGCGAGCGTGATGAGGAATTCGGGACCAAAGTCGCTTCGTAGACGGGAAATGAGGCGCGTGGTGGTGGAGAGGGAGGTTTCTTCTTCAATGTCGAGGTCGAGGCCTGAGAGAGCGTAGCGGGTTATTATGGCAGAGAGGGGCGTGTAGTATGCTTCAAACTATGTTTTTGTTAGTACTAGATGGCTTTAGGTGGTATGGGTATGTCGTGTTGTTATAGGTGTCGTACACTCTCTTCATCTCCACTCAGCTTCTCGAAGCTCCCCCTTGCTGCTCCTCCCAGCATACCCAGCACTTTGACCCCGCTGCCTTGTAACCAATTGACCTCACCCCATAGCTGGTCGTATCTCTTGTCCTCTGGGCGGTGGTCGTTCAGTGTTATATTCCCCGGCCCGTCGTTGAGGTGGATAGCCGCGATAATCACATGCGTGATGCCCGTGTTGTTTGTAAGTAGCGGGAGCAACGAGTGGTAATTGCCGGCTGAGTCGTGGAAGGTCTGGTGGTAGACGATGAGGCGTGGACCAGTGGATGGTGGGAGGAACACCGCTGTTGAAGAGGACATGCTGAGTAAGTAGAAATGGGTGGTGAGCAGTCTACAAGTTGAGAGCGGTACGTGGACGCGTTCTTGCATGTGCATTCAACACGGGTCCATAGGGCTGAAGTGGGGCAGTCGCGCTACGTCATGTTGCAACACCAAAGGCATGATGGCGAGTCAGCGCAAAAGCATCCAAACGATATAATCTAGTGCGTGCAGTTGCATGTATTGCATGCATGTACTCTGTAACATATCCTGACCGGAACGCCGCGTGCTGTCCGAAGAGGGTACAGCCCTAATCCTTATATCCAGAACAAAGCGGGAAATCTCGTATAGACACTGACGTCTCGTATTGCCCACCAATCATGCAGCCCGCCCAATGCGTAACAGTCGTAGCATCCTCCTGGGACAGGCTAGTGGTAGCCATTGCTGTATTCGTGTCGTGTGTCGCCATTCATTCCACCAAAGTACGCGTGGATAACCGTCTGCTTTGCTGAGATGCGACCAGCAGGGTCGTAGACGAGCAGCGCATCGAGGAGATCAAGGCCGACCTCGTCGAGATTGGTGACAATGTTCGCGATATCTGTTCGACCCCATTTGGGGAACGAAGGCTTGAAGTCGGGGAAGGAGGTGACGCCGGGCCAGTCCTGTTCACTGGGTGTGCCGAGGATACTGGACGTGGTTAGCATCTAAAGATGGGATGGATGTGGGGTAGGTGTATACCGGAAGATCTTGAAGATCTCATCAATCTCCGAATCACCAGGGAACAAGGGCTTGCGTGTGCACATCTCTGCAAAGATGCAGCCAACAGACCACATATCGACACCAGTCGAGTATTGGCGACCACCAAGAAGAATCTCCGGAGCGCGGTACCATAGCGTAACGACCTGTTACATGTCAGACAAATCTAAATCGTATTCACGGTATGCATACCTCGTGGGTGTATGTACGCAACGGCACACCAAAGGCGCGAGCCAGACCAAAATCCGCCAACTTGAGGTTGCAGTCCTTGTCGATGAGCAAGTTCTGGGGCTTGAGATCGCGATGCAGCACGCGATGAGCATGGCAATACCGCACACCCTGACACAACTGCATCATAAACTTCTTCACCATCTTGTCGTCCATGCTTAGGCTCTGACCCGCGAGACCAGAGCCCTCTGGTAGCGCCTTGCCCCGTCCACCCTGGCTGACCGGCAGCGCCTCCATGTACTTCTTCAGATCCAGATCAAGGAACTCAAAGACGAGGTATAGCTTGTGGCCGTCGGCGTGCACGATGTTGAGGAGGCGGACAATGTTGGGGTCGTTCATCTCCTTGAGGAGCGAGATTTCGCGGATGGCGGTTGACGGGACGCCTTCATCTTCGGCTTCGAGGCGGATCTTCTTGAGGGCGACGATGCGTTGGTCTTTGGTGGTGAGGTCGCGCGCCTT
>JAESFQ010000405.1_pt1 | contig 15623 bp, 16 predicted proteins | sample 9269431 | NCBI WGS metagenome assembly JAESFQ01 (sample SAMN14502588, study PRJNA617103) | algae metagenome | isolation source: Plectolyngbya sp. WJT66-NPBG17 and co-occurring heterotrophs from well... | place: USA: Mojave Desert, Joshua Tree National Park, California | collected 2006-08-06
AGAAGTACCTGTAAGTGTAAGGAGGACGTCCGCGGAGCGCTGTAATCGCTCGTTAGATGGTTGTCTTACCTGCTATTGCGATGCGCATATTGCTGGACATTGCTTCTCTGGAGCCTTTTCAGTCGAACGACGATGCTGGGGTATATGGGCTTATAAACTCACCTCTGTAGCTTCGGTTCCACAGAGCTCAGACGTACGTTGGGCTTCAAGACTACGTCAATCAACCCAGTCACATAATCGTGATATAGGGGTCCGTGACTCACAAGGGTGGCACTGGATCGGTGAAAACGGTGAATGGAACGCGCAGGCTATGGTGGCCGGCTTGAGTGATTCAAATACGCTGAAAGGCTGCGCGCACTGGCACTTTGCTTACAACACAGACCTATGTGGAAGCGATGTCGCCAATGAGCATACTTGGAAGGGTTTAAAAAAACAGAGAAAAAGCCTGCTGTGTCAGGAAATCTCCTTAAGCCTAGTCTAATGCTAGCATGGAGAAAGAACGACTACCACTGTATTCTGCAACCTTCAAGGATGTTCGGAGATAGGCGTGGCAACATCTGGTGAAGGACGAACGGCGGACTTCATAGCCTCTTGGGTGGAGTTGCCTGCTTCCAACGCCTCTTCCATGGAAACATTGCTAATATAAAGGGGCCGATTCGTTGGTGTGACGTCCATTACAGCTCCTGTGACTCTTGGCTGGACATGTGATACAGTGGAAGAGATAGCACGCTCGTTGCAAACGTGGGACAGATGCCGGTAAGAGAGGAATAGAAGCCTAAGCCCTGCATGTCACCAGAGGACTAGAAATGAAATCGAGGAAAGAACCCTTGGCCTCGGCGAATGAGAGCCAAACGGGCATTAATACCGTGCGTAGTGATGTCCTGCGACCATACCACTAGGGAGTATGCTCCAACCAATCGAAGTCGCAGTTGAACGTTCAGCTATGGTCCGCGTCCGAGTAGTAGAGTTACGGATCGTAGCGCACGGAGGAATCTCAACCCCCAGAATTCTCGTGGCGGAAGCGGAGTCTAGGTGCGAAAGTGGGCCTGTAGGGCTAGCCCTACAGCACGATGCGACCGTATCTTTGACCAAACTGCAGCTTCTCGGGTATGAACACCTCGTGCGAGGCTTCCAGTGCAGTAGCTCGAGTTCGCGGATAAGATTCTAGCGGCCGGGCAGTTCTGCTTGGTAAGGCCATCAGGACGACACACGGTTGGTAGCTGTAATTAAGGTAGGGGAGGCCTCCGCCAATCATTCGGCGAAGCAGAAAGCCAGAGGGTAACTAGGGCATGACAAGATAGGGAAATGGGGCCAAACCGGTGAGGCTCAAGGGCAGCCCAAACGCCAGGGAAGCCACAGGAACCAGGTTAGAATTTGATCACTAAAGGTGCGAGGGTTGAAGCTCCAGAACTAGCGTATGCATGCCGTGGACGTGGGATGGTAAGCTGTCTTACGAATGTTTTCTGTCGGCTTCGATCCGAGGGATGCAGATTCTCTTGTCGGCCAGGATACAAACATTTTCGCAATGTATTGTACCAGGCAGAAAGGCACTGCTCAGTCTCGACGCAAGCCAACTGTATCTCCAGGTCACGGAACACTCCGACTCTTACTCCAAAGTCTTCTGCCTTGTACGGACGTCTTCACCGGTGGATGCGGGGTAGCAAGGAGACGGAACAATGAGCGCGCGAACAGACGGAATTGTATGCAAGAGTCAGATACTAGGGAGGACAGGTGAGTAACCGCGTCTGTGGTAATAGAGATGAAATGGTGGTTGAGTATCGTGCAGCCCATGTTACGGTGAGAGTTAGCGCCAAGGGTGTTAGACTGCAGGCTGGACTGGAAGTCGTTGGATAGCGTGTCGCTGCCTAAATTGCAGTCGCAATGGTGCATACAACACATGGTAGGTCATCGGAGAATACCGACGATAGAGAGTTTGTGTAAAAGCGTCGTGGATCATGGGTGTTTGACTCGTGTTTCGCGCACGTGGCAGACATGTTTGGTAGGGTTAGCGCATCACGTGCGGACGTGTTTCACCGCGATACTTTTTGAGTACTAGCTTAGTTCGGATCGACGCGCCTGATAATGGGAAGCAATGTTTCCATCGCGTCTTTATTCGCGTTTATATCCCGTGCGGAAGCAGATGAACTCTGAAAAGGGGCCGCAGTCCTCGGCGGACCGATGCAGCAGCCGGACTATGCTGTGTAATGATCTCCTCACATGCGCGTTTCTTGGACGCGTTCCAGAGTAGGTCTGAGAAGGTCGGAAAAGCAAAATACATAATTGTCGTCCCGCATTCGCGTAGTTTCGTAGCAAGACGCCGAGATGAACCACGAGAAAGGCGTTCGGAGGCATGCGGTACACGCGTTTTCGCCAGTAACGCTTCCATTCGGCATCGAGGAACGCAGTAATTCCTCAGCCTCATCATGCTCGTGCAGACGTGACCATCTGCAGTATGCATAGCAGCAGACATGAGGCTGGAGTGGCAGTGTGCACGGCCGACGAGTTCTATGCACGACATAGGCAAGCGCCCGGCTCGGGCCAATCTGATACGTACGCGACTGAAGACGCGCCTTGCACACTACTTTCCTGCCACCATATGGAACGCGTTACTCTTTCTATAACATCCTCATGCTACTTCTTCTCCCATTGCACCAAGTCCAATTACCAGCGTTCGTTGTTGCCATATCATCATGTCCGCTTCATCGCCCCTGCCATCATTTTCGTCGCCTGCGTCATCGCGCCTTCCCGCTGCGAGACGCGCCAGTTTTAGTGGTCAATTGGCCTTTCTCGTGCATTCGCAGGAAACAGTCGCAAACCATATGCCACCGGATGTAGACAACAAGGCTCTTGCTCGTCAGAAGAGAAGACGCACCAGGTATGTTCGCGTCCCGTTCAAGTTCTGTCTTTCCATCTCGACCCTGCCGACCCATGTTCAACGCGTTGGTTCGTGCTCAACCTACCATCGGGAGCTACTTCGGCCTACCCCGCGGGCAAGCGACACTCCAACACCCCATCAGCGCTGACCACGACATCTTGCAGCAAGGAAGACGAAGACGTACTAAAATCGGAATATCTCAAGAATCCGAAGCCGGACAAGGCTGCACGACTTGAAATTGTCCGCAAGGTCGCGCTTGGCGAGAAGGAAGTTCAGGTAAGCCACCAATATTGTTCCACGTCACGAGTGCGCGCGCCTTTGCTAACATCGCGCTCTAGATTTGGTTTCAAAGTAAGTCACATCATCCCTTGTGCGCGTCGCTGTTGATTGCTTTTCAATCCAATGTATTGTATCGCTCCCAAGCGTCGCGTGTGGCTTGGTTGTGCGTATCATTTTCGAAACACGTTCTGATCACGCTCTGCTTTAGATAAACGCCAAAACGACCGTCGTCGCTCACGGCCTCTCGAACCATCTTCCACGGCGTCGCTGATGTCTTCCTCTTCCACCATGTCGGATCCGCCCACTGAGGACGAGACGATAGCCATAGCGCGCAATATCGATAACGCGCCGGGGCCGAAAAGGTCGGACGAGTGCCCGGCGTCTGACCCACTCGAGCAGCCCGCAACGCCAGAACTCACATCAGACGAAACCATCCCAGAACCACGTACCATCGACACTACCTTCACTGCAGCCGAATTAGACACCACGAATGAAGCAGTCGTAGAACCATCTACCGAAGCCCAACATGCTGAAAATGCCACCGCCGAAGTAATCAACTCGCAACCGGCTGCACCATCCTCACAAGGCGCCGCGCAACAGCGCACCTCGTGGATCTCCAACCGTCGCAGCGCATCGTTTGTCCGGTCTCTCGAAGATTACACGCCCGAAGTCATCACCTTTCCGAATCCTCCTCCGAGGCCTTCTATATCACCCGACACTGCAACAAAGACGCCTTCCCGACCATTGAAGCGCAAACATTCTTTCGTGCGCATATCAACCAACGAGGATGGCACGGCACGCATCGTTACTGATCTCGACAAGACCCCGTCACCGCCCAAGTCAAAAAAGACCCCGTCCTCCTTCTCTCGTGCCGCCGCCGGCCTGCGACGAAGCTACAGTGCAGCTGGCTTGAACGACCGCCTAGCCGCTGCCGCCCGAGGCGAGCCAAGTCCAAAAGTACCCAGGACGATTTCAAACATAGGAAGGAGCAGGGATTCGCGCGCCTGGGAGTTCTGGTGCGATCCAGAGAGCCGGTCAACAACCAGCCTGACAACACGTGCGGAGCAAGAAGAGAGTGGCAGTGCAGCTGACGCGATTGGCATACTGCGCGCGAATCGTAGGATATTGGCACAAAACCAAGCTCGCCAAAACAGCAGCCCGTTGATGGCACGCCACAGCTCCCACAAAGTACAGGGCAGTCCACTCGTCAACAAGTCTCGCGGTTCCATGCAACGCGCCTCTACCATCAGCGGCCGCTTTTCCAACAACGACTATGCCGACTACAAGAAGGGTGGTGAGAGCACCGAGTCGGACGAGTTCCCCCAAACCGAGAGCGACAAGGAGAACTGGGAGCCCGACGCGCCCAAGACTGTGCGACGAGACCGCCAAGTCGCCGCTACACCCCCTGCTTCCCGGGCAGCTCGTCGGATACTGGGAGAGAACACAGACCTGATTTCGCAGACCTCAAGTCTCGGTGCCATGTTAGCCAAGGAGAAGCGGAAAGGCGGCAAGGACATCGTCGACCCTGAGCAAGACGATGAGCTGCGGCAGTTTATGCACGGCGACGACGCAAGCGGTCGTTCGAGCATAAACTCAGCAGAAGAGGCTGGGTGTGTAGAGGGCCTGCTAAAGTTGAGCCAAGGTCAGTGGAGATGACCAGAGCAGCATGGTCCCACCAACGGATGCACACATTCTTAACGTATTTTGACGATGGGTTGGCGCAATATTGGTTCCTGACTCTTCATCTTTATCATTGCATTCTAGCGCTACGGGTTTCTATTGGCGTGGTTTAGACTAAGGAGGGCCCGGCCCATCATGATGGCCAGAGGTGTTTGAGGTAGGATCACCTAGTGTTGCATGTCAACATATCTGTATTTTCCAGTCAGGCTTCCGCAAGGTCAAGCGACTTGTTCAACTAAGAACTTATATCAATCTCCAGTTCTTGTTTCTTTCGTGGCAAGTGTCTTGTAACTCCGAGCGCTTACGATACAGTGTACGGAAGAAACTGCATCGCTGTTAATCTTCTTCCAACATACGTGCCACCGAACCGAGACGAAGCCTTCTCACTCTCCTAACGTGTATTGTCATCACGAAAACGTCTAATCATGGCCAGTGTAGTAAACAAGTCTATTGAGCAAGAGAATCTATACATGGAAAGCTGGAAATCTATGACACGAACGAGATGGAAGCAAAACGATGGGATAGAACGAACGGTGACGCAGTAACACGTAGCAGGGAAAAAGGGAAATCCACGAAACGAAAGAGGGGAAAGTGACGGGAAAAGGACGACGAAAAGGAAAGATGTCTTGACGCGGACAAACCATTGCATATTCCAGCCTCCTACCACCAACCACAGTACACGTCCAATGCAGCATAATCTCACATCCAGAACATTGTATTGCTGACATCCGCATGCCACGGATTCCTTCCCTCGGCCTCGGCAGCGCCATAAAAGATAGTCCTCGCCTTATCCAGACTCCACGCATCACACTCAGCCATGACTTTTTCGCGGTGAGTCTTCTCCTCGTCAATCTCACGGCCCAGCTTCTTGCGCGCAGTACGATCAGCATTGCGCAACGGACCGAATTTGGCGATGCGCATCTGCTCGAGCTCATCTTCGCGCTTGTGTTTGAGCCGGTCAAATGCGGAGCGGAGTTCGTCGCCTTTTGGGGTGCGTTGGTACATGTCGCGCAGATACTGGCGGCCTCGTTCGCAGAGACGGTCGGCGTAGTAGGCGGGTGATGCGTAGGATACGCCGCAGGGGGCGCGGACGTACGTGTAGCATAGTTCGTGCGTCTGTCAAGATGATTAATTGTCTAGTCGATATGGCTAGGATATAGGTGGTGAGAAGGTACTTACTAGTGTTCGCAGTTCGTTCATCTCAATGTCTTGATCTTTGCGCAGTACAAAATAGTGGGCTGGTATGGCTGTTCCTTTGATCGCTGCATGCGACTGCAGGTAGAAGTCGTTGAAGTAAGGGGACGTGACCACACTCTGAACTTGTGTTCCCGGCTTACAGTTTCCGTGTTCATCTTCCTTGCCTTTGTGTGGATAGAAGCGTACACTGTGGCGCTTTACGCAGACGAGAGCCGAAATCTTAACGGTTGGTCGGTCGATGGGAATATTCATTAGGCCTTCTCTCTCAAGCTCGTCCATGGCATCGGAGAAAGCTCGCCCAATCTGGGGTAACTCGACGTTCTTGACCTCCAGGAACTGGGCATCGCTGACGCCGTCGCGGTAGTAGATGATGTTTTTCGGAAGCGACTTGGACTGACTCTTGTAATCGCTCCCCTTCACCCAGTCGATGATTCGTTCTTTGACCATTGGTCGGACGTGATCAATAATCTAGAATTATCAGTAAAATCGAGGACCAGTGAACTTCAGTAGACTTACTTCTTTCCTCGATTGGTTCTGGAGGCGCATAGATCCGAGGAAACGACCGCCTGTATCGCCCACAGAGCCTACGATGGCAGCAATCGAAGGGCTACCTGGGATGGCGCCCGTCCCCGGGTGCGTGACATCAGCGCCAAGAACCAATGTATCCGGCATGATACGAGAGATGGCGCTCTTGTACGTGGAATGATTCACTCCGGTCGCTTTGAGGTTCAGCTTCAAGATGATGTTTGACATCTTCTTTCCAACGGGCTTCTGAACACATCGACGTGTGATACATAGTGAATTGAGTCCGAGTTCTCTGTCCACAATGATCTTGAAGAGTGCGTAAGCTGTAGGATTCTTGTCGGGTAGAACAAGTAGAGCGAGGTTTGCGTTCTTGGTTTTTGCTTGTAAAGTTTTGAGAGTTTTCTTCATTTCATCGTAGGAGGCGCTCTTGTACGAAGCCCAGTCCAAAGATAGAAGTGTGGCGACACCGTAGTTTTTATGTGTGTCTTTTGCTGGCCCCGCATACTCTCTGAGGTTGTTGAAGACCTCTTTGACGGTGTTCTCTAGAGATCCGATTGAAATTGCAATCACAGTAAACGTCTTGTTAGGTCGCTGGAGTAGTGATACCTCCCTAATATCCCAGGTTTCTTTACTGTTCGTTGTCATGTTGCCAGCATATCTTAGTACAGGGAAACCAAGAACGTTAGCGGGCACGCTCAGCAATGCAGGATTGAGAATTATTGCTGGGCATCCGGGCTAAATGTTTGTTGTCAGCATGTTCCGTGGGACTGCAGTGAACAACTCACCAGCTTTTTCTCCTGGAGCACATTCATACTCATCGCGGCGATGCACTCTAATCCAACAAGCGCCATAGCCTCGGGAGGTTTTTTACATGCAGCTTCAAGCATTCCTCCAGTCACCGAGTCGGGCACTAGGCCTTTCCACTTTTGATAAGGAAGGATCTTAAGGTACTCAGCTGGATACCATCTAGGTTCCTTTCGAGTGCCTAAATTGACGGCGGGGTGATTTGGCTGACTGATGGTCTTGCCATACGCTGTATCTTTTAGTATGTGAACGAATTGAATGGAAGAAGAACCTTACTCTTTTGGAAATAATCCCGAACGAATTCGCTCGTCCCATCTTCTTTCTTGAACTTTTGCGACCCAATCGGCTCTCCAAAACCTTCAATTGGCTTTGTTCGGGCATGGTCGCTGTTCAAACGGTCGAAGGTTTCGCTATCTGCAGGATCACCCCTGTCGTACATGATGTAGACGCGGACGCCCCTCAGAGGCCTCTCGTAGTCTCTGTTGAAGGTGAAGTGATCCTCAATAACTTCGCTCACCTTCACAGGGTTCCAAAATGCACTAGTAATGGCATTGACATTCAGGAGGATGGTGCCAGCGCCGGGCTTAACTGTGTAGGAGTATCCCCGTAATGTACAGAGGCTGTTGGATACCATAGGTCGATTCTCATTGCCGTTAGTGAGGAGACGATGTGAGGTCTTCAGCATGAACTTGTTTGCGCCCAACTGCAGTGCATTGGGATTTTGATCGAACGTTTTGGATACGAGAATGTTGAGCGCGCGTAGTACTGGCTGAAGGTCGGTGTTGGCTTCTCCTGGATCCAACATAGTGTGCCTAGTCAACCTTTCCACCTCTACCAATCCTTCATACTTCAGTTGGAAGCTAAGAGTAGCAGGGCCATCTTGGAGTGTGATTAAATGCCATGTAGAGGGGGCAACACTCCCATTTCCTGATAGCAATTTGTGATTTGAAGTCGTCAGGTGATTGTGTAGTTCCGTCCATGCAACTATCGTGTCGAAATAGTCTGTCGCAAACTTATCCCTGTGGGTACTGAGAAAATCGCATTGTTCGATGACTGTCTCAATCGCTAATCGAATCCTTCGTTTGCTTCTGCCAGTCATGACAGGTATGATCTTGTATTGACGAAGGGTGTGGCCAGGATCAAGTCGCATTTGGAAATGATTTGTAATGACTTGAAGAGGCTTAGGACCGAAAGACTCTCGAACCGGATACTGCAAGTCAACTCCTGAATTCTTGAGTTTGTTTAGGAGGTTGACCATCCCAGTTCCCACCTCAAGCGAGAGTGGTGCTCTCGTGAGAACTGTTGCGGCAGGGGCAGACTTCGGCGGCAACATGCCCAAGACAGTTATGTCGTGTTTGACATCGGCAACTGAATCTGTTTGCAGGGCCGTAGATGGAGAATCCTGGTTAATGGTAGAGTCTACGTTTGTCGAGTCGGAGCGTTCTTGCTCGGTACTCCGAGGTTCGGTCTCTGCATCGCGGATTTGCTGCTTGTCAAGAGTTGTATGATCGTCACCCTGGTCTTGCTCTTGAGAACCTTGATTATGATCGTCGGGATCAGCTAGTGCCGTTTCTTCATTCTCCTCAGTGATTTTTCCTTTGTCGGGATCGTTGGTGCCGCCGGGATAATCGCCGCTGCTTATCAACTCGTCGTAAAGTTTGTTGGCAGCTGGTCTCTTGAGTGGATCTAGCTTGTTCCAGTAGTTTATCTTCGAAGATGGGTCGTCGAGAAAACTCTTCATGTTCTTCTTGATCTGCTTTTTCTCTGTTTCCTTAAGTGCATGGTGCTCAGCCTTGGCGTTGCTCTTGCCTCTGCCTTTCCCTTTCTTACCACCAGCCATGTTGAAATGAGTGATGCTCGATAATGGCGTCTTTCAGCCAATCCAAGCCCGATATTATACTCCAGTTCTGGAGTTTGCTCTGTACCCAAGCTTGGTATGCTCGCACTCATGACGGAAGACTAATCCTCAATACGTGTGGATATTGATTGTACTTTGCCTGTGTGAAAACCGCTTGCAGTATCGAATTGCTTGTTTGTTGTTATAGATTTTGTGTGATTTGAAGTAGCCAGGCTCTCGCGTTTCCGATGAGTAGCTCGTTCTCCTCTGCGTTTGTATGGAATTGGTGTATGGTGCATCGCTTTGCTCGCCGCAGCAAGTCATATCGATTTCGTAAAGCCAGAGCAAGCGTCGGCACCGGCTTGCGTGGCAAACGTTGGCTTTGATGGCCGACAATTCGATGTATTCTATAAAACTGCGCCAAGTTTGGCGTGAATAACGTCTCATGATGGCGTGCTTGTCGAAGAAGGTTTGGCAGTAAGCGCAAACTATTCTATTCAACATCGGCGACGGTGCGCACAAGAGTGTAACCGAAGCTGCTGCCTGGTTTTATAGAACATAGAAAATTCTGGTACTAGCAGCTTACACATGAAAGAGAAGCATGGTTTTCGGGTGCACTGGTTAACAGGAAAGGCTGTGGTCAGCAGGAACTGGAGGCTGCGATTACTCACAAGGTTTGTGATATTGTACATGAGTTACAAAGCGATGTCAAGAGGCAGTGACGGGATGAGTATTAGGATATGTCTAACAGCAAGACCGGAAAGAGCAGGAAGATGGTGCTTTTAGACCTGGCTTGAGTCGCTTCATACCGACCACAAAATAAGCATTCGCGCGACCACTTCACCAGAACCGCTAACACCGCGACTCTTTCTCCTGAGATGTATAGGCTTGAAGCATGCCTTTGATTTCTTCGAGCGTACGGCGTGAGCTCGATGCCATGTGTTGTTGCACCCTGGAGCAATCGTAGGGACGGTTTACGGACTCTCGTTGCTGCATTGCGTCAAGTGAACAAAGCAGAAAGCTAGCGATTAGAATTGCGCCTTGGGTTTTCGATGGGCGAGATGTAAAGAGCCATGTGGATGGAACTCGGCGCCTAGGGTGTAGATTGTGTGCCGCCAATGGTGACGTCAGCACACTAACTTCTGCACCTCCGTCAAGTCCAATGGACGGCGGCGCACGAATGCAGGATGCGTCTAGGTAGACTGACAAGACATGCTGTATGTGTCGATATGACTATATTGGACGTGGTGAGTATGGAAAAGCGTACGTAGGTAGTGCTGCATTAGAGAGGTGAAGTGTAACGATTGCAGCTGGTTTAGTAAAGCTATTCGTACAGGGACTACGCAAGGAGATTGATTACTAAGAGATGCACAACCTTCAAACCATAGAACGCAGGAGCGATACCGTCGTAGACTTGAAGAAGTGAAGCAAAAATAACGGCCGTGATATGAGCGAACAGAACAACACGAACACCACAAAACTCAAGCGCACGACTTCCAATCCCAGATTCCTCACATCCAAAACATCGTGTCCGCAATACTATCCGCCCAGGGGTTCCCAGCGCTCTTCTCCGGCTCCTCCTCATCCCAATCGCGGTAGAACTCCTTCGCAACCTTCTTAAAGACGAACATCTTGGTCTCCTTGGCGATCTTCTCAGCATGCGCCTTCTCCATGTCCTTCTCTGACTTTTCCTTGCGGTACTGTGATTTATCGAATTGCTTCTCTTTGTCCGTCCTGAGGTCGGCCTCGAACTTGGTCTTGAAGTCGTTGAGATCATTCCAGAGAGTCTTGTCGTCGCCGTTGAAGTACTTGCGGATGTAGAGGCGACCTCGTTCACAGAGCCTGTCCGCATAGTACGTTGGTGAGACGTAGGATACGGGGGTCATGGATCGGACGTAGGAGTAGCATAGGTTATGCGTCCAGGTAATATTAGCATGGATATGAGGTAGTATTTAGGAGACTTACCAGATCGCGGAGGGACTCTAGGGTCAGGCCAGGAATGTCATTCTGGAGGACGAAATAATGTGTCGATCGAGCAGTGCCTTTAACACCGCTATGAGATTGGAGGTAGAAGTCCTGGTAGTATGGCGAAGTAACTAATTTGTCGACACAAGTACCAGGTAGACAATTCTCGTTACCGAATTTGTCTTTGTCTTTGGCGTTGATGGGATAGAAGCGAGTGTGATGGCGCTTGGTTACGATGACCGCGGTGAGGTTCAGCAACTGTGGTTTTAGGCCCAGATTCGCGCGCTTGGCATCGTATGCGTCACGGATGGCTGTCAGCTCTGTCTGCTGCACTTTAGGGTAGTGTCCCGATGACACTCCGTCCCGGTAGTAAATAATGTTTTTAGGAAGGCGGTTCTTTAGCGAATTGTGCACAGCAGCCCATGCGTTCAGTCGTTCGGTGACCATGGCTACGACTGAGCTATAATCTATGATCTACTAGGGTCAGTAACACTGTAACAAACACGTTGCATAAACACTCACCTCACGATCCGTCTTGTCGATACTTTGTAGGCGCATAGATCCAAGGCATTTTCCAGCATGATCGTCGACAGAGCCGACCATCGACGCAATGGAGGGTGTACTGGGGAAAGCGTTTGGAGAAGGATGGATTAGATCAGCTCCAAGTACCATCGTATCTGCCTTGAGCTCAGTTTTGACCGCATCGACTATGTGGTTAACACCTCCAAGTTTGAGATTAAGCTTCATCATGACGTTCGTCATCAGCTCCTGCTGATCGAGCTTGAAGCTCTGGACCAGACAGAAGGACTGCATGCCTACCTCTCAATCCGCCAAGTTTTTGAAGTCTCGATAAGTATTCAGCTCATGTTCGGGAAGCACTAGGATAACGAGTTTGGCGCTGTGTTTTGAGGCTTCATTGAGTTTGGACCGCAAGTCAGTCTCAGTAGTTGACTGAAGGAACGGATTGATCTTTTCAGTGCTGATACGTTGAGCTTGTTTCTCGGAGATGCCGCACTTGGCGAAATGAGGTATGAGCTCCTTGGCGTACCAGTCTGGAGTATCTGGGGCACAGCCTTTAACTGCGATAACGACGTAGTTGAGAATTTGAGGTGTTGTTGTGTAGAACTTGTGCTCTAGGTATTGCATCTCGGGTTTGACATGAGCTTTGTAGGGCCACTTCCAATGAGAAGCCTTCATTGCTTGAACAGTAGAGTTATCTTTTCGTCGATAGACCGGGGCGGGAAAGGGAATGACCATATGCGGAACCTGGAGCATGGTCGGATGGAGACGAAGAGGGATGTTTGCCTAGAAGCATGTCAGTCAAACTGGCGTCATTATATCTATCTACACTTACAAATGAAACTGAATCGCCGCTCGTAGTGAAACCAAGGCTACGGAGCCCTTCATTCTCAATGTACGCTCGGCTGATTTCCGGACTTCGACAAGCCTCGCCAACCATTGAAGATGTGTAGTTATCGGGCACTGGCCGAGTGTATGGCTGATAAGGCACAATACGCAGATGTTCTTGGGCGTACCAGATTGGATGTTGCCGCGAGCCAACATTCACTGCCGGTCGTCTCTTAACAGGAGGTGTTCCAAATACTGCATGCGTTAGTGGAGAATATGGCTTATTGAAAAGAAAACTTACCGTTCGTCAAATGGTTGAACACAGATGTTTCGGTCGCCTCCACCTCGTAGGGTTTGTCTTTTTTCATGATAAGCTTGCTGTTGCTGTCCATCGTCTTCTTCCAGAAGCTCAGGTCCTCGATATTGCCGCCACGTTGAAGCTCGCATACTCTCCAGTAACGAGAGTCTTCGCTGTTCAGGTGCTTCATCTTCTCCGGATCCAAGTCATTGCGCGTGTGGTCCACGTAGACATTCCTGCCAACCAGAATATTCGCTAACTTGTCCTTGTCGAAAGTGCGGTTATCATTGAGAAAGTCGGCAACATTGATAGGCCGAAAAACCGCGCTGGTTGAAATGTTGAAGTTCAGGACGATGTTACCCATTCCAGGCTTTACGTTGTAGAAGTAGCCCCGAATAATTTCGGGCGAGTCAGATACGACCTTGTTTTTGCTCACCAGCGGGACACGCGCCTTCTTCACGAAGAACTTGTTGGCGGATAGCTTGTGTACTTCAGCAGTGAAACTCTTGGAGATGACGAGGTTCAGACACTTGGCAATGTTGTCGAAGTTGGTGGTCTCGTAGCTAGGATCAGCGGATGCGTATCGTTCAAGATTGTAAATTGGTATCTCTTTGACGAAGCGGAAACGAAGAGCTTGCTTCATGCCGCCGACCGTAATGCTCCTACTCCACTCAGCGATGCCGTCATTCTTGAGATTCTCACCTTCGTCGAGCTTGAGATGTAGAGGCTTCCAGGACACGATAGTATCGATGTAGTTTGTCGCGAAGTACGTCTGATCCACCCTTAGGAAGCTCCACTCATCAATAGCGATGTTGACGAGGGCCCTAAGCTTCTTGCGATTCTTAGTATCCAGGTCAAGGATTTTGTATTCGTAGAACGTTGTGTCTTTCTCGACGCTGTATTCGAAGTGGTTTGTCAGGACCCTCTGACCAGCCGGATTGAAGAAGAAGTTTTGACGAAGTGCAAACTCTGGGTTCTGAATTTTGAGGGTCTTCGTTCTGTCCAGCAATTCTTTGGGAGGATTCCATTCTTTTCCGGTATTAGTGGGCTTCTGCTTCTCTTCACTAAGAGCTCTTTCCTCCTTAGGATAGTACATCTCGCATCCCGCGATGGAATTAGAGTAGTCGGGGCCGCGGATATGCTCTGCTGATTTAACAGGCGGTGGCTTTGTAGACGTCGTTTCGGCCTTGGATGGCTTAAAACCTTCACCACCACTGTACTGCTGGTCCTTTCCTTTACCACCACCACCATACTGCTGTTTTCTTCCTCTACCACCACCTTCTGCTAGCTTCTTCTGGACAGGCGGAGGAGCGACATACTTGTATCTAGCGTGTTTCTTCAAATACTCGTCGGCGCCTTGCGCAGCCCCAGGATTGAACTCTTTCCAGACAGTACCTTTCTTGCTAACACTATCGTTCGCAGGACAACTGAGAAGGGTATGGTCTGACGTGCCACACCTTGCACATGTCGTCGCTGTGGCATCGTCAACGGCGGCGTCGACCGCTCTCTGCGTCGCGGCTGATAGCATTGCTGGAGCCATGGTTGCGGTGTTAACAAAGTACAACAAGAATCTCGATCAACGAAAAGCTTGAAGAAAGTGACGCTCAGCTTGAAACCCTATCCTTATCCTAAGTATCCAGAAAAGGTATCAACTGTCTTCGCCGGTGCCGCTCTCAACACTGCTGTCCAGCAGCTTCATATACCCATCCACGCCTGTGTCTCATTGCTTGTCAATATCGTAAGACAAGCCGACGCAATCGTGTTTGGGCCGTAGTTTTCGAGCAACAAAGAATGCTCCCAGACAAGCTGTATCGTCTCACTGTCGTGCAGACCTAGCAAACCAGTGTTGGGGGTGAGTAAAGCGATGTGACAAGCGCTTGTAGGCAGATCGTTTCGATGTCCAAGGCTCATTGCAAAGAGCATCTATGATTGCCAAACTTGTTACAAGAGTCGCCGAGCTCATTGCCATGTACCTAGGTACCTTACAATCCCGCAATCAGCTTTGGCTCAACTGTGGACATTCCCTCAGGTTGAGAGCGTTACTCACCTTGACCTGAAACACAGAGCTTGATTTATTGTAACATGCGAAGAGCTCTAGAAGGGACATGTTAGACGTGAGAGTTTGGGTTAGTAAGTTACTTCAAGAAATCATAGAGAGAACCAGTTTGCTTGCGCTATAAACAGGAGCCAGCCGCCCAGTTTGAACCAACATCTACAGTCCAGTCCGTACATGTCTAATGTACAAAAAAAAAAGGAAGAGGCCGCCAAAGAACCACTCGTCCGAATGGCCCGGAACTAGAAGATTACAAGGTGATAAAAAGTGTGACACATTAAGTATAAGTCGGAGGAACAAAAACCGGGTATATGCAGGGAAGAGCCAGAAGGAAGTGTAGTGGAGTGCATGCAAGTCGTTCAGGTATCGGGAGAGAGAAGGGGAGGCGGATCGGAGGAAGACGTCTATTTGGCACCCGGTGGTAGCTTGACGTTGTTGGAGAGCCATGCCTAGTGGGGGTGTTAGTTGAGTAATGAGGAAGTAGGTTTTCCTGGTGGTTGAACATACCAATCCCTCGAAGATACCCTCTCCTGTTGTCGCGCAGCTGGGCTCAACCTTCCACACGTGGTCTTTGGCGATCTTGTCTAATTGCAGACGGTCTGAGACTTCCTTTGGTCGCATGGCTGTGGAGTGTTAGCACGAATGCTCTCCATGAGTGATTTTCATGTGTACGCACCTCCGCTAAGATCCTGCTTGTTTGCGAATACCAACAACAGCGCATCCTTCATTTCTCTGTCTTGAATAATCCTTGTGAGTTCCTGCT
>JAESFQ010000406.1_pt1 | contig 15618 bp, 23 predicted proteins | sample 9269431 | NCBI WGS metagenome assembly JAESFQ01 (sample SAMN14502588, study PRJNA617103) | algae metagenome | isolation source: Plectolyngbya sp. WJT66-NPBG17 and co-occurring heterotrophs from well... | place: USA: Mojave Desert, Joshua Tree National Park, California | collected 2006-08-06
CCATCGCGATACTGCTTCTTCTTTTCCAGATTGTCAATACCACCGAAACCACCGGCTGCCCGTCTCCTTTTCTTGTTTGTAACGTCCCGCCAATCGTCGGCTATCTTTGAGACGGACTGCGAGAAGTCGACGTGTATGCGGTGATCGTCGATCAGAACACCATCCATCTTGAAGTAGGCCTGCTCACAGTCCTTCTGATTGGTATACTCGATAAAGGCGTACTGCAGGCTGTCACCTGTGCGCTTATCCCTGATGACTTCGCAGCTGAGAATCTTGCCAAACCGCGAAAAGATAAGCTCTAGATCCTCGTCCTGCGTCACTGGGTTGAGCTTGCACACGAACAGCACGTTCTCAGGCGGTGCTACTTCGGCAAATGGCAGGTCGCCAACCATCTCGAGCGTGAGTGCTTGTGCGCGCGCCTCACGTTCTCTGCGGACCTTTTCCAAGGCTTCTGGGTCATTGTCCTCCTCGAGATTCTCATCGTATGCGACGCGGACGGTGGCGAGCTGCGCAGCTGAAGGTACAGGGCTCTCAGGTGGCTCCACGAGGCCAGCGGGGTCGTCGTATGGGTCATCGAGGACGACGGTGTGTAGTATGCGAATGTCCTTAAGTGGTTGGCCCTTGTCATCGACATATGCTGTGTTAATCTTCTCCAGCACGTCAAACCCCTCTACTACCGTTCCGAATATGGCAGCCTTGCCGTCCAGGTAGTCAATGTTTTGCCCAAGCGTTATGATGAACTGGCTCCCGGCGAAGCGCTCGTCTGGATCTTCGGGATTCGGCGCGGTAGCCATACTGACGGTGCCCATTTCGGCATGCTTGAGCTTAGGCTTGAACTCTGGCACAAACGTCTTCTTCGCTGGTTGTGCGGGGTCGAGCAAGCCCCATATTGAGCGGCCGCCGTCACTGTCTTTGGACCCGGGGCCAATGGGATCGCCAGTCTGAAAGGAGAAGTTTGGCTGGACGCTGTGAACGGGCGCAAAGTTGTAGTACTTGACTTTGCACAGCTTGAGAAAGCTAAGACGACAAACTATCAGTATCTATTGTATGCTCAGCTTGGGAAGACAGCGGGATCAAGCATGCAGCATGCAGGTGCGAAAACCCAAGGCGCGCGTGGGGATTGGATCGACTTACTTTTCACAGCATTTGGGCGCATCGTCGACCAACAGGTCGATGGTGATATCTCCGAGTGACGTTTCCAGCAGCACAGACATGGTTTGGGCTATGTTGTGCCGAGAACGAGTGTTTGTCGCAAATGTTCGCCAACGCGCGCGACACCTGGACAGCATCCGGGACCGCGTAGCCTTGTCGCTTAGTCACCATGACGTGACACCGGATGCGGCTTAGCGCCAGGTACATGGTGCCTTTCTCCACCTTCGCGTCTCGCAAGCTGCTAAACCAATACTCCCTGGGCAACGTACCTCAGCAGACTCTCTATCATCCCGCACTTCAGATTGCCTCTTACTTTCGCTGACCCACATGCAAGAGCCGCGTTTGGCGCACACACTACTGGCGTTGAGAGATCGAACTAGCGACACGCGAAAGCAATGCCGGCTCCCATGTCTGTCCAGCCATCATCCAGAAGCAGTAAGGGCACCTAGAAAGGGCTTTGGGTACTTGTGAGAGGCGGACCGTTGAGTGATACCCGGCGTCCGACAGCCATCCCTGTCTAATGTTCGGGAAGCCGCTGCGTTGCCTGCTGCACATCGATCCGAAATCCCCGGCCCCGTTTGTCAAGGGTGCTCAGCCAAAGAGAAATCTTCCACTTATACCGAAGTTCTTTAGCGTGTATACTGGGCACAAATCCCCGTCGCCGGCTGTTGGAATCCTGACGGCGGGCTTCTGCTTCTTGCTTCACGCTATTACCGACCGAAGCCTGACAGCCCAGACCTGGAGCGACCTGACATATTTCACGTTCTGCATCATGATACAACTCCTTCCGGCTGTGTAGAATGGTCTGTCGTCGTCTCTGTGCGTGAGCTGTCATAAGCTCCCCTATCCCATGAAGGAGACACAGCATGGCTGATAATTACAAGTGTGGTGACACTGTCACTGCGAAAACGGAGCTTCAGCACTTCGCTCGTGCATACTCGCAACCTACTCTGTTCAGAGACGCACAGCAAAGATGGATCCACGAGCCTTGTAATCTGCCTGTCATCCCAACCCCACAGACCTTAGACAGATCATGAGCAACCCGCCGCAGCCGTGCAACATGAGTCAGGAGCTAGAGCATTTCCAGATGCATCAGACCAGGGCATGGATCTTTCGATCGATGAAGGACTGCCTTACGATGATGGGTCATCTGTGAGAACTGTGCATCGAAGTTTGCTTGTTCCTTGGCGTTGGTCTGTGCTGTGTGCATTACCTTGTTGCATCGAGAGACCAGCCATTCTAGGTTCTCGTCGTATGCGCGCAAAAACACTGCTCCTCCATACCGAGAGTGCCATTTGGACTCTTGAGGTGCAAGGTACGCTGATGTCAGCCAGAGGCAGGCTCGATCTTCACATAGGTCCAAATCACTCACTGATGGTAAACGCGGGACATTGTTTGAGATGTGCTATGTAGCCTCATTCTCAGGTTGGTTTTGAGTGTAACGATCTGGAAGCCGGGCTATCATCGAAGACAAATGTTTCGTACGATATAATTCAGAATAGGCATAGAACCCACCGGGACTTTTCCCCAGCTTTCCCCGTATATCCGCTCACCGTGGGGCCGTGAGATACGCTAGCGGCAGGGTACATGTTCAATGTGAAGCTGTTGGGTCGCGAATCGTACAATTCTTTGTCTAGGCCTTAGAACATTGCCAGCGATCAAACTGGTGAAGTCGGACGGATTGCTAGCAAATGACGTGATCATGGATTCTACCAGCGGTATTGGCTAGAGAGTACGCCAGTCAACAGGTTTTTACGGAGGTGGCTGCTATCTGCAGGTACGTTTCATCACAAGCCATGTACGCTCAAGTCGATTAGTCGAACGAGCAACAAAGCTTTCTTGGAATCAAACATGTTAACACGTACTATAAGTTCTACTCTGAGCGTCAAGAACCGGCAATATGCGCTTGTGCCGGTTGAGAGCTTGTCATGACCGTTACAGAGTCCGCGCCTCGCAAGTTGAGTACGTTCAACGCTTTCCATATCCCTGCCAGCCTCGCGCGCTCTTCTTGGACCAGAGCATATCAAATAACAGCGTCAAATTTGCGCCTTATATCCCGGATCCGCGGTAGTACTAGGCAGGTTACAAACATTTGATGAGTGTTTGCGAAAGCTTATGCTTAGTTGATAACGTGGCTTCATTGCAGTGGGCAAAGAACTTCAGTGTTTGCCGACTGGGCTATATGCTGAAGCCTCACCAATGTGAAATGGCTCCATCGTGGAATTAATGGCGGTCAAACCATAAACCCTCCATAGGTCTGTCGTCGGCTCTGGCGCTGTTCTGCAGTAGGATTAACACAACGACCAAAGCCGTACGATGTTTCACCTGCTTTCTTCTCCGCGGCGCTTGGACAGTGCTCTTTTGGAAGCACACTTTCAGTACCCCTGCTCACCAGCGGTGATCGTATCGCGTACCCATGCATGCAGGTGCCCGAGGAAGCTAATAAGATAGTCTCCATCAGTGACGGAAGTACAAACAACATCTTGGTCGATGCCAACAATTGAAGTCAATCATTCGCATTGCTCCAGCCACGTCAATTCAACTGTTCTTCTCGTCCAGTATCACGATCTTTTCGGATGCAAAGAGCTCTTTTAGGCTATAAACGTAGTCCTGCCAGCCGATCATCGTTTGATCTGCTCACCCGTCGATTACAATTTTTCCGTGGAGCAACGCTCACGGTCCAGTCACTGCCTACTGAGCACTTTTGACTCGGGCACGGCACCTTGCGAACGCTATCCGAATCATCCTCGAGCGCAATTTGCCAATAGTCGGTCTTGTTGGTCTCAGTGCGATGTAAGTTGGGCCCTTGAGTTCAGACGATTGAAACAACTAATGTTTAGTCGATTCGTCAGTATGCACATTATGGAGTACGACAACCCACGACGTTGTTTGCCCCACAATTTATCGTACCCGAACTACATCTACAATGACCGCAATGCTCCGCTAGCTCTGGCCCACAACACGAGAGAAAACCCACGCGGCTATCCTATAGGCGGTCCAGTAGGCGGTATGCATAGCCGGGCGAGCATGGAAGAACAGATGATGGGCAGTGGACCCGCGAGACGTCGCATTGCAATAGCAGTAAGTAAAGATGTGCTCCAATGACAACTGGGATGCTTTCACCGCAACAGAAGATATGGTTGTTGTCCATTTCGCTTTCCAGATTTTGCACATCCTTAGCTGCAGCTTTCACTGACACTATCTGCAGTGCGCACGTTGCCGTAAGAGAAAGATCCGATGCAGCGGTGATCCTGGAACTGGTCTTGGGTGTACCAACTGTCAATCGGCTGGAGTTGACCCAACGCTTTGCCAATTCCACAGAGTATGTTAACTGCTTGACTTGTATATACTCGCTCATTTCGTTAGGTGGGATCCGACACCGTCCATAAGGTATTAGACGACAGGAGTATGGCTTACAGCCTTAGTAGCATGGCTAATGCGAACAACATGGTGTCCATGTACTCCACAGGAAGTAACAGCGCTCATTACCCGCGCCCAATGCCGACCGAGCAGTACCCGCAGCTCGATACGAAGCCAGTATACCAGTCAACCTGGTCTTTACCTTATTCAGAAGACACATCCCCCGTTGACGCTTACAACCTTGACCAATCGACGGCATACCCGTCTCAGTCTCCAGCAATGGCAAATACCGGCATGTATTCACCTACTTTTCGCTGGACTCAGCCGACTGCGAAACCTGTACAACATGAAAGCACATACTTTGATCAGGACTTACAGTTCGCTCATACAAATTCTCGGCTGGCTACATCTTCAGATCTATCCCCTATCAATAGCGGATTATCATCGCTGCGTCTGTCGTCGTTACCTGATAGGACCCAGCCCCGACACCGTCTTCCTCTGGATTCTGGCGTACCTCAGAGACAGCTCCCAATGCCGCAACCGAGCCCGGCACAGACTAATCGTAACGTTGTAGATCAGATGCAAGATGCTCGTCTTCGCTCTGCTCAGGTTATCAGTACTTCAGCTATGGACAATAGAACCTCATTCTCGAAGCCCTTATCTTGGGTTACCGCCGACAGCGACAGTCTTACCAACGCGTCCGGGACTGTAACAACGGACGCTTTCACCCAAGGGATAATCCCGGCTGCCCCAGGCAATACGGAAAGCAGAATGAGCTACATACCCAGCTCACCATCCGCCGCTGATGACGCCACTACAAGAACCACCGCATCTCAACTGGAGCTCAACTTCAACCCACCCGGTCTCCTCGATGCGATGGGTGCGCCAGTGCCAGCCTCAAACTACTCATACGTACGCGAGAATCGTCAAATGACACGCCCAGCGTCGCAGACGAATCTGTACAGCTATAGCCCCGATTCTTTGTCGAAGCGAAACTCGATGGGCGGCGAGTCATCGAACAACTGTGCACTGGTGAGCGGCCATCGCTATACACCCCTGAGTCACCCCAAGACACAGAGCTCACCAGGAAATCGCAGCTTACATCACGATTCGTGCCAGAGCCGGAATCTGCAGCTTCACCGCACCTCCATGGGGAACCTCAACAGCACCTACTGAGATGCCACCATCTAGGTTCACGGGCGGCCTGTTTGTCTCCATCGGTCCTCTTGTCTCGTCACTATCGCGGTGCACACCTTCTTCTTCACCATCTTGGAAGACACAATGGCGCAGCGGTATGCCAATGTACAACACCTCACAAACCCCACATCCTCGGACGAAGAGCTTCAGTCGGCGGCTCATTCTTCTCACGCATGCTAAATCCAACAATCAGTTCGTCCAAAGTTATGCCATCAGCACGAGCATGGCTCTTGACACGGTTCACGTTTCGCTTTCAAAGTTCTCCACCGCAATCGGCGAATCTCATTCCAGCTGGCATTCGCCAGATCCTATTTGTTCACTGCTTATACAACGCTGTGTTGTAGCCCGCTGTATTTGTGTTATTGTTCTACACTACATTGCTCTCACCATCATTCTTACGTTACATTACGACTGTTTCTTGCACGGGCGGCTAATCTCTATTCTTGTACATCAACATCACTATCATGTCTTGTCACCGAGACCAAACGCCAGGGCCACTCTTTAAGCACATCCTACATTCTTATCACGTTCACACTCGATCAAATTGGCAAAAAAAGTCTCAAGCCTCGTGTGTATACGGTTGCTGCGCATGCGATACCAAGGAAAACATAGGAGGTCATGTACGGGATACTTTGTACTGATTAGCATAAAAGGTGTCATGAGCGAATAATGATAATCGTAACGATGTTCAACCCCACGGTTCCACCTTGCGGAGTGACTCAAAGTACTGCCGCCGCCTGACGCGCGTTGTTCACCACCTCTCATGTTGTTCCAAGACAGCATGCACGTTCTCGCTTCTCCAATGGGTTTACATTAGGCTGCGTTACCACACCTCAGCAGCATACCCCTGCCATGCTTGCAGACACCTCCTCTCGATCCTGACCTGCATGTCACGCATCTCCAACGTCTCGCTGCAGAACTCCGAAAAAGGATGCATACACACCTCGTCACGGAAACCGGTCCACCAATCTCTGTTCCACATACCGCTTCCAACCTCGTCTCCACACACATACATGCACAGCAGAGTACACACCGCCCCCATTCTCTGCACCAAACGCAGTAAACGAATGCGTTTCAGAAGGCGGGTCGCGGCTGCATCTGGACCCTGCCGCAGAGCAGTTGCAGGCATATCCATCCCGCTCGCGTTACACACGTATGCAGTCACACAAGCACAAAGCCGGTCAGCAGGTGTCACACAAGGACGTGCAGGCAAGAAGCGTCAGTATGAGGCTCCACATCAGTACGGTGCGCTTCCGGGGATTATGCTGGAAGTGCTGCATGTACGCTGTAGGAGGGCGCTCATGGATGGGGAAATGGGCTGATGGGCGGTGTGATGTGCGTGGATGGGGAAGAGGTGCCGGTGATGGTGTGGTGTACATATGTAATGGGTGGCAAGCTAGAAGGGCGGCTTGTGGTATCGAAGGATTTGGTGTTGGTCTGGTTTGGGGGTTGTGGGTGACGGCTGAGCAGATGTAGGGTGGGTCGTGGTCCGCCAATGAGAGCATTTGGCGCTGGCTGACGCTAGTATGTTGGTGTGAAAGCTCTCGCTCAGCCTTTTCTCCTTTCGTCCTATATACTGCTGTCTACCGGTCTGGCGTCGGATATTCTCTAATCAGGAGAAAGAAATTGTTGCCGTTCAGTCATGGCTGGGTCGATAGTAGATGTTCCGCGGTTTTGACGTCATAGTCACAGGGCGCAGGCCATGACATTTCAACTACTCATGCCAGAGGTATTCGAGAATTGACCACATGGAGAGCTGAGTCATTGCTTCCTATCAACGCAGAAACCAATGCATAGGTTATGTCTAACGACTTTGCCATCGTAAATGGGCCTTTGAGTGATGACATTCTATTCTCTCGAGCGTTCTTTGTGTCCCTCCCTCATTCACTGTCCAGACTCCTACTTGGCATACCGATCTCGATGCACAACTTCGTTTATCGCAATTATCAGTAGTCTACCAGTCCCTCTTTCTTCTCCCTCCGCTAAGCTCCACTCATGAAGGACGATTAGTACCACATACAAAGACAAAGCACGTAGATTAAGCCCTCTCGCTCTTCCATCCTCAATAAGTGCTCGTTGTAACACCCAACCTCCCCCCATCATTAACAAGCACCAACCCATTACAAAAGCTACCCGCCCGACCCGCAAGATACAACACCGTCCCGCCCATCTCCTCCTCTCCACCGAAACGACGCGCGGGGATAAATTGCGCATCATCGACGCTCTCCGTTCCAGGATCTCTTTTCTCGATGATTGCATTAGTCATCTCAGAGGGAAAGACTGGCGTATGACATTAGCAGAGGTATCAAAGACTTTGGGGTGAGTGGAGACGCACATCCAGGAGCCAACACATTAACGCGAATACCATACGGTGCAAGTGCTGTACTAGCATGTTTGACCAGATGCATGATTGCTGCTTTGGTTCCTGCATATGCTGGCGGGCACAGCCATTCACGCAGGAAAGCACCTACGCTGGAAGTCACGATGACTTGAGACTGGATACTCGGTACTTTGCTACTTTCTTTCAGTGGCTTACCGAAGCCACCAGTTAGCGCGTTCTCATTTCCTGAATCCAGTAGTTCGAGGAAAGCTAGCATGCTGAAGTACGTCGCTGTGGTGTTGACGTGGAATGTTTGTGTGAAATCTTCCATGGAAGTGTTTTCGAACATGTTCCTCCGCAACTCTTTGATGCTTAGACCTGGTACGAAACTTGCTGCCGTACCATGGATGCCGGAGTTTGCGACGAGCAGGTTGATGTAGCCTGTATCCTGGGTGATGAAGTCGACGGCGGCTTGTAGCGATTCTTTCGATGTGATGTCGCATTGCAGTGGGACGAGGTTTTCATGTTGTGCGGCCGCGGCATCGAGTTTATCTTTGCGGCGACCAAGAATGTAGACTTTGGATGCGCCGGCGGATGAGAGGGACTGGGCGATCATGAGACCGATGCCTGTAGCTCGTGTTAGTAGCATGATTTGCAGTTGAGATTTTTGAGGCCAATAGTCGGAACACGAATCAAGCTGAGACAACCAAAGAAAGTGAAGATACCTGTGCCTCCCCCCGTGACAACAGCAATCATCCCTTGGACGCTGAAAAGCTGTGAAGTTTTCATCTTCAGCTTCTCGGTTGCAACTGAAGTCAGTTGCAGTATGAGAGACTACAGTTCGTATGGTCGAATATTTATACTTGTCCATAAGGAAATCCACGATGTAGTGACACATAAGCTCTACACGAATGCATATGAGTACTATGCCTTGGCTTCCGCATTCAGTGTGAAGTGCGATGAACGTCTGACAGATGACGAAGAGCGATAACTCCGCAAAATCCGACAACACGTCCGATGTCCACACCGCGGCTTACGAACTCCAAGATCATGATCGAGGAACAAGCCTCAAAGTAACCCATGACGGTCTTTGATAATATCGGTAGCCTGCTCATTGTCAGCATGCATACCCACGAACTTTTCTCAATCGTAGATTCGTCTTCTCCGCTCCAGCTTACACACTAGCCTGTGGCCCGCCACCAGGAACAAGGGGCCACGTACTTGAATTCACCACACTCAATCCAAAGGTACCATAGACTTTGTTGTACGGGCCCACATCATCGCCATATTCTCTTGGCATCGTATCAACAGTGCAGCATTGATACGCGTTGCTTGGCTGCAAGGTCGCTCTGATCTTCTCCTCAATATCCTGCTCATTGCTGACACCCGATGCAGGCGCTGTCCCGATGGGGTGAAGAACAGCGAGATCGGGTGTGGCTATTGGTTCGCGATTATTCATGTAGATTGCGTATGACATGTCGAGGTCAGTTGGGTCAGTAAGTGTGCCGTAGTCTATGAGTCGAGCGTCGAGAATGTTGGTTAGGTTTACCTTGATATAGCCGCGGCTGAGAGAGCGCGTCATGTAGATGCTTGTCTCTGGACCGGTATTCCAAGATGAACCGCCTACAGCTTCGGAGTCTATGTCTTTGATGATGATAGCATGCTGCTTTTCGTAACCGCTGAGAATCACTGCGTCGATATCCCCACCGAACATATCAGCTGAGGAGAGAAAGGCAGCTCGAGACACGATAGATGAGGAGGCGTTTGTCTAGTTCGACAGTGGCAGCTGGATCATGAGGTCACCGGTTGTACCAGTAAGGCCGTGTGCACTCGGCTTTCCCGTATCGTAAAGAGCGCGTTGTTCGGTAGCATATGTGGCATTTGACTGCAGAGAACCGCCATTTGGAAAGACTCTTATGAATTAAACTACAACCTCTTTCACTATATCTACAAAACACACAACCACTTAAAAACTAAGCCACTCACCGCTTAGCCCACTGTATATAAACGTCCTCAGGCCTATTAATCTGCAACGTCAAAACCGGCTGGCTGTCCTGTAACAAGTCGAGCAAGCGCTGTCTCGCCAGTTGCGTACTTTCCCCCTCACGTGCAATTGGTCGCGCACTACATGTACGAAACAGCGTCGCAATAACAGCTACGAATTCCACCTGCGACATCTTCTGCCCAGGGCATACACGCGGACCAACAGACCAAGGCATAAAGGTGCCTTGCGGTGGCGTTATGAGCGTGGGTTCTGGTGTGTCGGGTCGTAGCCAGCGCGCGGGTTTGAAGGACAGGGCATCAGAACCCCATGTCGAGTGTGAAGTATGCAATGCCATTGTATTGACGTAGATAGTGGATGGAGCCGCGATCTGGAACGGCGCGTCTGCGAAAGCAATGTTCTGGCTAGTGGTTATGGATCGCATAAGGAGGGTGACGGGTGGGAAGAGGCGCAGGGTCTCGAGCTAGATTGTTGACTCGTCAGCACCGAACATCGAATGAAGTAGAGGCTAGGGAGCTAGCCGTCCCTGAATTAATCATTCAAGGATGTAGGTATGTCGGGATTGTGATAACTTACCATGACGGCTAAACATCGGACTAGTTGCGGAAACGCAGTCGCATAGTCTGTTCGTGACATGTCAGGTCCTCCAAACACAGTATCGATCTCGGTCTGAATCCAGGCTTGCCACTCGGGATATACCGCGAGCAGCGTGACAGCGTAGGCCATTGTGTTTGCAGTTGTGTCGAAGCCAGCAGCAGTGAAGATGAAGAGATTCCCTGCAATTTCATCCTCTGTGAGAAACTTCTTGGTGATCTTGTCCGACAACTCTGGTGTTGAAGTGTCTGTAGAGTTCTTCTCCTGGTCCGAGAGGTGGACAAGCGTTTTCATGATGGTGTCTGGATTGTTATTTGGACTCTCAGTCGCCTGTGTGACATCTGGGGATGCAGAAGCACTCTTTTGGCGCTCTTGATTGAGCATGTCCTTTGTAAGCCCTGGCAGTCGCTTCAGTGCTGTACCCAATTGCTGTGATACCTGCGGCATAAAGGGTAAGCCTAGAAAGCTAGCAGGAAGAAACGCAGCGTAGATAAGTTTCTCAGTGACCAAAGAAACAGCATCTACGTATGAGATGTCTGCAGACAGTCTGATTGATGGTGGAGATAAAGCGAACGGCTTGTTGTGACCATAGGCGATACGGGCGAGGACGTTTATCGCGATTGTACGAAGACCACGAACTATCTTAGCGGGTCTCTGGACAGTATGAGGCGAGGAAACTGAGAGCAAGAGGTCTGCCAGGCACGATGCTTGTTCTACGCTCACTCTCCATACGTCTGAGCTAATGCGTTCGTTCAGAGACGGGGCGACGATACGACGTTGGCGGGACCAGGATTCATCTTTGGCCTTGGACCGATGAGTCAGTCGATCACAATGTACAACGTGAGCGTTGAACTTACTGTTACAATGTTTGAACCTAAGAACCCCATAGTCTCGGTGGTAATGTCTGGATGGACAAAATCTCTCCTCCTAGACATGATTGTATGGGCCATAGATGGGTCCGCACAAACAAGTCGATTGAGCCCTGTAGTAACAACGACAAAGACGGGTCCAAGCTTCTCATGGATCGCTGCCTTTTCCCTAAACTCCCAGCCCCAGATGCTGAGTTCTACGGTAGCGAATATAGGTGTAGGAAGGATGAAGCGAAGAATAGGGCGAAGAGGAACGGAGAATATGGACCAGAATACCTAGAAGTATGATCAGTTTCCAATATCTGTATCTGAAGAGACAGACAAGAGTATGTGCAGATTGCTTCAAGTACACGATTACTCTTTGCGAGAGGAGGAGCGGTAACTTACGCTATCAGGATCATAAGGGCATATAACGATTGGTAGCCCAGTAGCGAGAGCTGCTCGATAGTTGTTGGTGAAGCTCCATAGCTTGGAAGCAACGAATAGCAACGCTATCGTTACCACCCCGGCAATGAGAGATGCCATAGGTTTTGAAGATAAAGGCGTCGGGAGCAATGCTCAATGTCGAATAATGTCCCACCGTACTTTGGAGTTGCGCCTGTGATACCTTTCGTCTCCTATCTTCAATATACCTGCAGTAAAACAGAACAAATTTGCGTGAAGACTGAGGCCTAGGAAGCAGTGTACCTAGAAGAGGAAAACAACGGATGCATTTTGTGTTTCAAATGTAACCTCACGATTATATAGACTTGACTAGAGACATTCTACCGGAAGTTTCGTTTCCGGGTCGTACGTTTTACTAGTGTCGGTCTTACTACTTTGTCTGTACATGCGACGCCTAGGTTGGTAACATACCTACCTGTGTGAAGGAAATCCCGGTTGGCCGGAATGAGCTAATAAGATACAGTATCTCGCGGGAATGCCTGTTGACCTTGCGCTCTTTTCAGCTAGTTCCGGCCTTTCGGGTTTTCGCTTCAGTACCGTGTCCGTGCACTCAATGACCCAGTTCGCTCAAAAAAGCTACCAAGGCAAGAAAGGCTTTTTCGTGTAAGCGACATCATGAATTGATTTTGCCCTGCTCGTCCTGCAACTCCAACTACTTCTCTTCGGCGCATAAACCTGCTGACATTGACTCGCGAATCTTTGAACTTTTGATCCTGCAAACGCCTATCTCAGATGGCAATAGTAATGCTGATGTCAGAGACGGAAGGTTGATATTCGAGATTAGGTTTAGGCTTTCGAATCCTCCGACTTCCGGGTTCGTGGAGCGAGAGCGTTGTTGCTGTGCAGGGTAGCCGGAGATTCATTCATGCCAAGGTGTTCGAACATCAGTCACATCAGTCAATTTTGAAAACTTTTAATCAGGGGTTCTTAGGTGTGCGCCGTTCGTCAGGGCTGCCTTAACAGGGCAGCACTAAACACTCGGGTCAAGCTGAGGGGCTACAGCACCGGGAATTGCTCACTATCATCCACCTCATCTGGGCTTCTCGACGTAACATAGAGCGCTCTGGCAAAACTGTCGATCACTAGCAACAGGTCAATGGCGTCCTTCCGATATGAACCGCTCCAGAGTGCGACACAGGAGATTCGACTTGTTCATCTTCTACCCGGCAGATTTGAGGATGACATCGAAGTCCGAATCGTCCATTCGCCATTTCCCCTACCTGACACACCTCCACCAAAGGCAAACAACTTTCAGATTGATTCTGTCCGGACCTTGATCGCTCGGCCTTGGACAATAGAAGAAACCGAAAGTGGCGACTTCTTGATATTCAACGTTGTCACTGGTGAGACGCGTCCTCTTCTAACCATCGCACCGTCTCTTGAGGAGACTTCAGAATACCAACCGCAATACGAAGCTTTGTCATACACCTGGGGAGATGCTGATGTCTCGGAATACGGTCGGGTTGAGAATAGCCAAGGCAGTGGCGGGCCTTCTGCGACATTGGGGTTACGTCCCAACCTGGCCTCCGCGCTTCGCTATTTGCGCTACTCAGATGAGCCGCGGGTCTTATGGATTGACGCCATATGCATTAACCAAGAAGATATTGAAGAGCGCAATGAACAGGTGAAGAGGATGACTAGCATCTACACATTAGCCCAGCGGGTGATAGCATGGCTTGGCGAGGAGTCCAACAACAGCAAGCACGCACTCGCAACATTACAGCATATCGGGCGGCAACTCGAAGCAACGAAGAGCGGCCGGATCATTGCCGCACCCGATGCCACAGAGCCAGACCAATGGAGGAATGATCACGCGCTGTCCTTCGATCAGCGGATCTGGCAAGCTCTAATCATTCTCGTGGAACGTGCCTGGTTTTACAGGCTCTGGTGCTGGCAAGAGATCAATCTAGGGAGCCGGGACGCTTTTCTTCAATGTGGCAGCGATACGATACCGTGGAAATTTTTTTGGCGGGCGGTACTCTGTTTACACAATAAAGACAATTTGCCCTCGATGCGGTTTCGTGAGCGATGCCGTCATATCGTGTTACTTAAATGCGACGCGATGGGCCACTCAATGAGCAATATACTGGACGTCGGTCGAAGCAAGGGCTGTGCTAATCCAAGAGATAAAATCTACGGACTCCTGGGCATCACATCAACATCTTTTAGCTCCAGTATCAAGGTTGACTACCTACGATCCGTCGGGGACGTATATAAGGAGGCATTCCTGACGCATTTGAATGCAACGAAACGGTTGGAGCTATTGAAACATTGTGATCTAGCCAACCGTCAAATCGGAGGACCGTCTTGGGTGCCCGACTGGTCTAAAACAGAATTTGCAGCTCCAATTCTAAGCGAGCAGCTTTCTTCTGGGATCTCACGGGCATGGTTTACATACGCAGAACCAGACGTGCTTGAGGTTGTCGGAAAACAGTATACTACGATTGAGACTGTCAGCGGGATGGCTTCTAAGATCGAGGAGGAGACGCTGCTGGCGGTTGGAGATTGGTTCCAGCATTTGCCAAACAAAGACACTTACGTTACGGGTGAGACTATGGAAGCCGCATTTGCCCTGACGCTTTGCATGAACCGGACGAGAAAACGACACCCATACAGCCATTTCTTGAGCATTCCAGAATGGGTCGGTATGCTCCGCAATATTCTGTGCCTGACTGCCACCTCTCAGGATGACACGATATACTCCGCAAGAGAGATCACAAACACAATACAGAAGATTCGCGGTCGCCGACTTTTCACTACTGAGACTGGGCATATTGGCATAGCTCCAGCTGGTGCTCAAACTGGTAAGAGTCACGCCATAGGTCCACTAGGAAAACTTCTAACTGGCTATTACAAGGGGACTCGATTTGCCTTATCTTAGGGACTTACTCCCCCATGGTCTTGCGTCGGACTTCATCTAACCGATTCCATGTCGTGGGGGAATGTTACGTGCATGGTCTCAGTGACGCTGTTGGCATCCTTGGGCCACTGCCAGACCACTGGGAGACAATTATCAAAGGAGATGCCTCGGGAAGACCAACGCAACGTTTTGTACACCTCAAGGGCCACGAGGAGACTTTGAATGACCCACGGCTGGAACCGTTGCCATGGAACTGGGAGCGAGCGACGTACGAAAGACTCCCTGATGATCCGGCCATGTTTGAAAGATTCAAGAATCTCGAAACCGGTGAATTAGTGAACTATGATCCGCGATTGTCTCCGGAAATGCTCGAGGCTCGCGGGGTTGAGCTGCAGTCCTTCAGGCTCACCTGAGAAACAACAAGGAGTTGGACCGGGACTCTTCGTCCTGTGAGCGAAAATGTGAACAAATTAGCAGCCGCGTTCGCTAGCGACTGTAACTGTTTATAGCTAGAAACGTTGCGCAAAGTGTGGGGGTTTAGCCTTACACTGCTACTGTCAGGACGCAGCCCTGCACCACTATGCCATGCAACCAAAAAGGTACTTATGATCAGTGAACTACTGGTCATGGTGTCAGGATAATGTATATCGTCAGCCAGGCCTGACAATATCTTAGTTACGTGTATAAGCGTACAGCTCGCTACTATGGTGAACCAAATCCCTGGCTCACATGGTCCTGCGTACTGAAGCCTGAGTTAAGAGCACATTGTGCGCGAAATTCATACATTGGATGTTCCGCATGATGGGAGGGAGGGCACAGG
>JAESFQ010000407.1_pt1 | contig 15591 bp, 21 predicted proteins | sample 9269431 | NCBI WGS metagenome assembly JAESFQ01 (sample SAMN14502588, study PRJNA617103) | algae metagenome | isolation source: Plectolyngbya sp. WJT66-NPBG17 and co-occurring heterotrophs from well... | place: USA: Mojave Desert, Joshua Tree National Park, California | collected 2006-08-06
TCAAGGCTCGGTGGGCCTGCGAGCAGGCGCATCAGCAGCTCAAGCAAGAGCTGGGCTTGGGCCACTTCGAGGGACGGTCCTGGACCGGGCTGCACCGACACGCGCTGATGACCTGCATCGCCTTTGCCTGGCTGCAGCACCTTCGCCTCGCCGGGCAGCGCCCGGCGGGGGCGAGGAAAAATGCCGGGTCAAGTTCCGGGACCGCCACCATCGCCGAGCCTGCCAGCTCTACGCCGTGCCATCATGGCGCGACTGTTCGCCGACCTGATCCCGCCGATCCGATGTCCACACTGCCGGCGGAAGCTTAGGCCGCCGCCTGACTTCAGACTGCCCAGGTAGTGCTAGTAGCCATTCGCCCGCGCCGCAGAGTTTCATGCCGGTGCTGTTGACCAGCAGGTTGTGCAGTGCCACGGCGAAGTTGCAGGTCGCGGCCGAGGTGGCCAGCCCGGCGATGGCTGGCTCAAGGAAGAGGCCGAAGCATTGCCGCAGACCCATGGAGACGGCAAGGAGGGCTGCGGAGACGATGACGATTCGCCCGAGATGGCGGGAGGGCGCGGCTTTAGGCATCGGCCGCGACCAACTTCTTGCTCATGTAGACGGCCGTACCGTTCAGGAACGGCGTCTCGCTGTCCACGCGGTAGCCAAGCCGCTTGTACAGAGCGATGTTCCGGACGAAGGCGCCATTCGTCACCAGCCGCACCTCGGTCACGCCGTGGTCGCGGGCGAGGGTCTCGGCGTGTGCCATCAGGCGCGACCCCTAGCCCTGGCCCTGCCGCGCAGCGCTGACGGCGACGTTCACCACGGTGAGGGTGTCTGACCCCAGCGACGTCTGGATCAGTCCGACGAGCTTGCCGTCGCTGAACAGCGGGTCGAAGCGGTCGCTCTGGAGCGCCGAGGCGTAGTCCACGGTCATGGGCAGGGGTTCGCGGCCGATGACCGCCACCCAGGCGCTGTAGGCTTCGCGCGTCAGTGCCGTGATCGCCTCAGTATCCGGATGACCGGCCTGACGTATCGTCAGTGCTGGTGGGTCCGAGGAGTTCTCAGGATCGGGCGATCGCGGCATGGCATGGCTTTCGTTTCTACGGGCCAGCCTAGGGTGGCCGGGCAAGCGTTGGCAGGTGAGAAACGTTCATCGGGCAGGAGCCGAACTCATTGGGCTGTGGTGCGGGCGAGAATGAGACTTCGCCCATGACGCTCAACACCAGCACCGCCATCGGATCGGGGAAGCGCCATGGAGCATGGTGACTTCGGTATCGCGCTTTTCCTGCTGGCACCTCGCCGCCGTGAGTGGGAGGGAATCGGTGACGAGCCTGTGCCAGCACGAAAGCCACGGCGCAGACGGTTGAGACGCGGCCTGCTCTGGCTGTGGTTGACCCTTCGACCTGGCCGGCGCGGCACGCGGCTCCCCGAAAGGCTGAGCGCCCAAGAAAGGCGCGACTTGGGGCTGGATCGCTAGGCGGGGATGAAGCCGGGCGCCTGTTGGCGCTGGGACCGGCTCCGGTGAGCCGCCCGGGATCCACGCGAGACAACGGAGACGACGGATGCGATTGTACTATGCGCCAGGAACCTGCGCCCTGGCGGTGATCATCGTTTTGGAGGAGATCGGGGCATCCTACGAGCTCCGTTCGGTGGATTTCGCCGCCGCTGAGCAGCAGACACCTGAGTTCCGCGCGCTCAACCCGCAGGGCCGGGTCCCGGTGCTAGTGACCGAGCAAGGTTGCCTGACCGAGACGCCGGCGCTGCTGGTGTATCTCGCTCAGCGCTTTCCGGCTGCCTGGCTCATACCCCAAGGGGACACCTTCGCCTTCGCGCAGCTGCAGGCCTTCAATGCCTATCTGTGTTCGACGGTACATGTCGCCCACGCCCACCGGATGCGCGGCCATCGCTGGGCGGACGACCCAGCCGCGATCGAGGCGATGCGGCGAAAGGTCCCGGAATCCGTCGGTGCTTGCTTCGACCTGATCGAGCGGCACCTCCTCGGGAGTCCCTGGGCCATGGGAGCCGCCTACTCGGTCGCGGATGCCTACCTGTACACCCTAGCGTCCTGGCTCGAGGCGGATGGGGTCGACGTCGAGCGTTGTCCAAGGGTGCTCGAGCACCGGCGCAGGATGGCCGAGCGCCCGGCCGTGCGGCGGGCCCGCGACCGCGAGGCGGGCGGCGGCAAGATGGTGCAGCCGCGATGAGCCGCTTTCCCCTGCGCCGTCAGGACAAGACGATGGAGCTTGCCGAGGCTGAAGCTCTGCTCGCCCGCATGCCCACCGTTACTTTGCGCTCTGTCGGCAGCGTTGGTGATAGCTATGACAATGCGCTGGCCGAGACGATCAATGGCCTGTTCAAAACCAAGGTGATCCGCCGCCGCGGCCCCTGGCGCAATCTGGAGGCCGTCGAATTCGACACCTTGGAGCGGGTCGACTGCTTAAACAACCGGCGCCTCCTCGAGCCGACCGGTAACATGCCGCCTGCCGAGGCTGAGGCGCGCTACTATGCCGCACGGGCCCATCGCGAGGATGACCCCATGCCCGATCACGTCGCTGCCAACCTGCCCGCGCGCGACCTCGACGAAACGGCCGCTTTCTATGCCTGGCTTGGCTTCGGGGTGGAGTACAGGAGCGCTGACTGGATGGTCCTGCGCCGGGACGCCCTGGAGCTGGAGTTCTTCCTGCACCCAGACCTCGAACCGGCGTCGTCGTGGCACAACGCCTCCGTCTGGGTCGCCGACCTCGACGCGCTACATCGCGCCTGGGCCGCGGGGGAGCTGCCGCCTGAGGGCGCCCCGCGCCTGACCGAGCCCGCGTACCTGCCGTCAGGCTACCGCATGTTCGCGCTCGTCGATCCGAACGGAAGTCTTCTGCGCTGCCTCCAGCTGCGTAGCCCGGCCCGTTAGGCCGCCGGTGTCAGGTGCCGCGCCGCCCCAGCGGGGGCTGGCTGAAGGCACCGATCCCGTTCGCAAACGCGCGGCATCTCCACTGGCCACCCCACGTGCTCCTCCGGGTCCTCCGCATCGGGGCAAAAGCGGCGGCTCACTAGCGGGTACCAAGCGTCAGATTTCATCCACTAGTTCTCCTCACCTCCCGTGAGCCTCACTCACGCCGCACGACCCAAACCTGGCGGGACACCAGGAAATTCCTGCCCTCCGCCCCCGCTCGGCACCGCGCCAACCCGGCTGGATGCCCACGCAGTCGCCCCCTAGTCTCGACCGCGCCCTACAGCCAGAGACCCGATGATCCTACTTGGCCCATACGACTCGCCCTTCGTCCGGCGCGTTGCCGTCGTCCTCAACCTTCTTGGGCTCGGCTACGAGCACCGCCCCTGGTCGGCCTTCGGCGACGCGGATCGCCTCGCCGCTTCCAACCCGCTCCGGCGGGTGCCGGTGCTCCTGCTCGAGGACGGGGAAGCGCTGATCGACAGCGCCGCCATCCTCGATCACCTGGACGAGGTGGCGGGTGAGGCCCGTCTGATCGCGCGCGCTGGGCCAGAGCGGCGGGCCATGCTGCGCATCTGCGCGCTCAGCACCGGCCTTTGCGACAAGATGGTCGCCCTCTTTTATGAGCGCTTCCTGCATGAGCAGGCCTCGGAAGCCGTGGTCGCCCGCACGGTCCAGCAGATCGAGGACACGCTCAAGGCGCTCGAGACCGCTCGCGCCGCCTGCCCGACACCCTTCTGGTTCGGTGGGACGCCCGGCCACCCCGACATCGCAGTCGCCTGCGCGCTGCGCTTCCTGGCCGATGCACATCCGCAGCTCGATGCGCCCGCGCGCCGGCCGCGCCTCGCCGCCCTGTCCGCGGCCTGCGAGGCCATGCCTGCCTTCTCCTCGGTCGTGCAGCCCTTCCAGGCGCCGCGCGTCGCAATGCGGCGCGGTGGCGCGACCGGTCCCGATGAGCGACAGCGCTGATCCAGCCGGGACCGTGGCCGTGCCCGCAGCCGCCGTCCCGCAGCGCCTCAGCCGCTGGCTGGTCGGGCTGCTCGCCACGGCTTGCGGCCTCTCCGTCGCCTGCATCACCTTCGCCGAGCCGCTGCTCGACAGCATCGCCGATGCCTTCGGCATCAGCCATGCGGCGGCGGGCACCATCACCACCGTGACGCAGCTCGGCTACGGGCTGGGCCTGCTCCTCCTGGTCCCGCTCGGCGACCTCCTGGACCGGCGGAGGCTGGTCGTCGCGCATACGCTGCTGGCCTCCGCCGCGCTGCTCTGCGTCGCGTCGGCGCGGACCGCCACCGTCGCCTTCGCGGCCTTCGCTGCGGTCGGCCTCCTCGCCGTCGTGACCCAGATCCTCGTGGCGCATGCGGCCCTCCTAGCTGCGCCGGCGGAGCGGGGGCGGGTGGTCGGCCTCGTCACCAGCGGGGTCATCTCCGGCATCCTGCTGGCGCGCGCCATCGCGGGCAGCCTCGCGGACCTGTTCGGCTGGCGCGCCGTCTACCTCGTCGCAAGCGGCGCCATGCTCGTTGTCGCGTTGTTGATGTTCTACTTCGTGCCAGCAGGGCCGCGGCCGGGGCGGGCGCTGACCTACGGGCAGCTCTTGCGCTCGCTTGCGACCCTCTTCGCCGAAGTGCCGGTCCTGCGCGTCCGCGCCGCGCTCGCCGCGCTCATCTTCGCGGCCAACACGCTTCTCTGGACGCCGCTCGTCCTGCCGCTCATGCGGGATCCCTTCGCGTTGTCGCGTACGCAGGTCGGGCTGTTCGGCCTCGCGGGTGCGGCCGGGGCGATCGGCGCGGCGCTCGCCGGCCGGCTTGCTGACAGCGGCCGTGTGCAGCAGACGACGGCGGCGGGGCTGGTACTCATGCTCCTCGCCTGGATCCCGGTCGCCGCGATGTACGCGTCGCTGGCCCTCCTGGCGCTCGGCGCCCTCGCCATCTCCTTCGGCCTGCAGGCCGTGCATGTGGCGAACCAGAGCCTGATCTACGCGACGCGGCCGGAGGCCCGCAGCCGCCTCGTCGCGGGCTACATGATCTTCTACTCCGCCGGCAGCGCCTTGGGCGCCGCGGCCTCCACGCTGATCTACGCAGGCGGGGGATGGGCCGGCGTCTGCCTCGCGGGCGCCGCGACCAGCGCTGCCGCCCTCGTCCTCTGGTGGGTCACGCGGCACGTACCGGCCGAGGCGCCGCTCCCGCGCGCCTGACCGCGGCGCGCCCTCAGCCCTCGAGCTGCTCGCGCAGCCAGGCAGCGAAGAGCCGCCCCTCGCGCTGCCGCAGCAGGCCGGGACGGGTGACGAGCCAATAGGCAGTGCCGCCCTGCACAGGCGCGTCAAGCGCACGCACACGGCCCGCCGCGATGTCGTCCGCGCAGACGGGAAGCCGCGCGAGCGCCAGGCCGAGGCCCTGCGCCGCAGCCTCCAGCGCCATCTGGACCGTGTCGAAGCGCAGCCCGCGCCCCGCGTCCAGCGACGACGCCTCCTCCCGTAGCGCGGCCCAGGCCCGCCAATCTTCCCCCGCCGCCGTGACATGAATAAGAGGCAGTTGCGTGAGCGCCTCGGCGAGCGTCAGCCGGCAGTCGGGAGCCGCCACGGGGAGGAGGCATACGGGCGCCAGGCGGTGCCACTCCGCCGGCCCGGCCGGCGCCGCCGCCATGCGGATCGCGAAATCGAAGCGCCCGTTACCCAGCTCGACATGCTCGCGCTCGGTGGAGATGGCGAGGTCAAGCCCCGGGTGCCGCCGGCGCAGTCCGGGCAGCCGCGGCAGGAGCCAACCCGTGGCGAAGGTGGGGGCGACGCTACCCGTCAGCCGGCGGCCCGAGCGCGGCTGCGTCAGTGCCTCGACGCAGCGGGACAGGCCCTCGAAGGCGCGCGTCGCCTCCTGCAGTAGCATCTCACCCGCCGGGGTGAGGCGCATGCCTCGCTGGTCGCGGTGGAACAGCGGCACGCCGAGCGCGTCCTCTAGGGCCCGAACGCCATGGCTGACCGCGCTCGGCGTCACGCCAAGCTCCGCCGCCGCGGCCGTGAAACCGCCGCAGCGACCGGCCGCCTCGAAAACCCGCAACCCCGACAAGGGGGGCAGCCTGTGCGCCATGAGCCGATGACCTCCGCCCCATTCCAGGGCGAAGCCGGCCGCGCCGCTACAGACAGATAAGCATGGCTGACATGATTCGGCGTCGCCCTGCGCTTATCGTCCAACAAACCGGGGCAGCCGCTTCTCGACGAAGGCCGCCACGCCCTCGATGGCGTCTCGTGTTGGCACGATCGATGCGAAGGAGGCCTCCTCGATGGCGAGGCCGCTTTCGATCGTCGCATCCTGGCCGCGGTGGATGGCGGAGAGCGCCGCAGCGACGGTGAGCGGCGGCTTCGCGGCGATGTCCTGCGCGATCCCGAGCGCCACCGCCATCAGCGTCCCGTCCGGCACCACCCTATTGACCAGGCCAAGGTGGCGCGCCTCCTCCGCGCCGAAGTGGCGGCCGGTCAGGATCAATTCCGTCGCCGCCTTGCGGCCGACGTTACGCGGCAGGCGCTGGGTGCCGCCGAAGGTCGGAATGATGCCGATGTCGATCTCCGCTTTCGAGAAGACGGCGGAGGCCGCGGCGACCGCGATATGGGTTGCCTCCACCAACTCGCAGCCGCCGCCGAAGGCGAGGCCGTTCACCGCGGCGATGACAGGCTTCGGGAAGGTCTCGATCCGCGCGGTCAGGCGCTGGCCCGGGCGCAGGAAATGCGCGACGGCTTCCCGCGGGCCCGTGCGCATATGCGGCAGGAAGCCCTTGATGTCGGCGCCGGCGCTGAAGGCCCGGCCGCTGCCCGTCACCACCACGGCCCGGACGTGCTCCTCCAGCTCGAGCGTGTCGAGCGCGTCGAGGAGCTGGCCAATCAGCGCGTTGCTCAGGGCGTTGAGCGCCTCAGGCCGCGACAGCGTCAGCACCGCGACATGGCCCTCGAAGGTGATGGAAAGCGGGGCATCCCCGCGGGTCGGAACCGGTGTCACGCGATCCTCCTGGTGGTTGGGGCGGGTCGCATGCTTCAACCCCGCCAAAACGGCTTTCTCGCTTCCCGCCAGGCCTCGCTGCGCGAGATGCCGAGGTCGCGCAGCGCCCGGTCCGAGAGCTCGGAAAGCTGCTCGCTCTCCTTCGCCCGGCGCCGCCAGAGGCGCAGCGTGGCGAGGAGGCGCTCTAGGCGTCCGGTGGCGCGCCGCTGCGCGACGCCGGGCAGCGGGCGGTCGCAGGGCGCAGGCGCCTCCTGTTGAACGTCGGTCGCGGAAGCAGTGGCCGGGGTCGTCATGGGGCGATGGTCACGGCTTCCGGCCGGTGCTGCGAGCGAGAATCCCTCACCGCGGCTGAAGGGGTTTCACAGCACGGGAGCGGCGCGCGGCGACCGCGCGGTGGTGACCGCGGCTCATGACCCGTGCGCCGTTCTCGCTCGCGCCGGCCCGCGCCGCCGCGCAGCCTGCCAGCGCACCCTGCGACGAGGGGAGGAGACGCCATGACCACCAAGCTGGACCGCGCCGAGATGATCCGGCATGCGGAGGAGTGGATCGCGGCCTGGAACCGCCGCGACCTGCGCTCCGTGCTCGACGCCTTCCACCCGGGCGCCACCTTCCGGAGCCCGCGCGCCATCCCGCTCACCGGCTCGCCGATCGTTGAGGGAAAGCCGGCAATGGAGCGCTACTGGCGCGCCGGACTGGCGCGGCTTCACACGCTGGAGTTCACGCTGCTCGGCACGGTCTGCGACGTGGAGGCGCAGGCGATGCTCGTGCACTACGTCGCCAATCTCAACGGCACGGCGCTGCGGGCCAGCGAGCTCTTCCGCTTCGAGGGCGCGCTGAAGGTCTACGCCGAGGCCCTCTACGGCGATGCCACGGGGCACGCTGTCGCCCGGGAAGTGGCGACGGCATGACGGGGCTGCCGCGGGCCGAGCTGCTGTCCCTCCTCGCCTTCGCCGCTGTCTCGACCGCCACACCAGGCGGTGCCAACTTCCTCGCGGCCAGCGCGGGCGCGCGTTTTGGCCTGGTGCGGAGCCTGCCGCTGCTCCTCGGCCTCTCGCTCGGGCTCGCGGCGCTGGCCGCTGCGGCCGGGATCGGGCTCGGCGCGCTGCTCGATGCGGCGCCGGCGCTGCGGCTCGCCCTGCGCGGCGCGGGCTCTATCTACCTCCTCTGGCTCGCCTGGCGCATCGCCAGGGCGGGGCGGCCGGAGGTGGGCAGCCGGGACGGCGCCATGCCGCCCGGCTTCCTCGCAGCCCTGGCGCTGCTCTGGCTGAACCCGAAGGCCTGGACGATCGCGGTCGGGGCCTCTGCCGCCCATGCGGGACTAGACCCGGACCCGATGCGCCTCGCGGCGCTTCTGGCGCTCGTCTTCGGCGGGGCCGCGGCGATCTCCCTCTGGGCCTGGTGTGCCTTTGGTCAGCTCCTCGCGCGCTCGCTCCGCACGGAGGCGCAGTGGCGAGCCGCGAACCTCCTCCTCGGCGCGGCCCTCGCCGCCTGCGTGCTACCAATCTGGCTCTGACGCTGGACCGGCGCAGCGCTGGCGCTCAGGGCTCGTGGAGCGGAGGTGACCACAATGGAGCTCACACTCGGACGGTTCGTCCTTTCGTCCCACACTGTCCCGGGGCAGCCGCCCGCTGCCTACCGGACCGGCCAGCGCGTACACCCAGCGGCCCAGGGCGACCGCGACTTCCGCCCTCACCATGCCGGGTTGGCACTCTCGGCAGGGCTGCACCGATGACCCTCCGTGTGCTCGGCAAGGCCACCTCGATCAACGTCCGCAAGGTCCTCTGGACCTGCGAAGAGGCCGGGCGTGCCTATACGCGCGAGGACTGGGGAAGCGGCTTTGCCTCCACGCTCGCCCCGGACTTCCTCGCGCTGAACCCGAACGGGCTCGTGCCCGTGATCGTGGATGGTGACCTCGTGCTGTGGGAAAGCAACACGATCTGCCGCTATCTCGCGGGCGTCATCGGCGTCGAGGGGCTGCTGCCCCGCCATCCCGCCGCCCGGGCGCGGGCGGAGCAGTGGATGGACTGGCAGGCGATGGAGCTGAACGCGGCCTGGCGCGGCGCCTTCATGCATCTCGTGCGCGGCCAGCCGGCGCAACTCAGCGCGGCGGAGCTGGCCGGGATGGTGGAGGGGTGGAATGCTAAGATGGCGCTGCTCGACCGGCATCTCGCACAGGGCGGCCCCTATGTCGCGGGCGCCGACTTCACCCTCGCCGATATCGTGCTAGGCCTGTCCACGAATCGCTGGCTGATGACGCCCATGGCACGGCCGGACCTGCCCTCGGTCGCCGTCTGGTACGACCGCCTCCGGGCACGCCCGGCTTTCCATCGGCATGGCTGCAACGGGATCCCGTGACCGCCCAGCGCGCGATGAACGCGTCTCGCAGCCGTTGAGAAGAACTCGGTTCCTGGCCGCAGGGACGTAATCGAAAGTGGCGCAGCACAGCACGGGGAGCGGGCGCCGGTGATGAATGAGAGACAAGGCCTTTGGCGAATTGTGCTGGTCGCGTCCGCTGTCATGGCCGTGTCCATGGGGCTGCGGCAGTGCTTCGGCCTATTCATGGCGCCCAGCATTGCGACGCTGGGCACCTCGGCCGCGGTATTCGGCTTTGCGGTCGCGCTGCACAACCTCATCTGGGGCCTGGCGCAGCCCTTTGTGGGAGCGCTGGGCGACCGCTACGGCGCACGCCCGGTGCTGATTGGGTGCGGGCTGCTCTACACCGTGGGGTTGCTGCTCTTCGCGCTCTCGGGCAGCCCCTTCGTCGCGCTCAATGTAGGGATTGGCCTACTCACCGGGCTCGGGATCGCAGGCACCGGTTTCGGAGTCTTGCTCGGCGCCGTGTCGCGCGCGGCGCCGCCAGAGCGTCGGGGGATGCTGGTCGGGCTCGTGTCCGGCGCCGGCTCCATGGGCGTGCTGGTCCTCGCGCCACTCGGCGAGGGGTTGATCACCAGGGCAGGCTGGAAGGAGGCAGCGCTCGCCTTTGCGGGGATCTGTGGGGTGATGGTCGCCCTCTCCCTTCTTCTGAGCCGTGGGCCGGTGCAGCACCCGGCGAAATCCGAAGCGCCCGAGGCTTGGGCTGCCGTGCGGGCAGCCATGGCCCATCCCGGCTTCGTGGCGATGTCGGTGGCGTTCTTCGCCTGCGGCTTCCAGCTGATGTTCATTACGACGCATCTGCCGCGCTTCCTCGGTCTGTGCGGGCTCGCACCCTCGGTGGGCGCCGCGGCGCTCGCAGTGATCGGCGTCTGCAACGCCATCGGCTCCTACGTCTTCGGCCTGCTGGGACAGCGCTACAGCCCGAAGAGGTTGCTGGCCGGCATCTATGCGGCGCGGACGGCGGCCATCCTGCTCTATCTTGCGACACCGGTCTCCGAAGCCACCACGTTGCTCTTCGCGGCCGTGATGGGCGCGACCTGGCTGGGGGTGGTGCCGCTGGTGTCAGCGCTGATCGGCCGGCTCTTCGGCCTCGGGAACTTCAGCCTGCTCTTCGGTCTCGCCTTCGTGTGCCACCAGATCGGCGGCTTCGCGGGTGCCTGGATGGGCGGCATCGTGCTGGACGCGACAGGGATTTACGATGCGGCTTGGTGGACGCTCGTCGGCATCGGCGCCGCGGCCGCCCTGCTGCAATGGCCCATGGACGACCGGCCGCGCGTCGCCGACGGTTCCATACGTGAGGCCGCGGCATGACGATTTCGCTGCTCGCCGAGGGCCCCGCCGTGCCGGTCGAGCGGATCGCTGCCTTCTCGGCTGCCGGGGCTGGCGGCAACCCCGCGGGGGTCATGCTGCTCGAGGTGCTGCCCTCGGCCGCCACCATGCAGGCGGTGGCCGCGCGTGTCGGATACTCCGAAACCGCCTTCGCCGCGCCCGAGGGCGAGGGCTGGCGGGTCCGTTACTTCGCGCCCGAGGCGGAGGTGGACTTCTGCGGCCATGCGACCATCGCGCTCGGCGCGGCGCTGGTCGCACGCCGCGGTGGTTGCGTCTTCCACCTGCGCCTCAACCACGCCTCCATCACGGTCGAGGGCTGGGAAGAGGCCGACGGGATGGCGGCCGCCCTCGTGTCGCCGCCCGCCACGAGCCGGCCTGCCCCTCCAGATCTGGTCCGGGACGCGCTTCACCTGTTCTCGCTCACGGCTGGGGACATCGACGAGCGGATCCCCCCTGCCATCACGCACGCCGGTGCCCCACATCTCCTCCTCGCGCTACGGGACCGGGCGCAGCTCGCGGCGCTGGCCTACGATTTCGAGGCCGGGCGCGCGCTCGCGCTGCGCGAGTCGATCTGCACCTTCAACATCGTAAACGCGGAGGACAGCGGCCGCTTCCACGCCCGCAATCTCTTCCCGTATGGCGGCGTGTATGAGGATCCCGCGACGGGCGCCGCCGCGGCGGCGTTGGGTAGCTATCTGCGTCGCCTGGCCTGGCCGCATGGCGGCTCCATTGAGGTAAGGCAGGGGGAGGACATGGGTCAGCCCTCGCTGCTGCGCGTCGAGATCGACGCGAACCCGGCGGCGGGGCTGCGTGTCTCCGGGCAGGTGCGCTGGATCGTTGAGGGGGCCGCGCTATGAGCGATACACAGGCCAACGCGGGGCCGGCGGAGCGGACGGAGGTCGCGGTGAATACCCTCGGAAGGAGCGTCCTGTGCCAGCCTATGTGCATGTAAACCTGCGGATCCTCGACGCGGCCCGGCAGGCTGCCCTCGCGCCGCGCTTCCGCGAAGCGCTAGAGCGGGCAGGCGGCCGCGTCCACCACTTCGGCCCGGTGACCGATGTGCTGGAAGGCAAGGCAATGCCGCTGCCGCTCGCGGGCCTCTTCGAATTCCCGAGCCGCGAGGCTGCCCTCGCCTTCTACCGGTCGGACGCCTATGCGCCCATCCGCGAGGAGCGCAGCCTGGCGCAGGAGGCGCGGATGTACGTCGTGGACGTCGCCTAGCGGTCTGGCCCGCGGCCCATGCCGCGCCGGTCGAGGACCAGCAGGCTGCCGGCCACCAGCAGGCCGAGGCCGAGGGCGACCGGTGCCGTCGGACGTTCGGACAGGAGCGGCATTGCCGCCAGCGCCGTCGCCGACGGCACCATCGCCGTTGCGACTGAAGCGCCGATCGCGCCGATCCTCGATACCGCCCAGGTATAGGCGGAGACCGAGATCGTGCCGACCAGCACGCCCTGGACGGCGACCTGGACAAGGATCGCGGACCAGGGCACGGCGTGCAGCCGCGACGCGCCGATGGTGGCGTAGAGCGGGAGGTAGGCGGCCGCCGACAGCAGGGAGACCGTCGCCGCCGCGCGGATGGGGTCCATGGCGAGGCGCGCTGCCAGCATGCCGAAGGCCGACCAGGTCGCCGAGGCCGCCAGCAGAAGCGCGCAGCCGAGGATGGCTGGCCAGCCCGCCCCGCGCAGGCCGTCCCAGGCCACCAGCGACAGGGCGAGGACGACGAGGCATGCGCCGGCAACCCGGCGCCGATCCGCCTTGGTCCGGCCGAGCGCGAGCCCGATGAGGAAGGTGCAGAACGGCAGTGCCCCGTGCAGCAGCGCACCAGCGCGCGATGCGGGCACCAGCATCAGCCCGGCGAAGGCCAGGGTGGCGAAGCCGAGCCCGCCGGTGAGTGCCAGCTTCGCGGCGTCGGCCGTGAACAGCCTGGGACCCCCGCGGCGGAGAGCGGCCGGCAGCAGCAGCGCGCCGCTGGTGGCGAAGCGGATCGCCAGCAAATCCTGCGGCCCGAACGCCGATGCATAGGCGAGGCGGGAGGCGAGCGTGAAGCTCGCCAGGATGGCGATGACGGCAGCGCCGGCCGCGAGGTCGAGCACGGTGGTCCGCCGCGCGGGACGCGCTGCCTCTTTGGTCGGCACGGGGTTCCCTGTCCCCGTCAGGCTGGCGCGGAGTCGATGTGGTAGCCCTTCGAGGTGATCATCCAGCGTCCGTCAACGCGATGCCAGGTGAGGTAGTCCACGAAATTCGTGTCGATGATCCGCACGCGGACCTTGGTGAAGGCCATGGTCTCGGAGGCGAAGTCCATCATCAGGATCGCGTCCTTCCGCACTGCGCCGACGGATTTCGGCGACCGGCGCTGCCGCAGGACGTCCTGGTACTCCGCCGCGGGCCAGCAGAGGAAGCGTCCATCGCGGTAGCCATGCAGCTGGACGGTCGGGCTGAAGGCGGAGCCAAAAACCGACACGTCGCAACTATACATCAGGTCGAAGTAGCGCTGCACTGCCTCGACGAGTTCCGCGGCGCGCGCATCGGCGGGCGGCGCGGCGCGGCTCGGGGATTGGTTTGCTGCACTTGCGCTCATGGAACTCTCCATCTCATTGTCAGTCAGGTCCGCGGCGACCAGCCGGTGAGGGCTGGCAGGGCCACGCATCTCGGGGGCCACCCAGGTTTCGGCGCATCACGCCGTCCACTCCGCCGCATGGGCTCCGAGCTTGGTCGCGGGACGGTCCCAGGCGATGCGAACGCCCGCGATCCCGACTGGCGGGCGGAGGCGGCGCGCGGGGCCCCAGGCGGTGGCCTCGATATCAAAGGCGAGATCGGCGGCGGTCGCGGGCGTCGGCGCCGCTGCGCCCGGCGGCTGCGCGAAGTCGGCGAGCAGCGCGGCAGTGCGCGCGAGGGAGGCGCGCGCCACGCAACCGCGCCCGGTCCGTCGGCGCTCCGTCAGACCGCGCAGGGCCGCGGCTGCCAGGATGTATCCCGTCGCGTGGTCGAGCGCCTGCACCGGCAGCGGCACCGGCCGGTCCGCGCTGGTGGCTTCCATGCCCGCGGCGGCGATACCGCAACTCATCTGGACCAGGCTGTCGAAGCCGCGCCGGCCCGCCCATGGCCCGGTCCAGCCATAGGCGTCGAGGCAGACATCGACGAGGCCAGGACGCACCTCGCGCCGCACGGCCTCGCCGAGGCCCGCACGCTCCAGCGCATCCGGCCGGTAGCCATGAACGAGGACGTCGGCGCGCCGAAGCAGCCGGATGAGCTGCGCGCAGCCCGTTGGCGAACGCAGGTCGAGCCGGGCGCAACGCTTGCCAAGCGTCACATCCGGGACGACGCCCGGCTCCTCCCATTGTGGCGGGTCGATGCGCAGCACCTCGGCGCCGAGCCCGGCGAGGAACCGGGTCGCGACCGGCCCGGCGAGCACGCGGGTGAGGTCGAGCACGCGGATGCCCCGGAGCGGCCTGGCGGGGTCATTCTGCGGCGGAACCTCCGTCGCCGCACCCCCCGCGCTCCAGCTCACCAGCGGCTCCGCCGCGACCGCGCGGCCCTGCGGATGTGCTGCCCAGGCCGTGAGGGACCGCATGGCGGCGGCGCAGCTGCCTTGCGCCACGATCGCGGCTTCCAACTCCTCGACGGCCCAATCCGCGACCCGCGCGGCGACCGCCGGGCGCTCCGGCACGGCCCCGAGCACGGCAAGGGCGGTGGCGCGGTGATGCGGCGCGTTGGTGTGCAGCCGGATCCAGCCATCGCGCCCAGCGTAGTCGCCCGCGACGGGGTCCCAGGGCGGCGGGACCGACCAGCCCTCCGGCCGGATGGAGGCGCTGAACCAGAGCGAGGCGAGACGGCGATCCACCTGGACGGCGGCGGGCGGCGGGCTGCCGGCACAGGCGTGTTCCGCCGCCGCGAGCGCAGCGGCCCCGACCGAAGCGGCGGCGAGGTCGCTCACGGCGAAGACGGAGGGCAGGCTGCCGGCGCCCTCGAACGCCGTCGCATCCAACGCGAGGGCCGGGCCGCGGAGGGAGGACCAGATGGTGGCAAGCATCTGCTGCGCTGGCGCCGCGGCGTCGGTGGGCGGCATGGAGGGTCCTCTGCGTTGGGGCTGATGGTGCGGGCGCGTTGCGCCGCTGCGTGGAGTGCTGCGAGAATTGTGAAGCCCTGTTCGGGGCAATGGGACAAGAGGGAGGCAAGGGAGGCAAGCGAGTCGTGCTCAAGGCATTTGAGGACAGCTTCCAGAGGTATTGCACTGGCTTGGCGCATTCGGTGGACGGGCGGTCGCGGGCCGGCAAGCGGGCGAGAACGACGAGCATTGGAGTTGTCCGAGCTTCGTTGCCGCTTCCGAGGCAATTTCATCTTCGCGCCGGGAGATACGCCCGTGCAGCGGCCGAATTCCAAGCCCGTTTCCCAAAAGGGTCCCGTCCGTCAACGTGGTGGAAAGAGCAGCTGGGCTTTGACGTGTTCCCCGCTTTCCTACCGCAGATAACTTGGACCCTTCTCGTTCTGGCCCGGGTTGGGACCGAGGTAGATCGAGCGCATGGAACCTTGGAGTGTCGTTTGCACGTGCGGCAAAGGCAGCGGGGGGCGCCGTAGATCCGGAGTACCGATCCTGCAGCAGGGAGTTCCCCACAGGGTGGCGGCTTTCTCACCCGGCGGGTTCCTCCCGTCCGATATTCCGCTTCACTTCGTCCCGGAGCAGAGCGAATGGTCGGTCGTGCGCCGCGGTGAACGCCGGCGCGCCGCCCCGACCGGCTCCTCGGTGGGGCTCTGGGCCGCTTTGTTGCAGCGGTCGGCGGCTTGGGCCGCTTCGGGTAGGATGAGGCTGGGGCGTGTCCCCCTTTACCCTCCAGGGGTCGGCCTCTTGCCTTTCAAAACGGTTGTGTTGCAAAGTTTGAGGCGGATTGCGAATAGCCCTGACAGGCTCCAGATCAGGCGGCGACCTGGAACAGCTCGGCGATAAAGGTGGCTTGGGTCCGCATGTCTCGTCCGCCAACCTTGTGT
>JAESFQ010000408.1_pt1 | contig 15591 bp, 9 predicted proteins | sample 9269431 | NCBI WGS metagenome assembly JAESFQ01 (sample SAMN14502588, study PRJNA617103) | algae metagenome | isolation source: Plectolyngbya sp. WJT66-NPBG17 and co-occurring heterotrophs from well... | place: USA: Mojave Desert, Joshua Tree National Park, California | collected 2006-08-06
GATATCGCCGGTTTCGAAATATTTGACGAAAATAGTTTCGAGCAGCTGTGCATCAATTACACCAACGAGAAGCTGCAACAATTCTTCAACCACCACATGTTCGTCCTGGAACAAGAGGAATATGCACGCGAGCAGATAGAATGGAAATTCATCGACTTTGGCCGCGATCTCCAACCGACAATCGACCTGATTGAGCTACCAAACCCCATTGGTATCTTCTCCTGCCTGGATGAGGATAGTGTTATGCCCAAAGCCACAGACAAGAGCTTTACAGAGAAGCTCCATTCACTGTGGGACCGCAAGAGTACCAAGTACAAGCGATCACTCCTGACCCAAGGCTTCGTCCTTACACATTACGCTGCCGAAGTAGAGTATTCGACAGAAAACTGGCTAGAGAAGAACAAGGACCCATTGAATGACAACGTGACCCGTCTTTTGGCTGGCTCTACTGACAAGCAAATTGCTAATCTCTTTGTGGACTGCGCTGATACCGACGACAGCATGGGCGGAGCTCGCAGTCGTGTCAAGAAGGGTCTCTTTCGTACTGTCGCTCAACGCCACAAAGAGCAGCTGTCAACGTTGATGACACAGCTTCACTCCACGCACCCCCATTTTGTCAGGTGTATCCTTCCAAATCACAAGAAACGACCAAAGCAGTTTAGCGCTCCTCTTGTTCTCGACCAATTGCGTTGCAATGGTGTTCTGGAAGGTATACGTATTGCACGCACTGGCTTTCCCAATCGACTTCCTTTCGTCGAGTTCCGCCAGAGATACGAGGTACTTTGCAGAGACCTCCCCAAAGGCTACCTCGAAGGGCAAGTAGCGGCCAGCATGATTCTCGAAAAGATCAACCTTGACAGATCGCTATATCGAGTCGGAATCACAAAGGTCTTCTTCAGGGCTGGTGTCCTTGCCGAACTGGAAGATCAACGCGATGCCCTGATTCGGGATATTATGATTCGTTTCCAGTCCGTTGCTCGTGGCTTTGTGCAGCGCCGCCTAGCCCACAAGCGTCTCTATCGAGCCGAGGCTACTCGGATTATCCAGCGGAACTTTCAGGTCTACCTTGATATGCAGTCGAACCCATGGTGGAGGCTTTTCGCTCGGATGAGGCCTATGCTTGGAGCGACACGTCAAGCAGCAGAGGTCAAGAAGCGCGATGAGATGATACACCAACTCGAGGAGAAGATGCAACAAGAAGCTGCTGAAAAGCAACGGGTGGAGGATGAGCGAAGACGCGCAGAGATGGATATTCAACGTATCCAGAAGACGCTTGAGAGTGAGCGTGCGCTTGCGTTGGACAAGGAAGAGATCTTCAAGCGTCTCCAGCTCCGGGAGACTGAGCTGTCCGAGAAGCTCGCCGGTGCCATTGAAGACCAGGACCAACTCGAAGACCAACTAGACGCTCTCGTGGAAGCAAAGAAGAGGATCGAAGATGAGGCCGAACATTTGCGCAAGGAGCTCGAACAAGCCGGACAGATCATCAGCAAACTCGAGAGCGAAACACAAGAGCTAGAAGAGCACAACGCGCGGCTCGATCAACAACTCAAGGAGCTGGAGGTTATGCAGTCCAAGCGAAGTCAAGCTGAAGAAACAATGAACCAGGAGATCAAGATGCTCCAGAGTCACCTGTCTTTGAAGGAACGAAAGCTCCAGGATCTTGAAGAGAAACTTCTCAAGACAGACCAGGATCTTGACATCAAATTGGCGGCTTCTGTGAAGGAGGTACAAGTCGGCAAGAACCAGATCAAAGAACTTCTCGATGAAAACCGGCAAATCCGTCAACAAATTGCGGATCTGTCCTCGACGTCTACAAGCTATGAAGACCTCATTAGACGTAAGGAGAGTGAGCTGGCGATCCTAAAGACCGACCTCAAGAACTACGAGAACGACCGCCGGCTGTTTGACGATGAAAAGCGAACCTTGGCTTCGAAGCACGACCATCTCCAAAGCCGCCTCCGGGACGCCAAGGCAGAGCTGGATGCCGTACGGTCCCAAAAGCAACAACTGGAACGCGAAGCCGCAGACGCAAAGCGCCTTCTCGAGGAGAAGATTTCCGAGGATGCCGAGTACAGCGAAAGCCGGAAGCTGCTGGAAGAACAGATTGAGGCTCTCAAGGCCGAGCTTTTTGCCGTACAAAAGGAGCTCAGTCGGGAAAGACAATCGCGTGACGATGTCGAGATGCTTGGGGAGCACAAGTACGACACTCTCAAACGTGACTACGATGCGTTGAACGAATCAAAAATCACCATCGAGAAAGAGATGTACGCTCAGCAGGACGTTCTTCGACGAGCTACAGAGACTCGCACAGCCCATGAGAAGGAACGCAAGGAGTACCAGGCTGAACTTCGCAGTCTTCGCGAGAAGTATCTACAGCTGGAGGAACAGAAACTGGATGCCGATGCCGAAGCAGAACGCGCGCAATCAAGGTTGGCTGTAGAACGACAAGCAGTGCAGCAACGGGAGCTGGAGGCAAAGGATCAACAGCTCGATCAGCTTGAGGCGGAACGTGATGATCTAGCTGAGCAAGTCCACAACTTGACGCAGATGCTCGCCGACTCAGACTCGTTCAAGGAGCGCAACGATCAGCAAAAAGAACGTCTCGAGCGCGAGATAGTCACTATCAAGGGGAGACTTACGGCATCGGAGAACGACAACCGTGCACTCCTGAACAAGCTACAACAAAAGAACTTGGACATTGCGCGATCGAACTCCCGCGCTGGCGACACTCAACGTGTGAAAATTACCCAGTTGACACACGAGAAGTCCAAGGTAGAGGAAGAAAACAAGCGCATCTTCCGTCAGCTCGAAGACGCGCAGCTGACCATTGCATCCTTGGAGAAGCAGAAAGAGAAGTTGTCGCTCAGCCTTGAAGACCTCAATCACGAGGTTGCAAGAGAGCACAAGACAAGCCGTAACGCGGAGAAGGCCTCTTCCACCATCAACTTACAACTTGCAGACGTCAACCGCAAGCTCGAGACGGAACGCCAGCTACGCACACAGGCCCAAGCCAACACCCGTGCCGTTCAAACATCGCTTGACAACACAAACCGCGAATTGGAGGAATGCCATCGACAGCTTGTGCTTCTCCGCAAGGTCTTTGACCCAGACTCTGCCGATGTTGCCATCACCTACGAAGCCGCAAAGCCTGACATTGTGAAAACGGTAGACATTGCTGAGCGCCTCGAGGCTGCGAACCAAGCTTTGCGCGTAGCATCAGAGCGATATTCTCGTGCTGAGGCTCAGCTTGACGAGCTCCGAGAGAGGCATGAGGGCGAGCTTCATGACATGGACGCACGCCATGCTAATTCAAAACGTGCACTATTAGAGGAGATGAACAACAGCCAAGTCAACCAAGCCAATTCTCGTCGATCACCTACACACAACCGGAAAGACAGCGAGAACAAGCGGCCATTCTCGATTACCAACACCCCTACAAATCAGCGCCACATGAGTAACGCGACAAATGACTCCGCACGTTCTGATCGTACGGTCGATACGATCGCTTTCAACAACCGCATGGACATGGCTGCCGAGCTTGAATTGGTACAAAACCAGTTGCAGATGTCAGAGATGCAGAACAAACACCTCCAAGACCAGCTCGGACGCTCACCTGTGCGTAATGACTGGCAGGATGACAGTCCGTCTGTCAGAAGGGTACAGAAATTGGAGCGTGAGAACTACCGTCTGCATGATATGCTTGATGACTCTGCCACGAAGGTTTCCGCACTTGAGCACAGCCTTCGCTCTGGTCAACTTTCTTACCAGGAAGTCCAGACGAAGTCCCATGAGCAACTGTTTGATCTCTTGACATCGCAAGAGCAGTCACGCAAATCGATTGTGCAGGCCCATAACGCCGCCATCAATGAACTCGCTGATGCCAAGACGGCCTTTGACGACATCAAGCAGGCTAAGCTCTCCTTGGAGTCTGAACTCCGCGAGATGCAAGCTGAGCTCGAAGACATCACTGATGAGCGAGAACAAGAGCACGCGAACCACAACCAGCTCCTTCAAGAATTTGCTGATCTCCAAATCCGACTGGACAACGAGACATCTACCTTGGTTGATGTACAGTCGAGCTTGAACTTGTACAAGAGCAGGGCCGACGAATACTTCAGCAAGTTGGAACAAGCCGAAATTGCCGTGTTGAGAGCATCGCGAGCAGAGCAATTTGCTAAGACCCAAGCCCGAGAAGCTGAAGAGACGTGCGCCACGATCATGGCTGAGCGAAAAGAGATGGACGGCATGGTCGAGGACTTGCAGCGAACGGTTCAGCGGTACGACGAACGTGTCGAAGACCTTTCGACGGACTTGGAGACGGCTCTGCAAGCCAAGAAACGACTACAGAACGAGCTCGAAGATTACAGAAGTCAACACGCCCATGATATTGAAGATAGTGAAACTTCGCTAGAGCAGACACGAAAGAAGTACCAGTCCGAGCTGGCATCTCTTACCCAAGAAATCGACCAAGAGCGCGAGAACGTAATCCACGTGCGCGAAGAGAACGGTCGACTACGGGAAGAAATTGAGGAGTTGAGAAACAAGTGGGACGATGAGTTGCTCAACTCATCGACCTGGGCGAAGGAGAAGAGCCGTCTTGAGATGACGCTGCAAACTATCTCAAACTCGCGCGACGAGGCCGCCAATGCGCACAACGAAGCGCAATCCAAGATCGTCAGCCTACTATCGCAGGTTCGCAATCTGCGCACCAATGTCGACGACCTTGCAGCTGAACGCGATTCTGCCATTGAGGAGAAGAAGCGTCTCGAATCGCGTCTCCAAGAAGCCGCAGATGCGCTCGATGAACTCTCTCGCTCAGAGTCTCCGGCTATGCGCAACGCAGCTGCTTACGATCGCGACTTGTTGGAGCTCAAGTCCGGCTTGGCACAACAGGAGGACATTACCGCCGCTGCAGTCGGTAAGATGCGTCGTGCAGAGGCCCTTGCTCAAGAACTACAAAAGGATATTGTGGCTGAGCGGGAAGCCAACGTGAAGCTTCACAAGGATAAAGCAGCTGTCGAAAAGGGACTGAAAGACCTACAGCTTCGACTAGTAGACCTAGAGACGAAGGGCTACAGCGGGTCAGCTGGCAAGGACGTTCGGTTCCTTCATGGACGCATCCAAGAGGTATGTCCACTCCCTTTCTGGCAAAGCTAAATTGTTACTGATGCTAACTACTCTTACTAGCTTGAAAAAGCTCTCGAAAGCAGTGAAAGTACCCGTCTCTCCGAATCCCGTAGTGTACGCAATGTCGACCGTACGGTAAAGGACCTGCAAACACAAATCGAACGTCGTGACAAGCAGAACGCCTCCGTCATGGACGACCTCAACAAGTCTCGCGACAAGATCTCCAGCCTCCTCGCCACAATCGACGATCTTCAGTCCTCCGATTCAACGAATCAACTCGCTGCTAAGCGTGCCGAGCGTGAACTTCGCGAAGAAAGAGAGAAGAACCTGCGTCTCGAGCGCGAATTGGAAGGCTGGAAAAACCTACGAGTCGAGCGCCGCAGTGCCCTCGGCGTCCCTGGCGCAGCAGGCAGTGAAGCAGGCGATACGCGCTCAAGAAGAGGCAGTTCCATCGGCCTCCTAATGGGCGAAATGGGCGAAGTGTCGGCCAACGACAAGGGAAAATTCGGCAGTCTTCGCTCCGGCCTCCGTCGTGTCAGCGGTCAAAAGGGTTTTTTGTAGTAGATGGGACCTCTGAGGGGAGGGGAGCATGGAGGTCCCGGTATCCTGTAATGAAGCTGAGTCCGCCATTGGAAGAAGAAGAGGGCTTTGCATCGAGAGTTGTTGTTGAGCAAGAAGAGTGTAAGCAGCAGCCTGCTGTCATTACCAAGACGGTGCTGTTGGGCGAAGAGGAATACTCTTCCCTAGCGCGGGCTCTGGGGAACAAAGATGCAGCAGGTGGCATGTACGATGGAGAGGAAATGGATATAGAGATTTCGGATGATGAGAGTAAGGTCGGTGACGATGGGGATAGCGCTGTCGGCGGTATCAAAAGGAAGAGGACGGTCCGCGTTGTAATCAGGTCTAGGGCGTTCCTATAGGGCGGGATGCTGGACTCGTGTGTGCATTACGCCTTTTTTGTTACCCAGGGTCTGGTTGGCATTCGGCCTTTTTTCCTTCTTCTTCGCCCTTGTTGTTGTTATCTTTGGCAAGGCGTTTTCGTGTTGGCGGTTCAAAGAACCTTTTGGATGTTGATGAACTGGCCTCGGAGAGTTTCAACGTATATGTAATTATTGGTTAATTGCTTTTCTTTTCTACTTCATTATGGCAGTCTTCGATAGAAGGTGAGCTGGGGTACGGCAGTGGTAAGGAATGCCACATAGGGTGATGTGCTCATGAGCAGGGTGCAAAGCAATAGCATACATGTACATCTTTCGCAACGCAACGTTAATGCGGTTGCATAATGTAGAAGATCAAAGGCAGCCAAGTATGGCTAAAGACGTCACAACGTGCTGCTCATAAGTTGAAGATGGCCAAGGGATAAAAGGGCGACGAGACAGTGTCAAATATATCCGCACAATAGCATCAATTAGTGGAAGATGCAGTTTCTAATTAACGTATCTGGCGAGACCGTGTTCCCGGCGCCTAGAAGCAGAAGACCTGGTCCTCGAGCTTGCTCACTGGTCTTGCCTTGGCATAGCCTAGACTCTCAGTCGCCTTCTTCATTGCTGCAACCATGGGCGGTGGTCCGCAAATGAGAATTTTAATGTCGTCCGCAGGCGCTGGCAGCTTCTCCTTGATCATATCGGCAGTAACGAAGCCAGTGCCACCGGTCCAGTTGTCAGGAGGGTTGTTGAGAACGTAGTGGACATTGAACTTGGGGTCTTTAGCCGCTAGCGCATCCAGATCGTCTTTGAGCAGGATATCCTCGGGGTTGACGTTGGCAAAGATGAGGTCAACGGCGGTCGTGTCGCCTGCAGAGCGCCCACGCATGATGGCTTTGGCGATCTGTAGCATGGGCGTAATGCCAGTACCGCCGGCAATCATACCAAAGTGCCTGACCATGTTGGGTGTGTAGACCATGGCGCCCTTGGGGCCCTTGACTTTGATTGTGTCCCCAATGTTCAAGCTCGCGACGTGCTTGGAGATGTTGCCCGTGGGGTATGATTTGATGAGTAGGTCGACATGACCCTTGTCTTCGTCGGATGTGATGGGTGTGTACGAGCGCACGACTTCTTTGGGCTGACCGGCGATAGTAGCGGCGAGGGAAATGTGCTGGCCGATGGGAAGGCCAAGGGTGTCGGTTGGACGCGGGAGATCGAAGCGGTAGATGGCGGTATTATGTGAGAGGACCGTCTTTTCTGAGAGCTTGAAATCCTGAAATTCGGTCGGCTTCAGCACCTTGCGGCTTCCACCGCTGCTGCTGCTGTACCAAAGGAATCCCCCCAAAACAGCGGCAAACGCCACAGCCAGAGGCAGCAGATCCATGAGTGATGGCATTGTTGGCCTACGTGGGAGAGGGGGAAGAAAATAAGCAGAGTAGGAAGCGGGGGAGACCGATAAGAAAGTGAAGAGTGTGGAGAAGGAGAACTGATGGAGCTGTCTTGACAATTCCGCGACGACCGACTTTCCCGATTGGCTGTTGAGACGAGACTTGGCAGGGCTCAACCGCGTCGCATCGCATGCGCGCATTGGGGAATTACATCCATAATCTATGTCCTGCACCACAAACCTACAATGTGTATCTGCCTACGAGACCGTTTGCACCGTTTGCACAGCCCAACTCCTTCCATCATAGACCTGGCTCGCATTGACGCATGCCCAGACTTCTTGGCTCTTGATTACTCAACGTCCTCCTAACTATCCAGGTAGAGATCCAATAATACATGGCTTTCAAAACCCACAAGCCCCTGAAAGCCTGCGGAACGCGTACATCGATGCCAATGAGATATACCCCAAAGCGGAAACATTATTTCCAGAAGATGGCGCTTGTGAGAGACATGGTAACCCCATGCTCTGCACGACGCGCAATGCGTATTTCTTGAATATGCTATTGATCAGAATAGATCACCAAGACAAAGCAACGCCGGAGCCAGTGCCATTCGACGAATCATCAATAACACTCCATCTCCAGATCCACAAATTCGGTGCAACAACGTTAAAGGAATCACGACCGAAGTGCGACTCGTAAACTCTAACGTGACATAAGATCTGCAAGGCAGACCTGTTCAACATTGTTTCATCGTATTCGTGGTAATTACATTTCTGCTGTGTTTTGAAGGCATAGACGTGTAGTGGGATGTCTATATAGGTAGCTTATCGTTCCGCAGTAGCAATTGGATTTCCACAACACTCGCTCTTTAAATTCATCATTATGCGTCTATCTATTCCACTGTCGTTAACGATTGCTTCGGTATGCAGCGCGCTTCCTGTCTATGAGCAGACTGCTGGTAGTTGCCCCAACCCACGCATCAGAAAAGAGTGGTATGTGTCACGAAGCAAAAGATGTCTACTCAAGACCTCTACTGACATCCTCCAGGCGCATGCTGAACTCCTCCGAACAAAATGCCTACATTGATGCCGTCCAATGCTTGAAACGTGCACCTTCCAAGGGCATCGAAGTGTTCAGTACCCTGAAGACGCGATATGACGACTTCGTCGCCTTACACATCAACGCTACGCGAGGCAGGTTACAGAGGTCATTCACCAGCCTACATTTCAACTAACAACCTGTGATAGGCGGCCAAGATGCTCCCTCACTCTTCAACAATACCAGTTCAGCCGGTAAGTGACCATCGCCATATACCTTGCACCAGACAACTCTCAGACTAACCAGCCCATCTATAGCCAACACCACGATTTACGGCATTCATACCGTTGGCGTATTCCTCCCCTGGCACCGCTATGCCATCTGGGTCTTCGAATCTGTGCTTCGCTCTGAATGCAACTACACTGGCGCACAACCATACTGGGACTGGACTCTCGACAGCCCGTCCGCCAATGGCTCCGTTTTAGCCTCACCAGTCCTGAAAGCTTTCGGTGGTAACGGTTCCGACACGGACAGCTGCATCCAGGAGGGTCCGTTCTCTGGGCCTACATTTCTTAATATCGGGCCTGTCGAGTCGCTGGCGTCAAACCCGCGCTGCTTGACACGCGCTGTCGATGATTTTCTGTTCAATGGAAGCACCGATTGGGAAGATATATATCCGGCGACCATGAGCGCGAAGAATTATTATCAGCTCCAGGCTTTTATCGACGGACTGAGTTTTGTCGACGAGGCGGATAAGATTCGTACGAGCGCCTTTGCTACGCCGCATGGTGTAGGTCACATGAGTATTGGTGGTGATGTACGTATCTCTATGTTTATTATGCCTTGTACTATGTACAGTTACACTACTTCTCCTGTGCAACCCCCATGTCTGCCTACGAGAACATCCAAATTAACACAATGCTTAGATAAGAGACGTCTACTCTTCCCCGAACGATCCGCTCTTCTGGCTCCACCACGCCCATCTCGACTACCTGTGGGCCCTCTGGCAAACCCGCGACCCTGCCCGCCTGACCGATATCGGTGGCCCAAGGACCATGGAGGGCTTCGGCCCCGCTGCTGATGCCGTCGAGCAAACTACACTAGATACGCCCGTATGGATGGGTTTCGTGGCTGAGGATGTTATGGTCGGTGCGGTTCTGGATACGATGAACCGAGAGGGTGAGGGTGTGTTGTGCTATAAGTATGCGGACTCACCGTCGTTGGCTGGGCGAAAACTGTAGGTTTCCACATTTCCAAAGGACACGCTCTTGGGGACTATGTGTCGACCCTTCCCCTTCTTCTCTTCTAGAGTGGCGAACTCGCTATAGCGTCTATCCGTACATTCAGCCAGTTTGGCATTACTTAGACTTTTACTACTACAACTCACAATGTTTCCATAGCATTAGCGATCGAAATGAATCTTTTCATTCCCTCAATTATATCAAAACAACGTTCGAAATACCAGTCGATTCATGGGTGACCATTAGGTAGATCCGAGCTGTTACGGCTTTTTGTGTCTTTGTCTCGGACACACGCAGCCCATATCACACAGCTGCTCAATACGACGGTTAACTCGATATGCCCTTTTGAGGCCCCGCCACTTCATGCTGATCGTAGTCTTCCGACCCACTCTCGACAGGCTGCGCATTCATGTCCTTCTCGCCAATACCAAACTCCCTCAAGACCAGCCATGCTGGCCAGACCGCTACGCCCCATAGACCAAAATTCCAGTACACAGCTCCAACTTTGGCGAATACCTCCACGCTCGTGATACCGTAGCTAACAGCCTGCCAAGCGCTCTCGCTTCCTCTCAACAATGCAGCATAGCGGATGACTTCAGATTCGTCTACCGCTAACTGGCCAATGATGAAGTATAGGAAGAGGTAGTTGAGTTGGAAACCGGCAGTCAAGAATATGAAGACGGCGAAAGCGCGTCCAAAACCGGGTGATGTCCAGTCGTACGTTGGTTTCGAATCTCGGAACTCAGTGACGAGTACCGTGGCCCAAAGCCACCAAGCGCCTTGCAGAACGACGATGACCCAGAAGGTACTACGCGCGCGAATCCGCAGAGGGATTTTGGTGCGGTCGAGGTATTGGCCGAGTATGTTTCCACACGTTACTGCAACAATACCGGAAAGAAATGATCCGAGCGCGCGGGCACGAACGGAAAACCATACTATTTGCGAGTTAATGCCAGACACTTGTGATAGTTCCTGAAGTAGGTGTTGTTACTTACAAGCGAGATAGGTAAAAAATACTGCTTCCGAGAAGACAGCCTGGCCAATCCAAAGAAGGATGAGTAAGAAGCGCTTGGTGAAGAACAATCGCGTAGTTTTCTTGATCTCGAACCAAGGGTTTTCCAAGATAGCCAAGACGACCTTCTTCCCATCTTTCCTTTGCACCTTGTTTGGAGGATTCAGGAACAGACCCACTACAGGGCCAATGCATTGCAAAGCGATGAAGACCAAGTACACTGTGTATGTGACTTTGCCAGCCTGATCGCGGTCTGCATTGAGGCCAAGATTGATAGCGCCTCCAAGGATCTGGCCACCAAGGCGGTATGTGAGCCAATAGCCAAGTGCTTTCCCTTTGTTCCAAGGCTCGGGGTATGCAATCGCGATCGCAGCTTCAGCCATCCAAAAGACGCCTGCTGAGACGCCGCAAAGTGAGGAACCGAGGTAGACAAACCACTCCGTTCCGAAGCGGTTATTTGTGTAAAGCGCTGCTGCATATGGAGCGTAGCCGATGCTGTTGTTCACATTAGAGCTGCTATCCATTCACAAGACGTCTCTACTTACGTCCCGAAGATCAATGCTCCTTTGATGCCGATGTAATGCACGATTACGCTGCTGAAGTAGCAACTCACGACCATAAGGCAGAATGTGAGTGCATTGCCTGCGTTGACAAGATGTGGCGATTGCGCTCCTCCAGCACCGAGACTGTTCATCGCGCCCCATATACCTGGGGCACTGAAGTTGCAAAGCCCCAGAATGGTGATGTTGAAAAAGGTGGAACGATACCATTTGACTGTTCGTAGTAAGCTTGCGGTGTCTGAATGCCTAGCCTCTTGAGAATTTACCTGGATAGTCTCGCTTCTCTACTCCTTCATCGCTGCCATATTCGATAGAGGTATCTTGGTTGGCCATACTCGATGCTTCTGCGAAATTGCAATACCGAATGCATAGAAATCTTGACCTTTTCTAATTCAGACGTCTATCAAGCAACCTATAGATATAGTGACTACGCGTTGCAACAGTGCCTAATACTACATTGCGTTAGTGTAAGTAATCGTGCGGTTGCATCCCCTGCACATGAAGAGACCGGAACACAAACCGACAGGAAGCCTAGTGGACCGTATCTCCGGTATCCCTAAAGCATCATCCCGAGCCTTCCAGATACGCCCCACCTGTGACCAGAAGCATCATCGTATGCTGCCCCGGGCTTACTTCGGACATTGCTTGGAGTGCCATGATGGTGGGATAGCACGCCATCTTCAAGGTACCTGACGACGCGATGCGGGACAAATTTTCCCAGCGGTCAGCGTGAGAGCAAGACAAGGCCTAGTGAACAGCCGCAGAAGCACGAAAAGCGCAGTAGTGAGATCACGCAATCAAAATTCAGAACTGTGAAACGAGGTGCTAGTGGCATAACAATCGAAAAGAGCACGGCTTGTAGCAACAAAGAGGAAGGGCTGTTATAAGTGTTCTATGATGACATTCCTGACTTGAGACTACGATCATCGCTTGGTAAGTTGATGAACCGAATAGCTGTCGTATTAGGCCAGTGCGCATATAGGCTGTCCTGGGGCGAGCAAATACGTACTCAGCTGTTTATTGAGTCGGTACGAGTATCTATGACTTCCTCTCTGCCCCTGGCACATCCCACCAGCGTTCATGAAGATCTCTCAGATCCACTTCTTGACCAGGCGCCTTGAGATACGAGGTTAGATCAGTCGACTCGTCGAGTTCTGCTTCAGTGTACCCGTTGCCAAAATAAGCGAAGCGATTGCCCTTCTGTTCGCGTTGGTATTCCCAATCCTCCCAACGTGGCTCTCGTCTGGCTATTGTGAAATGAGCAGCAGAACCAGGCCATAGACCGTGGATGCGCTGTCCGGGAACCCCACCGTTGTTCCAAGATGAACACTTATCAGTCAAGACCGTAGTTGGAAAGAATGCATCACAATAGTCGACAAAGTCATCTGTCGCTTCTTTTGATGGCACTATGGACTTGAGTCCTTGTGTAGAAACTTTGCGAAACACCTTTGCAAAGTATGCGAGCGTCGTCTCAACACCATGCGGCACTGTGCCGGAAGGACCAGTAGCGTGCGGTCCGGCTAGGAAAAAGAGGTTGGGGAAACCAGGTGTAGCCAATCCAAGATATGTGTAAGGAAATCCCCATTTACCTCCGGGCTTCCATGATTCGTGTAGATCCTCCCCGTGCGCCTTGATTGAGAAGGGTGGAACAAGATCGGTGTTGGCGCCGGTCGCGCAAAATATGGCATCGAAATCGAACGTTCTGCCATCAACCGTTTCAATACCCACAGGTGTGAATCGCTTGATCGGCGTCTTGACAAGCTCAACATTGTCTTCGGTGAGAGACTCCAAGTACCCTGGGCCTGGTGTAAGTCGCCTGCAATGTGGGGCAAAATCTGGTATCAATCCATCAAGCAGTTCGGGTTTTTTCGCTACCCGCTTCTTCATGATATCTACAAACTGCTCACGCATGCCTTGATTCTCGGTCGATCCACGAATCATGGCTCGGAATCGTCTCCAGTACCTATCTTCGAGATCTTTCCGGAAAGCCAAATATGTTCCGGGGTCTTCGAAGGCCTTGCGCTGTTCCTCATTGTATGGCTGAGGCTCAAAAGTTCGCTCATCCCCAGCCCACGATGTTGCGATCCATGTTGGATTGCGAACAAAGTGAGTCACGTGTTGTGCGATTGGCTGCAGATTTGGCACGACCTGGATACCACTTGCTCCGTTCCCAATGACAGCCACCTTCTTGTTTGTTGGATCGAACGAAACATCCCAATTCGACGTGTGTCTCAGATGGCCTTGGTAGTCGTTCAAGCCCGGATAGTCAGGTAGTTTCCAAGAGTTGAACCGGCCAATGGCGGTGATGACGAAATCGAAAGTCTCCGTTGATGTAGTTTCATCTTTGAGATTGCGCACCGTGACCCGCCACTTGAACTGCGCATCGTCCCATTCTGCTTCGTCGACGCGATGCTGGAGTTTGACATACTTATAGACGTCGTGTTTCCTAGCTTGCGCCTGCCAATAGTCGCGGATTTCAGCGCCGCGCGCAAAGATCTCAGACCATTGTGTGTTGGGTGAGTATGTCGCTTGGTAAACATGAGCTGGGATGTCACATCGCACGCCGGGATATACGTTTTCAAGCCACGTGCCGCTCTGTATGTCGTCAGTTTACTGCTCCCATAGCTCTCGCATGTACTTACGACATCGTTGTTCTTCTCGAAAATGGTCAATTCAATGCCCGGCACCTTAACGGGTAGAAGGATTCCAGCGTTGATACCAGCTAAACCGGCACCTATGACAGCGACACTGAGCCTCCGTGCATGATCGAGGCAACGTGTTGCGTCTAAGTGCAGCTTGGAAGTGGGATAGGGCGTTGGCAGGGCATCGTGCGTTCCAATCTGCTCGGTGACGCCTAGTGGCGCGAAGTGGCTGGTGAGCTGTGCTGCCCGTCGCGATGGTGTGGACCCCACAGTCGTTGGCTTGGCCGAGGCGGGTGAATTTGGGCTTGGCGTCATTATGTAATCGATGGAACGTATTCTTCGCCTTTGTCGAAGTGGCCTCTCATTAGACGCATGTCTCTCCTCATGGCGACTTTAAAGCCCTAGTATAGGCCGCCTCGGTATCGCTAAGTCTATCGATGAGTACCGAAGCCGTAAGACGCCATTAGTTCCGCTATCTGTCCCAGGCCTGCAGAGCCTGCTGTGCAGACATGTGAGCACGTTTTTTCTCCACTCACTGACGGAATCGCGCCATAGCAGCCGCCGTTGTTGGCGTGCTTGCTCCCCTGCGTTGACGCCATATCGCGCTTTTCGGAATGAAAGTAGCAGCTAGGACAAACGTGGTGTGTGCAACACTGCAAGGCTTTAGCGGCGTTGATAAGCGGTGCAAGACGCGACTCAGGAAACGAGCGCGTTGCGATGCATGTTCGAGTTTTTCGCGTCATGTCACTGCGGCTTCTTTGCTTTACTCACGCCAGATTCGAGAACGTCTTAAATTGCTAGGTGTCTAAGAATTTGTATAGGCATACGATATGTCCGTACATGATACTTGCTTTTCATTCTGGAATAATATGGTCCTTAGCATCAACCCCCGCCTTCCAGCGATACGTCGATGCCACATGTTCCTCGAGCGGCCCCTTCTGCCCCTTCTTCGAGTAGAAGTTCTCGCGATAAGTGCCACCAGGCACAGCATAATCATCCCAGAATAAGCCCCGCTTCCTGAGCTCAGGAAGTAACAACTCAATCACGTCTACAAACGACTGAGGGAAAAGAGCGTATGCCTACATCGTGCGTTAGAACAACTACCGCCACAAGGATAAGGCATCACTCACTATATTGAAACCGTCAACATCGGCTTCATCGATCCAAACTTGCAACCCGTCCGCAACTTGCGATGGAGTTCCAACAAGAATGGGCCCATTTCCGCCGATGCTAACGTGCTCCGCGACTGTGTGTTTCGTCCATTTTGAGGTTCCAGGGGAAAATCGAGCATAGCCTTCCACGGTAGACCGCACAGCGTTGCTCTCTACATGTCGCAGTTCCTCGTCGTCGCCATACTTCCCGAGGTCAATCCCAGTCCAACCGCAGAACAGCGCCAACGCTCCTTCCAAGGACGCATATTTTCGATAATCGGCAAGCTTAGCTTGGGCCTCTTCTTCGGTGCGGCCGACGATGGGAGTTACCAGCGCAAGAAACTTGATATTCTTTCCATCCCGATCGAATTGCGATGAGGCAATCTGTCTGATCTCCGCGACATTCTTTGCACAGACCTCAGGTGCATGGGCGGAGACAAATATTGCTTCTGCGTTTTGTGCTGCAAAGGTTTTCCCTGCCTTCGATGCCCCCGCTTGGAGAATTAGAG
>JAESFQ010000409.1_pt1 | contig 15587 bp, 16 predicted proteins | sample 9269431 | NCBI WGS metagenome assembly JAESFQ01 (sample SAMN14502588, study PRJNA617103) | algae metagenome | isolation source: Plectolyngbya sp. WJT66-NPBG17 and co-occurring heterotrophs from well... | place: USA: Mojave Desert, Joshua Tree National Park, California | collected 2006-08-06
CTGCACTGCATTTGTGCCGACACGTACAGCTCCACGATTTGCCGACTTTCCAAGAAGCTGCATCTGTTATGCGGGGGTTACTTTGGTGACCGTTTCGACGTGACGACCCGCATTTCCCCGGACATGCTTGAGATGGAGTCATACGGCTGAGGCCGCTCGGAGACGTGTGTATATAGTTTTGCCCTCAGCCTTTTGCGCCTGATCCAGGAAACGCAGCGCTGTAGAAGCATAACGACGACGGTCAGCCTACCGTCTGACCTCAAGAAACACAACCCACACTGCGGGCATTGTGTGCCCCATTGCGCCTGAGTCCGTCATAATCATCATCTGGTCAGATGCCACCCTCCAACCGAAGGGCCGACCCAGCATTAGAACGGGCGCGTGAAGCTGAGCGCAGGCCTACCATACCGTCAGGGAGGAGAGGCGATCGTATTCAAGATACATACACGGTATATGACGACTTCCCATGGGCGAAGATCGAAGAGTTTCTCAAGGCCAAATGGCCTGGTTGGAATTTCAAGCCGAACAGAGTATGCCACGGCCCTCTTTTGCAGGAGACAAAGCTGACGGATGACGCAGTTCAACGATAAGTGGGTTTTTGAAGTACCCGAGAAACTGACGGATGTGAGTGTCTCCTGCTTTTGCCTTGTATTTGCCCTCGAGCGTGGCTGAGCTGTGTTAGGGCGATCGAAGGGAGCTGAGGAGAAGGAGAGATGCGCCTAGGCTCGAGCGACGAAACTCGGTTTCTCCAGAGCCAGAAGAGGGGCAAAACTCAGCCTCGTAGAGGCGCATAGATGTTGGACTATAGTCTTTGACCGTACACAATCGACAAGGTTGATTCTGTGGCCTCGTGCCCTGTTCCGTTGCCGGTGAGGGCTTGCATGGCAGTGGCGGGGACCCCTGACGTGGAGTAGCGCTTCGCACCTGCTGCAACCACGCAGCCGTGACGAATCAGCCACTGTCAGCCTTCCAAGGCATTGTTGTCTCAGTTTCCACTTCTTAAATATGATGTTTCTACGGCGCTCCTCCGTACTAAGCGACATCTTTTCAATCTATGCTAGCCTGAATCTTCGAGATGGCGTGTGAAATACCTGCAGAGCTGCAGGACTCCTACCTTGAGAGCAACAACTATCCAGAAAACCTCATCCCCAGCGATTTTCTTACAAGCAAAGCAAAACTCGCTTCTTACAAAACCCGGCTCGATGGGGTTGAGGCCGATTTTTGTCTCATGGACCACCAGGTTGACAGGCTGTTCGAAATCCCTGTAATCGACATTGGCACTGCTGATGGAAAAGGTAGGATTACGCTCCCGTACTGTTAGATAAGGCGCTAAACCACGCAGTACGCGAAAAGCTATACATACATACACGCGCTAAAGTCACGAAATGGCTCGCTGTAGATGTTGTGCGAGACACAGTTGACCCCAACATACAGCGTGTTGTCGCTCGAAAGAGAGATCCAAAATGCCGATTCATGTATGCTCGCTCGATCGCCTGATACGTTCGTTATGCTAATGATTCAGTTACTTCCATGGTGAGCATTCACGAGCCCAGTTGAACACAACCCGAGACAGCCTCTGTCAGATCCTGTCCTACCATCAAATCATGCCCGCATACTTGGACTTTATGCTAGTTTTTGGTGGACAAAGCGATGCCAAAGACCCTCGTTTTAGCGGATTTCGTGAACAAATCCGACTTAAATCTCCCGCCAGCGGACACTCGGCACCTGAGTTGGGCCGAAGCGGTAAACATTTCCAGCTCTGCTATAACGTGAAAGGTGTACAATTCAAGACGCAGAGTAGCGAGGACATCAAACTTGATGAGTGGTCAATTCGAGACGCTGCAGTTTACCACCGGTTCGACGTAGAATATGGGACTACACTGTGGATTGTCACCAAAGGCGGCAAGGACCTACGCGACCGTTACGAAGAACTCACTAGACCAGCCGGTCGATCATATGACAAAATGTACAACGACACAACATGCTGTTTCCAGTCATCGCTGGTCACACACTTGCTTTACTGTCAGTGGTCCACGGAGGACTGGAGATGGTACATCGTCTGGCTCGAAAGAGTGGTTGAGCAAGAAGTGAGTGCGTCCATGGATACGTGTAATTGATGCTGACGTCAAGTCCTACAGAGCAGAATAGCGGTCGATGGCCTCCGTGGCCCTGGCCATGCATATCGGCAATTTGAACCATGGGATATTCAAGATCTGCAATATTGGCAAGATAAAACCAACGAAGCGGTCATGGTCTTGGAGGCCAACGCCAAGATCCTGACGACTTTACGCGACTTCTACTCAAGCCTGGTAGCACGCAAGGACTTCCCTGATACGTTGAGAAGGTCGTGCGAAGACCATTTGGCCGCCTTCTTTTCGCAGCTCGACGAGATCACTGCCGAGTTCGACATGCAACTAGCCCGAGCAAAGCTCCTGGTGAACATCATCAGCGATAGGAAGCAGCTAGTAGTGCAGCATTTGCAGAGTCAAGTCTCGGACCGAACGGAACAGCTAAACAAGAATCTCGAACGAGAGACTGTCGTCATGCGTATCATCACGATTCTGACCTTGATCTATCTTCCGGCCACATTTGTCTCAGTAAGTTCATGGCCCTCGTCACGAGCGCTATATCTGATCAAGAGCAGACATTGTTTAGCACCGACATCGTCAAGTATCAGTATCAGAACCAAGATCCCGCCAATTACGAGAACGGCTCGTTCTCCAACCTCGCGTTAAAGCGATGGCTTCAGGTTACGATACCATTAACTGCTCTGACGCTGTTTGGCGCATGGTCGACATATCGTTTCTACAGCGTATCAGCAAGAGACGTTACTTTTTTCGAGCGTTCGAAGCGCGCAGTCCTGAACACGGCACCTTTAGACGCAGGTTCTTATGTGCAAGCGCCACCTGACGGTAGTCCCAATACCCACAACGTAACAGATGGGAGCCCAGCAAAGCGCCTGGGTGCTTCAATATCTCGCTTTACTTCAAGCGTACAGCAGTTCGGAAAGAGTCGTGCTGTCCTCCCTCAACACGAAGGCAGTCTAGCCAAGTCTGGTTGATGATGCGCAGCCTTAGGTAGGATGACTTTGAGAAATCTCAATTTCTTCTTGTGTGACGGCCTTCAACGTAAGCATACGAGATCAGAAGGCGTACCACACGTTAAAGTTTTGCATACTATGTGTTAGATTGCGGTGTCATAAGCTGACACTCGGAGGCGGTGGGTGGGTAGGCGGGGTACGGAAGGAAAGTGGGGTCAGTGGATCAGCTTAGCGAACAGGCGTTCATCGCTGTGGCTGTGGCAGACTTCCAACACCAAGATGTTTCGTTTTACATGTCTTCTACATACAACCGTGAAACCTTCAAGATGGCGCATGCCGCAATACAGCCTTCGGTAGACACCGTTCAATAATCAAGTGCACAGCCGACGCGACAATGTGCAAGTGGCTGAGCAGGAACTCAGCCTTGTTGCCTTGGGGAGAGCATCAGCTCGCTGCAGCCACAATGGTCCTCCATGCATCTATTGGCGCAACCTTCAACCTGGGCCTGTCCTCGGCTGCACGAGGCTGAGATTGTTCAATCATAGTTATCTTGTGCCCTGCCCGCACCGCTGAGGCTCTGCGACCTTGACATATCGCTTCTCGTCCCATCTCTCTCAGACTTTACTACGCGCATTCCTTGCGCGACCCACCCAACCTCGAATCCGAGACTATTGAGCGCGAAATCGATACCAGCGCACCTAGCGCCGCTCCAGCCTCGTGCCATGCACATATCCCCATGAAGTCTTCGTAGTCTGATTCTTGATTGGAACCACGTCAAAATGTCAGGCGCACACCAGCAACAGAATTCATCTGTGCCCATCAGGGATGAGTTCATCAGCTTGTTAGAGTCACAATGGACACGTCAAGTAGCGTGTCAAAACGAATGCGGTCCGGATGAGGTTTGCAGCTGCCAGCGGAAGATTGTGCACGTCCACGCTATGGAAGAATGGTGGAAGAAGCCAGCCTCCGAAAGCCCCGGTAGAACAAATTTGGAACATTTCGTGGACGACATGCCAATTCCACCTCGTCTGAATTTACCATTCAAGGCTACAAAGATATCTGGAAGCGGACAGTCTTACCTCCGCATCCTCAGCCTGCTTGTCAGACAAAGACGCGATCATCTTATCAACTGTTTCTACGAAGCGAATATGTACGACCACTACATCGACCACAGCGAGAACGACAAGAAACTTCGCGAGCAGTTGGCCGGCGTCGTATCGCAGAAAGAAGTGGAGGATATCATTAGCGACTTCCACAAAGAAAAGTGGGAATACTGCCCCTTGTCCTTGGCTTTGGACATGGGAAGCAATTTGCATGGGTCGAGAGTGATTCCTCCGTTCTGTTCAAAGATCAGACTTCCCGATAAGGGAGGTACTGCATCGATATACTGGGTGGCTGTGCAAAAAGACCTCGTTACGGATAACGCGCTGGCGTACGCCTTGAAAGACTCACTCTACACAGATGGAATATATGGAGAGGTAAGTTTTCTAGACACGCATCCAGACAACTGACTGACGCTTCTCAGTGCTACCAAATGGTGCTCAAATCTTACTGCGGCAACAAGAAGCGAGATTTTGAAATGGAGAAGGAAGCATTCTCCGGCTTGCAATCTACTGAAGAAGCTCCCATACTCCAATATTTGGGCTCCTACACCCATGACTATGGTGAGGGAAGCCAGAGGGGTAGAACATACAACCTGTTGCTAGAGTATGGTGAAAACGACTTGTATCAAGCATGGGCGGATGAGACCAACGTCCCCCCTGTACAGGCCCAGGAAATTCTTCAGAGCTGGAATTCGCTCTTCAAAGTCGCCGGGGCCATACGCCAGCTTCATAATCTGGAATTTCCGCGAGGCCAGGGACAACCTTGGAGATTTCATGGGTAGGTGTATTCATGAGACCTCAAGCTTCACCACTGACATGAACGAGTTGGCATGCAGATATCAAACCAGACAATATCCTCAGTGTCCGCGGACGGCTGAAGTTGGCTGACTTCGGCTTCTCAAGCTTTGCACCTGTACTTGAGGGCCACGGCGGCTCAGAACCAACCGATATAATAAGAGGGTTCACAGACACATACGGTAAGTCCGTTGATAAGCAGTGGGTTATGGAAGCATGGCTGACCTTCCGCAGGTGCACCTGAAGTGTCTCGCATGAAACAGCCAGACGGTACCTTGTCAGGGGTCTCACAGTCGATTGACGCCTGGTCTTTCGGTTGTGTATTATCTGTGGCCGCGACGTGGATAGTTCTGGGGTTTCAAGGCATCCGCCAATACGAACGGCTTCGACAACTATCTCCAGCAAACAGGAAGGACGGTATCACATCAGACAGGTTCCACGACGGCTTCTGCGTACTTCCCGAGGTCGAGAAATGGCATGATTATCTCCGAGGTCATCTTCGTCCTTCAGATACCACGACGGAACAGGTATTGTCCCTGGTAGAAGGAAAGCTGTTGCGATCAGACCCAGCAGCACGATACAGCGTGGAGGAGCTCTGCGAGAAGCTGCATGAAGTGAGTGCTTGGGCTGAGTATAAGATCAAAGATCTCAAGAAACACTCAAAAGAACCGCATCATTTAGTCATGAAGGCGCTTTCGAACATAGAGGAAGAAGCTCAGACTCAGAGGTCGTCAGAACCAAAGACTAACCTGCTACAACAACCCCTGTTGCAGGTCAACCCTCGCGAACGTGCATCGATGCAGATAAACAAGGAAGAGTTGATCAAGAACAAACCACTCGGTCAGACAGCGCATCGCAAACAGATTTTGGAAAAGAAGCTCGAAGGTTGCCATGTCATGAAGATGGACGTTGGGCCACTCGCAAACAGTATCTTCAATGGCGCTGTTACGCATAGTCCGACCGACTCAACTCCTCCTAACGGACTCCTAGATTTCACTGGACGCAAAACCAAGCTCAGGAACCCGCTACTTCAAGGGTTTAACCATACTCAGTCAGACTTGGACCCTCGCACACCAAACAGCACACGTCCACGTGCGACAGATAATCTTCCGGAAACGCCACCACCATCTGGTCGCCGTAACGGAACTTCCGGCGCCAAACTTGACCTTGCCAGTCATGATCATCTCGCAACGAATGTGTATGGCCCATCATTCGAGGTCGGTTCACCGACAAGCACCAACTCAGATAGACTTAAGCTGCGGATTCCAACACGAGGTTCGCCCTCCGCGAAATACATCGCCACCCCGGCACAGTCAAATGGTACCCGAGATTTGCCATCATCATCGGAAGATGAAGGGCACACCGCTCATAATACCAGCCTTTCTTCATCAAACACGTACAAAACCGTAGAAGCGGCGTACTCGGCAGAGTCCCCTCCACACACACTTAGCCAGGCCGCTATTGGACTTGAAGTTGGAAACCAAGGTTTGCCTTTGAGTGATTGCTCCAAAGATCGCCAGGGTCATGAAGGAAAGAGATCTGTGATATCTGATACACGTCCCATGGGTTCTCCCTTCATGGAGAAGCGCGTAATTGAGCGGCTCGTCGGAAACTCGGAGGTATCCAGTCAGGATCAAAACATTGGAAGTCCTGGACTCTCAATTACAGTATCGAATCCTGACGGTGGAAAATCACTTTACGACCAGCAAGCGATACCTCATCCGGGCGCTTATATTCACGAAATGCAAGCTGCGCAGGACGAACACACCTTCGCATCTCCAAAACCCAGCGACTCTATCCAGCTGCCACTTCCCTTACTTGCATCAGACCTGCCCTTTGATATCTGTATCAGGAGAAAGGAGATGGACGGGCAGGTCTCCAAGGGCTTAGCAAAGGGGTTCACGAGAGTCAAGGGCAGTTTTGGAATTGAAACCAGAGCGCGAGATGCTAGCCTTGCGGAGCCCTTCAGCAATCGGCGCGAACTTGTAAGCTTACTCGGATTGTTCTCTACGCGCAGCTAACATGGTGAAGATATTTGTTGTCGATAATGGATCCACAATGTCCGCACACTGGCCAATCGTGGCATTCGTCGCACAAACGCTGGCAAAGAAGGCCGCCGGCCTGGACAAGAGTGGCTTCGATCTCAAATTTACGGTTGATGGTCACAAACATGACGAGAAGAACTTGAAAGGAGATCCGGGGCGAACAACGCTAAAGAAAGCGTTGAATGCAGCGTGGCCAGAACGCTATGCGAACAGCAATGCCACATCAGACATGGCCCGGGTTTTCGCGACCATATTCCAGGAGTGGAACTGTACCAATCGCCCAGCTACCACGCTACTCGTTCTTACCGACGGCGTTTGGCCCAAGACTAACCTTGAGAACCTGAACAAAATAATCCTCGATATCGCTGGAAAAGACGACTTGAGTACGGGAAATCGTCACTTCAGCATTCAGTTCATCCGCTTCGGCGACGAGGCCCCAGAGAAAGCTCGTCTGCAGTGGCTAGACGACCACTTGTGCGTCGACTGTGGCCTAAGGGACATTATCGACCACTGCTCGTGGCGCGCCAAAGTAGACAAGATGTTCAAGGGCAGCATAAAGGGCTACGCCGATAATCAGAATTCCGACGAGAAACCCATGTCGTATGATTATGAGAAGCTGGTTGATCTCTTCAACACCTTTAACAAGGAAGACGACGCTACGCTTTCACCAACCGGCCTTCTGTCCCGGACGCCGTCGCGAGGATCGAATCGGTCCTCCATTTCCATGCATCATTTCCGCACGCGTTCAGATACCAACACAAGGTAGCGCTCGTCGTCACTCACCTTGTGCCTGTATACTATAGTCACTCTACATTCCCTTTTTTTTGCCTTTCTAGTCTTTTGCAGTTGACACTTGGCACTTGGCGCATTGCCGTATACCCACCCACTTTGGCATTCAGGCTTCTGGTTTCGTTGTTTGTTATTGCGCGGCGCATGTATACAGTATAGCGTCGAGATCGTTACTTTGGTAAATGGCGTATTGGCGTATGGCGAATGTCACCAGGATGTTGTTGTATAGTTACATGTCGTGCACCTATTGGGTTTAGCATATAACATCATCGCACTGAACGGTGAGAGCGAGGAGAATATGGCAAGTCGCGCACAAGTCTAGTCTATCATCTTACGAGATGTCTCAATGGTGTACACATAAAACCAAATCAGTAATTAGTGAAAAGGTGAAATCATAGTTAAACATTTACGAGCTGAGCATTTTGTTCCAAGAACATGTTGTACATATGTACAGTAGCACCACAAGGAAATCATAGAGTGAAGACTTCACTTTTGGATATATCTAACATCACTACTTGTTCGCCCCGTACGGTCGGATAGCTCGGCAACAAAGCGAACATTAACCTTGTCAATCTTCCTCACGCCCTCCCTCAAGTATCTACTGTGTCTTGAAGCAGTCCGGACAGGGTCTGGAGTGTATGGTTTCGCGTTGGACCTACGAATCAGGGGTATAGGTCTGACAGCAATCTCGGGTGGAGCATGTCGAAGGGCACGGCGTAGCAGTTCCCTTGAACGTACCGATAGCGTCGGCTTCACAGGCTTGTAAGAGCCGACGAGGCGGGCAGACGGCGCTTTGCTGGGAGGAAGGGTTATGAAGTTGTAGGCCGTCATGTTTGTGGCGCGGTTGCGGCGATACGCTCGGCCTGTTGTTTGTGCGGTGACGGAAGTTACTTCTCTAGATGATGGTTGAGAGGTAGTTTCAGCGGGAGCAGACATGTTTGGAATCTCACCTTGGGGCTGAGATGGAGGCTCAGAGTTGGCCGGCGGCTCCGGGCTTGTAGTAGACTCCGAAGCTGTAGTAGGCCTAGAAGTTGAAGGAGGCGTCGACAAGTCTTGAGACAACATCTTGTCTCTTGATGCAATGTGATCTTGATCACTGCCTTCAGATGCTGGCGCCAACTTAGCAGCAGCATCGCGCACTTTCCACATTCGGTGTCGAAACGCTGGATGTTCTGGCCTCTTGAACCTAGGTCCCGCTGCTTGGGGTTCATCGGTAGGTACAATGGGCGCTCCGGCGGTTGGGGTGTTCTTTACTGTGGTGTGAACGGTGCCCTTGACAGCAACACCACCAGTAGGTCCCTCGATCCATACCTCGTATATACTGCCATTCTGCGACTTCTTCTTCTCCAAACCGCATATGCGCATTTCCTCGTCGCAGTATAGTGGTGCTAGGTTGCGATATTCTATGGATTTCAAAACCTGGTTCTTTTTCGTATGCGTGTCTACGTAATGCTTCGTAGCGTTCAACAGGAGTATCAGGGAGAGAGGGCCATGGACGAGCAGATTGCGGTGACCTTCGACGTTGCGAGCATAGTCTGGATCGAGGTGAATGAGATGGGCGTTAAAGGTGAGAGCGGAGAAGCGGAACAGAAGGGCGCGGTTAGGTGTGAGGACATGGGAGAAGTCGGGATTCCCAGGGGCTACGAAGAGTCAGTAAACAGCGCAGAGGTGTGTCAGGGTACGCACGATCCAAATACTTGACGGTGGCCATTTGGCCAGCTTTGACAGCCTCGAGTTCTGCAGCGGTGCGTTGCTTGAAAAAGACCAGATTACGCTCTTCTTTGAGGATGGCATCGCCCCAAGCATCACCGCTGCGCAATTGCTGCTCGAGGTAAGTCCGCAATTTTTGCGTGCGCCCACGGGTTCCTAGTGAGCCATGCTGCGCCGTGTACGAGCTCTCTACGCTGTCCAATCTGGTGAAGCGCCGCTCGATCGTGACAAAGATCTTCGCAGTGTCGCCATCCCCATGCAGTCGGACATGCTTGATGTGCTCGGTGGCGGTCATGGGAGTATCTCTTCTAAAGCCGCGAAAGTTGTTGAAATAACCGTCAAGCTGTAGCTGTATGGAGCCACCAGCCCACATGCGACGCACCCACGGCCCGCCTGGGCTCTGGGACGCGTCTGTTCCATCTGGAAGCAATTCGGGCGTGGGCACTGCCGGATTAAACCATATCAAATGATGCCCAAAAGGCACCACACGAGTACGCGTAGTCGGAGGATGGCACCATTCTCGGGGTAAGAAGCCTGCGAGGGTTTGCGAGAGCTTGTGCTCGTGCGGAGTGGTGATGTGTTCAGGAATATGGGTGACAGGTCGCTGCAGCAATTCGGCGCGCAGCTGTCGGAACCATGGCGGGTCGTCGGAGCTGGTTGAAGAGTAGCATCGCAGCAGCGTTGTTCGCCCTTGGGTGCAAGGTGTATGTGTCCTGGCAATTCGACGTGTGATCGGCGTCCGGAGCAGCATTGGGAGCAAAGTCTGCCGTCAAGGCCAAAGCCGCGGTGGAGGCGGCTGTCGTGGGATGCTTGGCGGCTTAATGACGTAGCCAACGTGACGCTTGGAATGCCATCAGACGCGCTGCCTCACTTCACTGTCTGCTGTTTGCGAGCTTGGAACCATGCGAAATCTCGCTTGAATGTTGATTGGAGAAGCTGTGCAGATGGAGCGCTCGTGTTTTTCCAACCGCCCATGTCACGCGCGGCTGACCGCTTCACTGCGGCCCACTTGCGAGCAGCGTCCTTCATCTTCACACCGGCATGGCTTCTACACATCTCGACATTGAATTCGCATCCACTGACTTCGCGTCACGCGTCTTGGCGTGTTTGTTTGGTAGCCTCCTTCGGCTATCCACGCGCGTCGCCCCGTCTTCACGTCTGCCCTGGCTAGTCTTCACCGCCAACGCCCTCGTTCCCTTGCAAACAGCGGCTTTGCCTCATAAGCCAGTCTTCAGTATGTGTGCATCTTATCAAACTTGTGAGTTGCTGTTCATCTGCGTCTGAACTGCCTTCGTCATGCTAAGCCACGAAAGCCCACAGCGACTGCCACAGCAGAGCCAGCCGTATACGCACGACGTGACGATTTCTATACATGTGAACAACGAGACACTCCAAACTGCCACTCACTCCACGCTTCCAGGACCAGAGGGTACTGATCATAATCTTCACGCTCAATATATCACCTGCGCCGACATGACGAGCAAGATGGAGCTTCTAGAGTGTCCCATGTGCAACTTCACTGTGCTTCCGAAAGACGACTACATTCTTCAGTTACATTTTGAGCAAGTGCATACCGAAGACTCTCCCTTTGTGATACAAGACGATCCCGAACCGTTGCCGCCTTCGTTGCCCCTCAGGCCTTCCTCAACCCACCACGACACCGAGGATACGCCTTCCTCCGACGACTTCGACGACTCCGAAGCAGAGGAAAGCACTGCACTGTGTCCTGACCCCAACTGCGGCGAACTCGTTCCTCTCTCCGACTTCAACGACCATCTCGATTACCACAAGGCAGAAACGTTATCATTTGACGAGACTACAGGAAAGTATCATTCTCATCATTCATCCGCTACTATGCAACCCTCGACCTCTTCTCGTCGCTCTCATGCGAGTCAGGCAAAGTCTACTACATCCGAGCGAAGTTTCAGCACAGACCCCTCAGATGCTCGAAAGAGAACCGAGGCTCATGGTCGCAAATCCAAGAAGCACAGCCATCGTCACAGGCGTGATGCCGACGATTGCGAAAAGAGCACTATCGGAAGGAGCATTCTAAGCTTCAATCCTTTTGCAAAACCTGACAAAACCGTCAAGCCGCCAATCAAAAGTGCTCGTCTTGGGGTAGGTTCATCATCTTGACAGCAGGGCCTAGCTAACATCCTCAGAAATCCGAACTTGGGCCCTACGCCTGGGAAAACCGAATGCCTAGGTGGCTGCACGATCAGCTCGATGCAGGCCCCAAGATCACTGCCGTCAACCGCATTGGCCGAGATGGCCGCCTCATCAAGCATGACCAGGTGCAGAACGAGACGCCAGGCATTATACCCATCCTCGCTCAATTATCTGCTCTCGATCGAACTGTCAAAGAAGCTTACTACTGCCATCCGTCGACCCTGCACATTGGCAAAACGCCCAGCGAAGGTGGCTTCTGCGGCTATCGAAATATTCAAATGCTCTTATCCTACATCCAAGGCGCAAAGGCTCAAGGCTACGAGGAATTCCCCGGACGACTGCCCACTATCCTGAAGATGCAAGATCATATTGAAGATGCTTGGGACAACGGCATCAATTCAGTTGGCCGTGTTCAGACTGGCGGTATACGCGATACCAGGAAGTATATTGGCACACCAGAGGTAATGTTTCCCTTGCCTACAACTGTCATATCCTAACACATGCTAGGCTCAAGCCTTCTTTCTGAATTCAGAGATCAATTGCGCTGTCGAGCAATTCAGCGACAATAAAGACCGGGGCATGGCCGCCCACGAACTTCTCCTCGCCGCCATGGAACGATACTTCGCCCGAGCAGCTGTCAGCGATGGATCCAATGTTGTCAAAACTCTCCTACCGCCTATTTATCTTCAACAACCAGGTCACTCTATCAGCGTCATCGGTTTCGAGCGTCACTTTGACGGCTCATGCAACCTGGTAGTCTTCGATCCCATGTACTTTACAAGCCCTGCTATGCATAAGCTGCTTGGCCGAAAGAATATCAGGACAGCTCGGCCCGAGGTTCTATATGCATATCGTCGTGGCGCTGGGAAGCTCAAGAAATACGCTGCTTATGAGATCTTGATGTAAGTCCATCGGTTCAAGCCACTTGTCGAATGCTAACTTGACTCAGGCTCACGGCGACGCCGCCTTTGTTTCCCGCTTGGGATGTATGAGCATTTATCTCCAAGCCTCACTCTTGCATACATTAGCAAACCTTGTTTTCAGCGACTCCTACTGAACATTTGTCTTCTAGGTGCTTCGTCAGTTCCCTGACTGTCGCTTCGTGTACGCCTTTTTCCGTGCTCGCACCCTCGGATACGATGTCTATCCAGAAGATTATTTCCTGCAGAACTTCCCGTGGCAGCAGTACGGCGGGCTCTGGTCTTGCGACGATGCTCGCTTCGCTAGAGCCGAGCCGATGAACCCTCTCACAGCTCTGGCTCTACGTCGTATCACCGGCGCAGGATCATCAAGCTCCAGTAATAACACCAGTCCTACAAGTCCCACGAGCTTTTTTACAAACAGCTGCTTCCAGCATATGCCAGCGGACGAGCAAGACCAACTTCCTTCCTGGGTCGGCTCGCTCGATGGATCGGCCAGTGGCTTTATGAGCGGACTACAATACGGTGGCAGCAGCCCTGTGTACAACATGGGTGCATTAAGTGCTGCTCTGCCTCAGCCTAGGGTTATGAAGCCACAACTGTCCCTTCTGACGGATATTGGAAGAAAGTATCCGGGCTTTCCCACACCATTATCTCCTACTCTGACGGCAAGAGAAATGTACCCGTCGCCCGCATCTGACACCGAAGACAGAACTGCAGCACCTCGGGCTTTGAGCCCTGCAGTCCGTCCGGTAAGCCCAATGAGCATCGACAGCTCAGACATGTACCGGCTTTCTCGTCGTTGCGATTCGTACAAATACGGTCAACATGCCTCACAAATGGGTCTCATCGATAGCGTTATCTTGGGACAACAGCAGATGTGCGATGGATGCCGCACTCCATCAACATCATCGCGAAGCATTACAGATGTCGCGAGTCCTCCAACGAGCCCATCACGATGTGTATCCCCGCGCACGGCCATGCTGAAGAAAATGGCTGGAAAGCAAGGTTTCCAGGAACCATTGCCAAAGTGTATGCGGGATCCTGGCCCTAGACTCAAATTTCACCCCAGCACCCGCAACGTCAACGCATACCCAGCTTCTCCACCTTCATCTATCCGCTCGTTCTCATCGGCCTCGCATTGCCAGCCAACATCTCCGTCGTTTGCCATCGCCAACGGCGTGGAGTCCGAGTCCACGTCACCTATCGACCCCTCTGGTACCATGCTCTTCTACACGTCTAACCGTAGCGTCGACTCGGGCCTTCTCGGCGTCCGCCCTCTTTCCGAACCTCAGGTCGCTGAATACCGATTTTGGCGTCCCTGCGGTCGGCGCATCTGCGCGCTTGGGTGTGGTGGCGCGAATCTAGGCGAGGCAGCAGCAGCAAAGAGGCTCTTCAGACAAGTCGAGGAGGTCGAGAAGGAGCAGCAGGATGAAGACGAAGGAATTTCCAAGCGGGATGGGGAGCACGAGTATAGTCTTGACGGCCAGGCCGACAACAGTACAAGTGACGGGGGTTGTGAGAATGAGGGAGGCAAGTTCAGCACGAGTATCTGGGCAGGCCGCCGGCTGGTGATGGATTGGAACCAGTTCTTATCGGGCTGCGAGAGGGAGGGCATCGCGCCGTTTTGATTGGGCGTGCATTGGGTGACGGGCATTACCACGACTTTACGAACTGGACGACGTTGTTAATGGCATTGTGGCGAGAGCTCTCCTTGGTACTTTGAATATCGCATTGCTCTCCATCTCGGTTGTGCCTTGTTGGGTCCATGCAACGTTCAGGTGCCCAAAGACGCAAGCGAGGCTAGACGTAGCGCTCGTCTGCGTGCCGTAGGGCATAGTTACCAACACTTGCATAGCGTTTGGATGTCAAAATCTATTACTGGCGAATGAAGTGGCCGCCAACACCAAGTAGAGTTAGCCTCGGGAGCCTCAATCGGCGATGATGGGCAACGAATCACCCGATGCATCTTCTGCCAACTCCCACGGGGCTGCAAAGATCGAAATGCAGTGTGATCTGCCAGCCTAGACCGCGTGGACTCTTGTATTCATATGTCCTGTTGTTCCTCGCCTTCAGGTACTCGACGTCCAGGCTCTCAGGTCGCCTCTTGACAGGCACGCGCTACACCTTTCCTGATATGACGTCACGCGCATCTTGCTTCTCCCAGCACGCTTCTTCCCACCAGTTGCTCTCGCTTTGAGCCACGCCGAGCGCATTCGCCTGCACCTGCACCTGTACCTGCGCCATGGAGAACCTTGACAAGCTGTCTGCGACGGGCTTACCAGTCTTTGACCTTAACGAGGAAAACCTGCAGCGCAAGGATTGGTAAGAAGACTACGACTATGCATGCGCGCTCACAGTGGGCCGGAACTGACAACCGCCCAGGTCTCAAACACCCGTAGGCGCACGCGAGTCGTGGCCTGTTGCGTTGACATGCCTCGTCAACACATGCATATTGCCCATGCCCCACTGTGCTGCCATTTTTTGGGGCAAGGACATGATAGTCATCCATAACCTGGCCTGGGAGAAGGCACGGGGTGGTCTTGACGGCCAGGCCACGAGCGCGCGCGATAGCTATAGCCATGAAGCGCTCAGTACGCTTCGGACAGTGCTCAGAGGGCGAACGGTCAAGGCAGGTAAGCATCAACCCGTGTCCATGTGCCTCGCATCTGGCATGCTAACGTTTTCAGCCGCCAGGTATTTCCTCAAGAAATTTGCCGAGGAACAGCACATGCAGCTTCTCCTCAGCACCATATTAGACGAGAGCGGCACACGGCAGGGCGTATTAGCCCAACTTCTCGAAAACCAGCCCGTGGACCGCTACATGCCCATTGAGGGCATAGATAAACTATCGCGCCAGAAGCCCGGGAGACAAATCAAGAATCAGGTGCCTGAGCACACGAGTAGGCACAAAGACGCGGAGCGGGCCGATTCCATGCAGACCACCATGTTCCAGCGCTTCGCCGAACTACTGCCCAACGGTCTGGCCATCCTTGACAAGGACGCCGAAGCCATC
>JAESFQ010000410.1_pt1 | contig 15581 bp, 15 predicted proteins | sample 9269431 | NCBI WGS metagenome assembly JAESFQ01 (sample SAMN14502588, study PRJNA617103) | algae metagenome | isolation source: Plectolyngbya sp. WJT66-NPBG17 and co-occurring heterotrophs from well... | place: USA: Mojave Desert, Joshua Tree National Park, California | collected 2006-08-06
CCGGGGAGCTCTTTTCTTTGGGAGCTCCCACGTCATTTACGCGACCGACCCACGCTGCGACTTGCACCACCTTATCGCCAGTTTAAGTAATATCAACAACTGCAGCCTCTGTCTGATCCATAAACACCACACAGCAGCAGCCAGCTAATCACACCCGCTAATCACCAACTAATCGTGTTACCTCTGATACTCACACCTCACCCACTAACTCGGCAAAGCTACCCCTCCAACCACCCTCGTCCATTGCAGCGTCCCAACACATAGGGACCCGCTTCTTCTCGGCGTCTTAACTTTTCAACTAGACAGCTGAATCCACATTGACCTCATACTGGCCCACGGCCAAAGATCTTTTCCCACCTTGACACCCAGCTGCGAAGACGTCCAGTCTCTACTTTCACCACCTCAACCTCAACCTCAACCTCAACCTCAACCTCAACCTCAACCTACACCCCTTACCCCGCCTGATACCCCATTCAAGAATACCTCGTCTCACAGTATGGCGCCCACCGAAATCCCGCCGCCCCTCGAGGGCAAGAAGAGGCGCATTGGAATCATGACAAGCGGGGGTGACGCACCCGGCATGAATGGAGCAGTACGCGCTGTAGTGCGCATGGCGATTCACAACAACTGCGAGGCCTTTGCTATATACGAGGGCTACGACGGTCTGGTCAAGGGCGGAGACATGATTAAGGAGATGCACTGGGAAGATGTCAGAGGCTTCCTATCAGAAGGCGGTACGCTTATCGGCACAGCGCGATGCATGGAGTTTATGCAGCGCGAAGGCCGCCGCACGGCTGCGAAGAACATGATCATCAAGGGTATCGATGCTCTGATCATATGCGGTGGTGACGGTTCCCTCACAGGTGCCGACAAGTTCCGTGCTGAGTGGCCGGAGCTGCTGAGTGAGCTGGTGCAAGAGAAGCTGCTCACACAGGAGCAGATTGAGCCCTTCAAGCACCTGAATATCGTCGGTCTGGTCGGCTCCATCGATAACGATCTTTCCATGACCGACGCTACCATTGGCTGCTATACCTCGCTTGGCCGCATCTGCGAGGCCATCGACTCGGTCGACACCACCGCCGTCAGTCATCAGCGCGCTTTCGTCATCGAAGTCATGGGCCGACACTGTGGTTGGCTCGCACTCAGCGCTGGTGTTGCGACAGGCGCCGACTTTGTCTTCACACCCGAGAACCCACCAACCGACGGCTGGCCGGAACAGATGTGCAAACAGATCAAGAAGCAGAGACAAATGGGCAAGCGGAAAACCATCGTCGTTGTGGCAGAGGGTGCCATTGATCGCAACCTGAACAAGATCACATCGCAACAGGTCAAGGACATTCTCTCAAGGGAGGCGGGGCTCGATACACGAGTGACTACTCTTGGACACGTCCAGCGTGGAGGTACACCCTGTGCTTACGACCGTATGCTTTCAACGCTACAGGGCGCTGAAGCTGTCAAGGCAGTATTGGAGGCTACTCCTGACACCCCCAGTCCGGTCATTTGCATGCAAGAAAACAAGATCGTCCGACGACCACTTCTCGAAGCCGTCGCACAGACCAAGGAAGTCGCTGTGGCTATCGCAAACAAGGACTTCCATAAAGCCATGCAGCTTCGTGACACCGAGTTCGAGCAACAATACCAGGCATACCAAATCACCACAGCACAAGACCAGCCAGATCTTCTATTGCCAGAGAACAAGCGCATGCGCGTCGGTATCATCCATGTTGGAGCCCCAGCAGGAGGTATGAATGCAGCAACACGTGCCGCGGTTGCACACTGCCTTGCGCGCGGTCACACTCCAATCGCGCTCCACAACGGTTTCCCTGGCATAATTCGCCACCATTCCGATGAACCGCTGGGTGCGGTACGAGACATCAAGTGGATTGATGCTGAGACCTGGGCATCCAAGGGTGGATCGGAGATTGGAACGAACCGTGGGCTCCCTAGCGAGGATCTCGAGACTGTTTCCTTCGTCTTCAAGAAATTCAACATCCAGGCGCTTTTCGTTGTTGGTGGCTTCGAGGCCTTCACAGCTGTTTCCGAGTTGAGGAAAGCACGAGAGTACTACAAGTCATTCAAGATCCCCATGGTAAGTGCCGCATTTCCTGTCATGACGTTCTGTCGGCTGCAACAATCTGCTTGGCCTACAACCGGTGTAGTAGTCACTCAGCGAACAACACGCTAATAAAAGTTTAGGTCATCATCCCTGCGACCATCTCGAACAACGTCCCAGGAACAGAGTACTCCATTGGCTCAGATACCTGCTTGAACGCGCTCATTCAGTACTCCGATGCCTGCCGCCAATCAGCATCAGCGTCGCGCCGCCGAGTCTTCGTCATTGAGACCCAGGGTGGTGAGTCGGGCTACATCGCAACAGTTGCCGGTCTCAGTATCGGAGCATTGGCCGTATATACTCCCGAGGACGGCATCAACCTGAAGATGCTCGACCGCGATATCGACCACCTCGCGGAGGTCTTCAAAAAGGACAGAGGTGTCAGCAGGTCTGGTAAGGTGATTTTGGTCAACGAAAAGGCGTCCAAGACCTACTCGGTCCAGATGATTGCTCAGATGATCGCGGAGGCCGGCAAGGGCAAGTTCGAATCTCGTCATGGAGTGCCTGGTCACTTCCAGCAAGGTACCATCCCATCACCGATGGACCGTGTCAGGGCTGTCAGGTTCGCCATCAAGGCTATGCAGCATCTTGAGAGCTTTGCTGGTATGGACCCAGATGAGGTTGATGATGACTCCATGTCGATCAGCGTTATCGGAATCAAGGGTAGCAAGCTGCTCTTCTCTCCGATGGAGACTGTTGAGAAGAAGGAAACTGAATGGCACCGACGCCGTCCTAAGCACGAGTTCTGGATGGCCCTCAAGCAGACGGTTGACACTCTATCTGGCAGGCCCCAAGCTCCTGCGAAGCCGGCCGATATTGACACACTTGCTGGACGGCCAGCGAAATAAGCGTTCACGGGGCTCTGGGCTGATAAGGGTGTGCAGGCATACAATTTAGCAAATTGCTACAAACAGCCTTTTAGCGATCATGATCACGGCGTACATGTACATAGATGTCTTTCCTATGATAACGACCATACAATGAACAATGACCAATGACTAATACTCATTCTCCATCATCTTCTGAACCGCGAAACCTTTCAACCTTTCCAATATTGAATTACGAAACCAGACTTTTTGCGTTGCACTACTCATGAATCAATCATTATTATTGTGACCTGATATAACCAGGTCGTTGTTGCAACAACGTTAAGAAGCTGACTAATATGACGTGGACCCTCTAACACGAGCATAATCTTCGCAGTCCTGTGCCACGCAACTATAACCACCCAATCAACAGTCAAGATGAGCGAATCAAAGGAGATGGTCGTTATACTTACAGGAGCTTCCAGAGGTACGTTTGCCTACCCCCTTGAACAATCCGCGAAACGCATTTCTATCTTTCCATATCAAATACATCCCCTTTCCACATCGTCTCCAAACCACCCATACACATGACCCAAACAACCCCATATATCACACAATCAGAAAAATCAATCAACACACTCTTTCTCACAACACTCTCCTGCTAATCCACACACACACCAGGCATCGGCCAAGCAATCGCCCACCACCTCCTCTCCCGCAACCACAAACTCGTCCTCATCTCACGGACGCAATCAGCCCTCGACGCACTGCAGTCCCAGTATGGTTCTGACAACGTCGCTGTTCTCGCTGGCGACATGGTTGATGCGGGTTTGCATGAGAGAGCTGTAGCGGTGGCTAATGAGCGGTGGGGACGTGTTGATTCGCTGATTGTTAATCATGGGACGTTGGATCCGGTGAAGAAGGTTGGTGAGAGTAGTGTTGAGGAGTGGAGGGAGGGGTTTGATGTTAATGTTTTTAGTGCGGTGGGATTGGTAAGTCGTTCAAATCGCTTCTTCACTTGTATCTTGTTGTCTTGTTCGTTTCTTGTTTTCAAGTACATGAGTTCCAGGATTGGAGCATACATGGATATCTCTCATCCGGTGCCCAACTTCCCCTATCATCCTCTCCCAAAAACAAAAAAACTCTCCAGAACGCTCTCAACCCCCCGCACACCAAACTAACCACCACCCGTCCTCCCCTCTAGATCCAAGCCGCCCTCCCCTCTCTCCGCAAAACCTCCGGCAACATCCTCTTCACATCAAGCGGCGCTTCAATCTCCGCCTACCAAGGCTGGGGCTGCTACGGCGCAGGAAAAGCCGTCCTAAATCACCTCGCCCTCACCCTCTCGGTCGAAGAACCCGGCATAACAACTATTTCCATCCGCCCCGGCGTCGTCGACACGGAGATGCAGCGTGAGATCCGCGAAGTGCATCACGAGCGCATGAGCGAGGGCGATAGAAAGAAGTTTAGTGGGTTGAAGAAAGACGGTGCGTTGTTGAAGCCTGAGCAGCCGGGGTTTGTCATGGCGAGGTTGGCGGTCGCGCGTGGCGAGGAGGTTAGGGGGTTTAGTGGTAAGTTTTTGAGTTGGAATGATGAGAGGTTGGCGGCGTTTCAGGAAGATTGATCATGTTGGACGGTTTTTTATGTAGACCTGCAGTCATACATATCTCGGGAGCGTGTTCACTCAACGCACTTTGCTTACACGTCCCGGGTAGTTTGGGAGGGATGAGCTGGTGGCCTAGGTTCTGCAATGTAGTTCCTTCACGCTAGTAGGTTGTGCTGTCACGCGTAAGATGACAATGCAAGATTCACGTTAGACGAGGGAGAATTTTAAAGTTTGGTAGTCATTATTTGTCTATACCAAGAGTCTGTACCGCCATGTTTGGTGTCCATAATCTCGACGTAAACGCCAGGAAAGCTAGTCCAATAGTAAGACAACGGAACACAGCCTACTTCCACAGCTTGCTCAAACTAGTCGCCTTGTCGTCGTGCTTGTTCAGCACCTTTGCAGTCGCCAGGTCAAAGTCCTCCTGTGTAACGTGTACTCTCCTCTCCCTCAGCGCGTACATGCCAGCCTCGGTACACACACCCTTCAACTCAGCACCCGAACATCCGTTCATCTTCTCCGCAACCTTTGTCAGATTTATGCCACGCGTCAAGTTCATGCTCCTGGAATGAATGCGCAGAATGTCGGCACGGGCTTCCACGGTTGGCGGTGGGAACTCGATCTTTCGGTCGATACGGCCGGGTCGCAGTAGGGCGGGATCTAGAATGTCCAGTCGATTGGTCGCCATGATGATCTTGATGTTCTTGGTCGGCTCGAAACCGTCCAGCTGGTTCAGCAGCTCCAACATGGTTCGCTGCACCTCGGAGTCACCACCTGAGCTTCCCTCCACTCGACTTGACCCAATGCTGTCGATTTCGTCCATGAAGATAATGCTGGGTGCGTGTTCTCGTGCCATGACGAAGAGTTCTCGGACCATGCGACTACCTTCACCAATGTACTTCTGCACCAGCTCGCTACCAGACACTCGGATGAACTTGCAGTCGGCGTGATGCGCGACGGCACGCGCAAGCAGCGTCTTTCCTGTTCCAGGCGGGCCGTAGAGCAAAACACCCTTGGGTTGAGCAATACCGAGCGATTCGAATAGTTCAGGATGTTGTAGACCCAGCTCAATGACTTCCTTGATCTCCTTGATCTGCTGGTCCAGACCACCAATCATGTCGTATGTGCTGTCGGGAACCTTCTCGACCATCATTAGGGATACGAGGGGGTCAACGGACGAGGGAAGTAATTTCTCAAGCTTGTAGGAATCGCTGAGTAGGGTAACGCGCTTGCCGGCGGTAAGTTTGCTGATATCGACGCTGTCGGCGACATCGACAACTAACTTCATTAGTCCTGATTCTCCCCCGTACTAAAGTGACACATACCGTATTTGCCCTCAGGGTGAACCTTTACGAGCACCTTCTTAGTGCCCATAACCTTTACTACCTCACCAACATAGGATCCCGGTTGCTGCAGAAGACCAAGCTCTTCTCGCAATAACCGCACTCTTGAGTTGTAGTCGTTGCGCTGGGCTTCGAGTCGTCGTAGCTTGGCTTGTCCCTGTATAATCTCGAGCTTCATCGTCTCGATCTTGTTGTGGAAGAAGGTATCGAGCGCCATGGCTGTGGCGGGCGCCGGCGGCGGGGTTTGGGTTGCTAGGGTTGATAACGGTAGAAGTTGAACCTGCTGAAATCGTGCAGTGAGCGACAATAAAGACAGTAGAGGAAAGGGTCTGGGCGAGGTAGTGATGGCGTAGACGTTGGCTTGGGCCACTGTTGACGCCGTCACTGCTTCCAAAGCTGCGAGCACGGACGGATTAAAGTCACGCCGGTCACTAGCGCCTAGAAGCTCGGGGAAGGAACTGTGGAGCCGCACGCATCCACAAGTCGAACCACCATCACAACCACCATGGCAAATTTTTACTTGTCTTCACGTATATATTAATTATTCACATCTATTGAACTGTTTTCATCATCCTAGTGTCATCTCGTGTGGGCGAGAGAGGATTTGGTTATCAGCACACTACTCTCCTGTCATCGGTAAAGAGCATAGAGCTGCCAACTCCCGATTTCTACCCGTTTCAAACCCTTACAATCATCTCTTAACGCGCGCTTGCCTGTCTTTGCCGTGAGGCGGCTATAACCCTATCTTGTCGGTCGAAGAGCATCGAGATCGACTTGTGCGACATGGCGTAATTGACCTGCAGACTCTGGTCTTCGGCCACATTGTCCTGGATCGTGAGACGGTTTATCTCTTTCCACATATCCTTCTCGAGCGCAGCATTGATCTGAAGAGCCTGGTTGCGCACTGTATTGCGTGTAATGATGCGCTCAGTCCTGACGAAATCCTCTTGTGGTGATGTCTCCGAGTCATCAACAACTGTCTCCTCTCCACTATCTTCGCCGTCACCATTGTCCTCTTTATTAAGAGCCTTGAGGTCCGCAAGTTTCAATAACACAGTGCCATCATCTACTTTCGTTAATTCGAATAAGCACAATGTGGTCATACGATGACTCACTGGACGGACGTCGGCCCTTCAACAATCGCGCAATTCGGAGGCCCTTGCAATCCTGCACGTGTTCTCTCAAAAACTCATCAATTCGTTCGATAGCTTCCGCATTCGCCAAGGCTTCCTTTCCCTGCAATGATGGTCAAAGAAGTCAGCGTACATCGTCCATGCGACTCGTTGATCGAAGTCCTTACCATGGTGCGTATTACTCCAACATTGGCGACTTGAATGCACAGTACAAGCATAGCTTTTACTTGGACCAGCTCATCCATGATGACACTCAGCTTCTTCTCGTCTGCTGAGCCATCTACCAGCTGGCGTGCGAACTGGTTCATTCTACCTCTCAACTTCGGATCCAGAGTGTCAAGCAAATCGGCCAGCTTGTTTTGAACGTCTTGCAGACGAACTAGCTGTGTAGCAACAGTTGGGATTTTCAGGTCATCTTCATCGTCTATCATACCGATGATCGCTTTGATACTTTCGAGTTCGCTACTGTGTCGATTCAAGACCTCAGCAAGACCCTTCTGTCGAGCATTGGCCTTGCGGAGCCGATCGAAAATTCGAAAAGCTTGCTCTATTAGTTGAGTGGTAGCTTGGATCGCGGCGACAACAGCCACCACTTCAGCCTGGAACAACATTTTAGCTTGGTCACTGATCGAGACGAAGTGGGCTTACCATGGTGTCTAATATGGGTCGCAATTCTGTTGAGTAAGAGTACAAGTGTCAGAGAATGCGTTGAGAGCTTGCAGTGCGCGATACCGCACTTTTTCAAGCTGAACTCTTCCGAAGCGTCTTTGGGGCGCAGTGTCGATTGTCGACCGTAATTGCGGTTGGTCCTGTGACAAGTTCGCAGCATGCAGGCAAAATCGCAGCCAGTGATTCGTCATCACGAAGCGACCTGCAGCCATACATGCACCCTAAAAGAAACTCACGTTCGCACTTTTACTGGCGTCCAATAACGTTGAACATCTTTCTTGGGGGGCGTTTCCAGGCTGACATTACTTGCACACCATGCCACGTCCTACTAGGATCCGGGATAGGAAAACGGTATGGTGTGTGTGGAGATCGAAATGCTATTGCTTTTTCCCTCCCACATCCGTTCAGCTCTTGACCGAGCCAGCGCCGAAGAGAATATCGAATCGACAGTGTTTGACAACATAGAAGCGATATGTGACAAAGTCATCTTGCCCTTCTTGTGAGAAACAAGCGAGGTCGACATAGTCATTCGTGGGCGGAAGGTGGAGTCGATTCGAGGTTGTCTCCGCTGTAAACGAGGAAGCGTTGTACATTTTGAGGCCTAGTCGGCGTACGATCTTTTGCGCAATGAAATTGTTGGCGATACTGGGCCGAAATATGGCGCGAACTACATGACGGCTGTCGTTTGTGATAGACTCGAGCGTCAAGTTTTGTCCTTGCAAGACAGATGGATCAGAAGCGCTCTTCTGGTTATTTTCAGCCGCCATCCTGCATCAAGTCTCGCTGGTTGCCGCTTACTGGAATATTTGCAGCGAACTTTCCGGTCACTTTCGACGAAGACGGAGTCTTCAGCGTTTTATGGGCGTTAAGCGTTTTATGGGCGTTAAGCGTTTTATGGGCGTTAAGCGTTTTATGGGCGTTAAGCGTTTTATGGGCGTTAAGCGTTTTATGGGCGTTAAGCGTTTTCGCTATGCATTTACTTGGTAGTGCTGATTCATTCCCAGATGAAACGATAACTAAATTCTTGCTTCTTTATATCAGGGACACGCTCTGTCAGTTTTGGTGTGGTTCGGCTTACATGTTGACATTGTAGATGTTCTCTGCGACGGGACCATTTATCTGAACAGCATTGCCGCTTGAAATATTTCGGCCAACTGACGTCGTTATCGCCATGGTATGATCGTCCTTCGAAGTATAGCTAGGACTAGACATTGACGACATCTTCAATGGTGCGCCAAAACGCTCTCTGGACTATCGGCTGGGACGATGCTACCTATGGAAATGACCGTTCACGTACGCCTCAGCAACTACGATGGAAGGAGGCTATGAAGCCGTGATTGGGGCAAGCATCTGGCTCAGTCGGGCGGGGTAAGAAAACGCCATGACCGGTGTGCTACGAGCTGCATACAGCTGCCCCCGGGTTACGGAATGGTGTTTCACAGCCCTGTACCGACGTGCAGTACCGGTCAACTTAGAGTGGCAAGGCGTGTATGCAAGCGAGAGATGACCCTGAATATCGATGGATCAATCGTAAGCGCTACTAAGTTCATGCGCGAGTCTTCGGTCTGCGCCCCCCTCGTCCTCTGCCTTGCGGCGAGTCTGGTGCTACGCGTAATTCGCTTCGTAGGACCACCTCCTCCTTACCTCCTCACCCCGCGGCTGCGATGAGCGACATTGATCGAGTGCGCCTTGGCTAGCGCTGCTCTCCGCAGCCGTGCAGACCTCGTTCGTGCGACGTCAGTAAGCCCCACCCGGATGCAGACCGATTGCTTCGGCTGTGCATCATGAGCCATTATGGTATACGTTCATTAGTCACCCAGCTGGTCGACAACAGCCCAGGGAAAGCCGTGGACATCCTCACGAGGTGCTGCGAAGACAGCAAAATCCTCGAAGAAGTAACTTCACACCTTCTGCTACCAAGATCAAGGCAATACGAGGCTTCCGCTCCCACACCTCCTGCTAACAGATTGGATATCACATTCGCACCACCTGTGTCGCCATCTTCACATGGTTCGCACCACGCTGGGACCCCGCCTCCTCGCCAAAGGCCGCCCCGCCGCCTTTCATCAACGACTTATCCACTCAGCCCTCCTGGAACAGCGTCATCGGTAACATCTCACTCCACTAGGGATGGAAGCGGCTCGGGGGAATACATCTTGCTTCCAACTCGCGTCGGAGACAAGGTGGTAGAACTGACGGTCCGGATGAAGTCCGCGCCGATCAAGTATAGCGTGATACGTGACGACGTTGTTGGCAGGCGAAACCTAGAAGACTCGTTCCCTTTGAGCCCGGCCGAAGTAACAGATGTCGAAGTGCCACATCGCGCATCGGGGGGAGTTCAATTAGTGCAAGTGTCCTGGTCTATCGACCTAACATGGCGCCGACCTCATTCTGACTCGACACACGGCACCATCTTTTATTTAGTGCCCAGAGAGGTGCTCGACGTCGACATGTGTCTCGGCTGTGATGATTCAGGTCCAGGTGTGTATATGCAGTGCATTGATCAACGCGTTAGGCCCTTTGGCTGATTAAATGCGTGCTTTGGCCAGAATTTACACCTACAATTATCCCTCAGCCGCAAGCTCGACAACCCCCAGCCTTTCAAAATTACAAACAAGAGCTGCGTCTTCACGCGCCGACGCCCCCTTCAGCATCGTATCACCGTTCGGCGAGGACTCACAACGAATCCAGCCGCGCTAGTCCCATCCTCCGTCACGACGGGCAACACCACTCGTATCATATGGTAGAGCCCTTCCTCTCCAGACAGCAGTCATATGAAACAGCGATAGGGGACCACCAGCCCTCACCCGCTAACACGGTCTTGGGCTCGCGCATCGAGCACCCACAGCCTCTCCGAACAAACTCTGTCGCCACAACTCCTGTTCGAGATGCCGATCCCAATAAGGCTAGTGACAGGATCAGGATGAGTCTCTTATGGGGGGCGACCACACTAAATGTCTGGCTTGATCTAAGTGCGCACGGCGAAGCTTTCTACAGATCCTTCCAGCAACAGGCCGTAAAGCAACGCAAAACCATACTTGATCGAGCCATGATGACAATCAAGCTAAAGAACGACAAGAACACATCGGACGAGGAGTCCTACTCCCTTTCTCTTGACGAGGAGGAATTGGAAGCAGATTGGGAGACGACTCGCGAATGGCTGGATGAGAATAGAAGAGATAAATCGCCTCATATTTATGGAGTGATGGATATGGGTGAAGGGTGAAGGTGCACCCCTCACTCTGGGCTTTTGATTCAGAAACCCACGCCCTATCACCTATTTCGATCGTTTCCTGGAGTCATGAGCGCCACTGTAGAGGCCATCAGGCTCTCACAGTTGCTGATACATTCAACAAGGACGAGTACGTCCATGCGCAATATGCCCTCAACCAATAAAGTTAGTGACGAATGCTGAATGGGAAAAAGAGATGCACGAAAACTAACAAAATCAGCACGAGACTATGAAACCAGCAGCACCAACTCGAGGCTGCCACTCGAATTGCCCGAGGACGGACAGCTTGCACACTTAACCCCGGCCTTCCATTAGCTCTAGTTGGTGCTGGTGTCATAGTCGACGGCGAACCGCCTCTCTTGCCGCAACTCATCACCACGAATCTATACGAAGCGAGCCACCACGCTCAAAGCGGCAAACGGAATTTGGACAATGTACATGCACCAATTTTCGGCAGGCTGACCGCAGCCCCAATCAGTTGTCTGGCGGTCGCGGCCTGAGTGCGTTCTTCAAGAGTGCGTATACGCAAGATTGGGAAGGTGTGATGATGCGGGGTGTGAAGACGTTGAAAGTACCCGAGTCGAGAGATGGCTATATCGGGCCACTCCGTCCGTGGTTGAGAATCCTTGCTCGAATAGATAAGATACGCTACTACCTTTGTCGCATAAACATGTGTAACGAGTCAAGCTTCTTGACACCGTGCACGTCGAGACAAAGTTTTCATGATGATCACAAGTCGAACAGCCGCTGGTTCCGAACATAACGAAGCCATACAGCTGACGCTTTGGGGAAAAGAACTTTGTATAGATATGAAGTTGATGCCTTTCATCCAGTCATCTAGTCAAATTTCTCGAATCCGTCCATGGACCCATCCAAATCTTCAGGCATATCAAGCACAACCAGTGGCTTCTTAGGAGATGAGAAGCCTCTTGACCATGTGGATGCCGTTACAAGCACCCTTAGAACACCACCGGACGTTCTCTCGTCTGGCTTGTTGAACGATATCACCAGCTTCCTCATGCTCTTGAGAAATGCATTCATCTCATCCTCCCACTCCGAGTCATAGAACTCGACGGCGTCGATAAGGATGAATATCGCTTTGTTCTTCTTTCGCAGGTCTTGTAGTAGTTGCGTGACCACATTTGTGTAGGTCTCGAAGCACAAATCTTTCATGTTCGCGATATCGTCGCGTCCAAGAAAAGAGAGTGGAGGGAGCCCATTCTCATCGGTATGCCCATGCGCGTCGCATGAAGCAAGCAGTTGGACAAAGAATGCCCTCAGCATAATCGCTGGCCCAGAGCGTACTCTACTACGCCCACAAAAGAACGGAAGGACCAGCGTGCGAGGTGTGCTTTCCAGCTTTTCGCAAAGAAGCGATATGAGGAAGCTCAGTGGCGAAGTCTTCTCGAACTCGCCATAACCCTGGATACACAGCATCCGGGACTTGTCTGATCCACCAAGCCAATCGCGGAATTCGGTACTGTTGCCGACCCAGCCAGCGCGATTCTGGAATTTTGCTGGACTGTTCAGTCCATCTTTGACCACCATGGAAACGTCTGCTACATGTGTATGCTTGGACTGGTTCAATTGCAGTTCCTCCATGAGATGCTCTGGCGTGATCGCCGTCTTTGCGACTCGCTCTTCAAGCTCGCTTATCCTTCGCTCTAGGCGCGAGTCAGCTTGCGGTGTAGGGCTGAAGATTCCGAACTTACTGTCATTTTCAGAGTTCAATCGCGCACGTTTCAGGTCTTCAGCCAGTCTCTTTATCTCACTGTTCCCTTCAAGAGGTCAGCTGCACGAATCGCGTCGATGAGGAAGACTATGGCTCACATTCGGCATTTTTTATCACGTCATCGAAACACTCCTTGAGCGCGTTGATCCCATTCTGGACTTGTGTAACACGTTCTCCAACGTGGGTTACTTTTGAGTTGATCTCATAGGACTGAGCGTTTATCTGGAGAGCTGTTGAAAGTGTAGCTTTTTGAGACCAGGCCAAGTACAGCTGGGTTTCCTCTATGAAGCGACTCTTAGACTGGCGGATGTTCTTGAGACATTGGTCGATCGCTTTTCCATAGTTACTGTTCTTCAACAGACTATCCTTGGCATGTTCTACACTGTTAGTTGCGAAATGTGCGGTATCGATAGAGCGGGCTTACTCCAGGAAGACTGTGTGTACCACTCGAGGATCTCTTGAAGTGCCATGAGAAGATTCGTGTAGATTTCGTTCACACATAATTGTATGGTATTGCGCCCGGGATAGATCGTTTGGTACTGCTCGCATTGATTCACCACTTCGGGTACCTCTTGCAACAAATCTGCCATTCTCTCGCGAACTTCAGAGTGCTGCGTCATGGCCTACCGCAGTTGTCAGCTCCTGAAGTCCGAGGTGATAGACTGGAGATTACCCACTGTCAAGATCAATGTCAGCCCTCCGCAGAGGGTTTTGTACTCTCCATCGGGCAAAAGGCCGACAAAGGACTGTATAGACTGCGCGTTATCTCCAACCCGCCGAAATGCGCCGCGTATATGGTCCCATGTAGTATCTTCCTTGTGGTAGTCTTTTGCCACACCGTGTATAAGCTCGGTGATATCTTTCCAGTCATGACAAGAGTCCAAATCAAAGTTTGCTATTTTCTTGTCTTTGGATTTCTTTTTCTTTTTTAAAGCTGCGAGAGCGTTCGAGAAGCTCTCTGTGGTCGCCACTACTCTCAGTTTGCTTTCTCTCAATTCTTCTGCGTAGTCGTCGAACACCGCACTCGAGGCAACCGGGCGAGCTACAAACTTTTGACAGCTTGGGTCGAACTTGCATAGTAGCTCCCCTTGAGCGTTGCGAAATCCTGCATCTCGATTTTCGATGAAGTCAACTGAGATGGGCTGCATGGATAGAGTGGGAAACCCGTCATCAGCCGGTTGGTGCGGCGGCATGGTCTCTGGAAGCAGCAGAGAACTTGCTATATTTGAATTCCCAACTTATGGTTGGCGAAAGCGCAGATAAATCGCTCAAGCAGTCTTTCGATAAAACTGGGGAATGTATTCTGACATTCAAAAGTGGGCGCTGGTAGATACCTGGATTTTCAGACGAGGCTGAAAGCTCTAAGGCTGACACACACACGCATGCGCATTGCCAATAAAGTAGGAAGGTACCCCACCCATAACCTTGCGGCTTGCATGAACCACCCATGTCCGGCGACTGCATTCAGCCCCAAGTATCGACGCGGCAAATATTTGGGGGCCATGTAGTTACCTGCCTAATCATAGTTGGGGCTGTGCCGCCATCTGCCTGACGCTACCTAAGTAATCTGACCGTGCAGTACTTTATAGGTGGAACTGATATACACGGCTTACGGTTGACTGCAGCGTACTACATAGGTAGCCTAGGCTAGTCCATGCTCTACATGAACGAGCGGTTGAGCGCAATTGCATACCCGCCAGCATCCAGTTCCACATGTCACCACTGCATGCCACCGTTTGCGTCGAAGTAAGCCAATTACCATGGCACTCATACGAATGATGGCTTCGCGTTTCGGTCGGTTAAGTTGAGGCCTTGCCTATCAACGAATAGTCCCGGCTGTGTCGACGCATGCTCGATCAACACCCCTCTTTCTCTTCTAGAACTTCGCAGCTATAATTGGTCTCAAGCGATTTAATTTTTTCCAGAAGCAGCGGTCGCGTATCTATTTAGAAAGGTAGGTATTAGTCGTAATATCGCCGATCAGACTCCACCTTGGGATGCATACCTAGGTCTGCACGTCGCAACTGCAAGGCGTCATCTGGCCCGAGCTTACATCTTCTCGTTACACCAGAGGATGCTGTGGCGTTAGTTAGGATTTTGTCTTATCGACGGACGAATTACGTTATTATCGCTGATACGGAGATCAGTGGGCCAGCCAGACATAAACAAGCAAACACTATTTCACCTTTCCCTTCCACACAGTGTCTGAGCCATCACTGGTTTCCCTCCAAGCGAGTCAGGAATAACTCACTAGCAGGCTTATTTACTACAAGGTAGGTTTAATTTCGGCACTGTTACACAGTGTGTCTTCCTATAATGAAGTTCAGGAGGGATGCCGCGATTCTGACCTTTTTTCTTTAGGATAGAGGTGCCCGCAGCCCCGAACCTAGTGCTATGATGTCTGACTCGAACGATTCGGGAGTGGTACTCTTCAGTGAGCAAAGCGAATCCAGTATGTCGCATCATTCCTCATGTCTCAGCAGTTACTGAAAGCGTGACAGATGGAACAAGCGTATCCGAAAAGGCTACCACGATGCCTCTAGACGATGCAGTCGCATCTAAGGGCGACGCAACGCCTACCAAGACCACCGAAGACCCACCAATACCTGAGGCACAAACGAAAAATCACAGGTCACAATCTATTCATTCCGAAATTGCGACAGATCACGCCGAAGGCAAAGAAAAGACGTTAGCTATATCTGACGATGCCGAGATTAATGATGATGCGGATGTTGATGAAGGAAATGAGAGTGAAGGCTCTGATATCGACGAGATCTTGGAGAGGTACAGAACCAAGTACGATGACATGGAGGAGCGTATAAAACTAGCCCCGAAACGTGTCAAACAGATCAACCAATACACCAGGATTTTAGAAGAAAGACTATCACTTCTGGAGGACAGAACTACGGCCTTTGACAAGAAATTGCGCATGATAGTCGACGGGGAA
>JAESFQ010000411.1_pt1 | contig 15580 bp, 11 predicted proteins | sample 9269431 | NCBI WGS metagenome assembly JAESFQ01 (sample SAMN14502588, study PRJNA617103) | algae metagenome | isolation source: Plectolyngbya sp. WJT66-NPBG17 and co-occurring heterotrophs from well... | place: USA: Mojave Desert, Joshua Tree National Park, California | collected 2006-08-06
AGATGGAAGACGCGAAGATAGAAACATGATCATATTACCAGCTCGTCAATCGCACCGGAAACCACGAACTCCATGCAAAGCCACCGGCAGACAAGCTACATTTCCAAGCCGTCAACTATCATCCACATTAAACGTGACTCCCGTATGACTTGCACGTCCTAGTCACACAACACCTCGCAGTCACCTCCCCACGCACGCACGCACGCACCCATCACAACAGCTACCATGAAACTAAAGCATACCCACATACTATATAAACGCCCCAATCTCCTCCCCGGACTTTTCATCAAGCCAGCCAGCCAGTTAACCAGCTTTTCGCAATCCCAGTTCTAAATTTGGGAATATTAAATATGTATCTAAACGCAGCTCGGAAACATACACAATGATCACGTCAGTAGACGAAGTTAGCAAGATCAAAAAGCAGATATGAAAGATTCCAGAATTGTCAAGCAAGGAAACGTTTAGTTATTTTGAAAAAGGCGGATGATGAGCTTACTATAAAGACTATAAAAGGTACCGTACCGTACTAATAAACCCTTTTCCTTTCCCTGTTCCTTTCCCTGTTCCTTTCTCTTTTCCTTTCCCTTTCCCTTTCCCTTTCCCTCCCCGTCTCCCCATGTAAAAACTACCCACTAACACGCAAACAAAACCTGCATAGCTTCCATCGACATGATTAACACTTCTCTGGACTCATCGAATTGGCTAGGCGGAGAGCTGGAAAGAGTTGAGAAACCCGACGGAGAGGTTCGGTGGACGGCAGAATTGAAATATGCTAAAACGACGGCCAAGGTAACGGGTGAGGGAGGGACACATACAGAGGCTTTGGAAGAATTGTTGGAGAATCTGCTGGATGGTCACTGGGAGATTTGGAGTGACGAAGTGTAGGTGTGGGATATGTTGATTGTGTCGGGTGGTGCTTTCCCCGTGGCAGCACTGGCTGTTGTCAGGAGTAGCTTGGTGGAACAATAAGAGTGCGAAGACACTTGCATAAAAGGTATCTCATAAAAGCGTTGTTCTACCCTTGATTCATCATGCCAGTCATAATTTTGAGAATATGTTCATCTCAAATATCCTGAGATGTATCGGATCAAGGATGTAGCGCATTGGTCACAGAAAGATTAGAGACGCAGGAATACGATTGCTGGTTTATTAATTGGATTGAACTAGAAGGTGGTTTCGACTCTTGTGTTCGGACCAAGGAAAGTGTAAATGAAAGCGCACGAAGGCGCGTGAAGAAACCAATCTACGCAAGCAAATGCTATGCACGATATAATCTGAAAGCAAGAGAAGAAGAGACTCCGACATGCCCGGCTCCAGCGTCCAGACATCGAGCTATGAAGAAGAGGGAAAAAGAAGGAAAAACCGCTTCCTCCACTAGAAAAACATTATCGTACAATGCGATCAATAACGTAAAGGTGTAGTATAGCGTTTCGTGTTGCCATTAATAGCCGTACTGTCGTCTAGCCGTGGCTCGTGGTCTACGTCCACCAGAACTGGGTCCAATGTCGATGCTCTGCAGCTCCAAGCTGAGTGCCATGTCCTCGTTCTGTGTGCCATAGCCACCGCCGTTCATATCGATGGGTACCTTGGCAGGAATGGGCGGTGCCGCAACACTGTGCCTCTGGGTACCACGTCGGTCATAACTAGGGCTGCTGCCGTAGCTGTTGGGGTTGTCGCGTTCGCGGAGGACCTGTCTATCCGGAAGTTGGTACTGCGGTGGCGACTCATAGGAAGACACAGGGCGTTGCTGGTCTCGCCTTGTAGGTCTGCTGCGTCCCGCTACACTGGGAGCGGCATTGTGTTGGCTCTGGCTTGCAAGGACTAGCGCACCGGCGTTCACGGGCGAGTTGTAATCGTTAAAGTCATGTCTCGTGGTGACTAAGGCGTTGCTGTTGTCAAAGTTCATGCTGGGTGCATGGCGAATGCGTTCTCTGTCAGCACGCTCTCGCTGGTATCGTTCCTCGCGCTGCATTGCGGCATCGAGGTCTCTACTGCCGTTGAGCTGCGCCCTTGTGCGAGGCGCTTTCTCCTTCACTGTGCCCTTCGGCACTGGTTCAGGCGCCCAGTTGTCGACAGGTAAATGGTCCGATGCATCGACAACCCGTCCACTGAACGTGACAATCTGACCCTTGTCATTGTACTCCATGCGACTGCCTGGTCGCTCAAGCTCGTCGTCCGAGGGTATCGGAGACTTGGACATCCTAGGGTTGTAGACGTCGAAACTGTCAGGGTTGAAGGCTACCCCAGAAAGCCTTCGTTCACCATTGTCCTCTCTGGCAGGTGGAGGGCAAGGCGAGACTGATTTGCGTGTCGGCATACTTCGCGCAGGCATTCTAGACGAGCGATCGGTAGCCGGGTTCGGGGAACGACGTTCGGTCTCGGGGTTGGGAGAGTAACGGTCCATCGCGGGATTAGGCGAGAAGCGGTCCATTGCCGGGTTAGGAGAGTACCGTGGGTTTACGCCAGGACTCGTAGCACGCGGCTTGACGATAGGGGCTGCGTCGTAAACGGGAGGGGACATCTGTCGAGGCTGCTCAGGTGGGTCATGGGGATAATAGTCGTTCGATTGGTATGCGGAATGATGAACCAATTCCTGCGACTGAACTGGATGCTCGTACTGAGTAATGGCTCGATACTCGGCAGGTTCGGAGTAATGGCGCAGTCGTGGTGGTGTCTCGTACGATGGAGGCGCTTCGTAAGGGGGTGCTTCAATTTCCTGTCTTACCGGGTTGAGTCCGGGAATGAGGCTAGTCGGCAAGGCTGATGGTTCCTGTCGCAAGGTTTCCTGTCGTAGAGGCGATGGCGCCATGGTGTCGCGAGATACTGGGCGGCTTGAAGGCTGCGTAGGCATGCGAGGATGAGTGTATCGTCGCTCCGAAGGTTGCCGAGGCACGTAGTTGTCGGGTTCATATTGCTGAGGCGGCATGTCATGGTTAAACTGGTAAGACTCGTCCCGGGATCTCGATGCGAAGCTGAGTGGTGCGGGGGCTTCGTCGTGATAGCGCTCAGGGCTCTCTTGGTTGGGATGAGGCAATGTGCTGGCATTTCGCTTGTGCATAGGCGGCGGCGGCGGCATGTCATCTTCGTCTTCGACCATGGGCTGCATCGCGCTGCGTCTCCGATGCGTAGGACTCTCGTCATGTAGGGGAGGTGCCTCAATGAACCGTTGGCCATAGTATTGGTCGATTGGAGAAGCCTGCTCCTGAGGGTGCTCGCGGCTCCGACTGCTTCGCAAGGGTGCAACTTGATAAGTCGGATCCTGGTACTGGTCTTGGGGGTATGACTGAGATGGCTGTGAGACCGGCTCAAGACGTGGAGGCTCATACTGCTGGTGCTGAAGAAGCTGTTGTTGCAGATACTCGATCTGTTTCTGCTGCTCCTCTAACTTTTGCTGTTGTGCCGGGGACTCGTAGGTGTGCTGGGTTGGGACTATCGGGGCGGAATGAGAATGTATGGGCTCGGGGTGTTGCAGCGCCTGGCTTCTAGGAGATCGACCATCTTCCTGAGACATCCTTCTCTGTTCCGAGTGCCGAACGTGTTGTGGTAGAGAATCGATGGGCTTCACCTCGTATGGCTTGGGTGCGGCGTAAGACATGTCGAAGCTCTCTTCCCTCGGTAGCGGCATCCTCTGGGCTGATGGGCGCGAGTTTGGAGGTGTGCTGTAGGAGGGTTGCGGCGCGGGGCGCTGGGGAGTATTCTGGCTCGACGCCGAGACAGGATTCAAGGGAGACGAATCTGGCACAGGCCTGCGCGAAGGTGTGTCGGGCTGGCTTCGGTGTGTTGGTGATGGCTCATTCGCCAGTTTCTGGTGTCGCGGCGAGCCCAGCTCTCGTGGGCCAGCCCTGACACCCCGCAGTCCTCGGTGCTCTGGTGTATGGACGGGTGATGGTGTCGCGCCTGTGGGGTCACTGGGCAGCGGGCGTCGCTTGACGGGTGTCATCTCTCGGGCTCCACCCACAGCAGCCTGTCCTTCTGGCTTGGTCGACTCTCTCCTTTTCTGCTGTACCGGCTTCTCGTTCTTCTCACGGGTGTCGTAGTAGGTGATCTCCATGCGGATCTCGCCAGCGTACTTGCCCTTGCAGTTGAGGCCGAGCCATTCGTCGCTCTGGCCTCCACCCGGGGTGATGACGGAGTTGAGGTTCGCAAAGGCCTCGCCGATAAGCTCCGTCTTCTTGTCGTCGTTGAAGACGGAGACCTTGAGGCGGTTGTAGTCGGGCGAGTCGTGGACGGTGAAGCGCAGTTCTTGGTCCCTGCATATGTCAGTGGTGATTCGGGACTCATCGAAGCCATAGCTACCATTTGGGCGTTTGGCCTCCTCGTTTGTCCGTCTTTGTCTTCTTTGCTTCCTTGCCCAAGCGGGCCGCGCAGTACGGGTCCTGCTTTCCCATGGTCCTCTTGTTGGGCAGATTGCGGGCGCGGTCCATGATGACCACCAGAGTGCCTATGACGGGCCCGTCGACCGTCATGTCGGAAAAGATGCCGGCCGCATGAGCGCCGCCAAAGTTGGGGAGATTCATAGCCTTGGTCGCCATGCTGAGGTAATTGCCCGTGTGCGGGACTCGAGGAGGGAAAGCGCGTCGAGCGAAAGTGGGTGAGTGTAGACGATGGCCGCGAGTGCAGCGTCGTTGGCGGCGATAAGGTGCATTCGCTGCAATTGCAAGACGGGGGCGGTGAAGCTACAGTGAGAGAGAGAAAAAGGTCGAAACAAAAGAGCGACGGTGCAGAAGCAGAGGTTTGGCGTGGTAGCAAGCGTGAGCAAGCGTGAAGAAGCGTGTTTGGGTGTTGTTCTATTCCCGTGTTACGCACTCCTCATGTGGCTGGCTCCAGCCTCCAGCCTCTCCCTCACAGGCCCTGCGCCAGCATGTGGGCCTACCGCCCTCTTCCCCGGTCAGATCATTAAGGCTGAAAGGGTGGTCCCTTGCAGACGCGAAGTCTCAGGTTTCTTGTTTAGCCCCATCGTGCTGCGAACGCCTGTAGCGCTATTGTCTGCACTGCTATGGGGGAATATGTCATATCGTGTGGCTGGGTCGTCGCCTCACTAACCGCGATACGTCTCGGCTGTAACGGGCTCTCCTGCATACAGACGCGTAGGATGCATCTAGTACGTATACGCTGATGTCGTATAGCCATTCCAATGCACTTGGTCCCGTCTCTGTTATTGATGCTACCCTGCGTGCGCCTGCGAGACGCTAGCTGCCCAAGTATAGGGCTTCCGCGCTCAACCATGCAACTCGAGATAAAGCACGTCTGCTGACATGTTGCTCATGTTCAGACGTGGTTGTTCCATGCGCTGCAATTGAGCTCATCGCAGTCAATGCTTCCATGCGATATTTCTGTCCCGAGTTTGGCGCATGTTCCTATGGAGACGATGGTAGGCTGGCAGCTGGGATACCGTTGATCACCCGGCGCCAATCGCGACATGACTCCATCGCGATCCCGCGCACCCAACACAGGGCTGCGAAAGATGGCTGGTATCGCCGAAAACGCGAATTGACGCCCAACATGTACGCCCCGATTCGGCCGGTATCAAGAAACATCCTTGGGTTGTGGTTCCGGTGGAGATTGCGCGTGGGATGACATTCAAGCTTGGATGTAATGGATCCTTGGTGTAGAAGTTGACATGGAGAAGACATGCCGGAAAAGCTTATCTATGCGGTTTCCCGAGGCTGTAGGTTTCAGTCGATGTCTTCGTGACATGTGAGCCGCGAGTGGAATTGCAGCTACTTGGGTACGCACAATGGGACAATTGCTTTACCTTCGCAGAGTAAAAAGACTGCACATACTTGGTGGGTAATAATATCGCCCACAGAAGACAAGTAAGTATTGATGCAAGGACGGCGTCCACTACAGTAGGCCGATGTGAAGACGACACACGTGACGTTGTTACCACCACATCATCGCAAACCCCGCCAAAGATCAGTGTTTGAACGACCAAGAAGCATGCAGGAAACGCGCAGGATACGTCATCTCAGCGGGAGCGTCTACGTGTTCGCTCTGTGTTGGTGACGGTGTCCGCGTTATTTGGTCAATCATAGGAGGAGGAGCGCACAACCTGCTGACCACGTGCACCCGCGTTATCGCGAATGCGTCGCGCTTGCGCGGGCTTCGAACATGGCCAGTCTCGCCACCATGACCATGCCTCTATCTACAACAATTGCGCCGAACGCCATCTATCCGCCATATCGAACCCGCCGTAATTGCCGATGTTGTTCCTACGATGCCGACCCATACGCCCTCCCCGCACCGCTTCCTAGCACCCCATCCGCCCTCGACCCAGAAGTCGAAGAAACCCCACTCTGGTCTGCGCAATACCGTCGCTGTACAAACACCGGCATCTACAAAAAGAGCGGAACCGAAGGCCGAGCTAGAGTTCAAGAAATTGACGCCTGCGAAACGCTTCGTCCTTGCGCCGCCCCGACAGATACATGAAGTTGCCAAGGAGAGGCCCAATGAGGCGCAAGAAGATGCGTTCACCCACTCTACGCCGCGCCCAAAGCTGCGGAGGAAGTTTGAGAGGGTAGAAAGTATAGAAGAGCCATCTCAATCAAGCCAGTCAGAAGCGCAAGGTGAGATGCATGGGGAAGAAGTCGTACAATCCATCGAGGGTGAAGGCACGCTGTGGGATCGTTCACGAGAACAAGCAGAAGACCAAGAAGATGAGATGCTCTTCGAATCGTTACAACAAAACAAGCGTCGTCGCGTGTCTCCACCAAGCTCTCCCACCCTCCAAGAACCCTCTGAACCCTCTACGCCTGTTCCTGCCTCCAACACTACAACCCATCGCTTCAGAGTGCCTCCACCACGAACGCCTGTGCCATTTCCCAGTATCGCAGCCGTCGCCACGTCTACGCCAGCTACTGCACCACAACGCCCACACTTCATACTCCCCGCGCTACCCACATCGCCACCGAAGCTTTCTCGTCCCCTCCCAGAAATCTTCTCCCCCTCGCGAAAGAATGGCAAATACATACACGGGGGTCTTGCTTCCACCGTCACCAGCTGGATCATAGAGACGGCGAATACAGGTTTTGCCGCTCAGGACAGAGTTGGCGTAGTCTGGAGACGCGAGAGGGAGGACGGTGTAAAGTTGCGCATACGAGTGTCGGGCATATCGAGAGGCGGAGACCAAGGCCATAATGAAGACGAAGCAGAGTGCTATGCAGGTGGTGTAGTCTTCGTACGGGGCGACACCGAGCCTGGCACGTACGACAACTCGAGAGCAGAGGGAGTGGGTAGTGACAATAGCCCGACCCGAGTCCTGCTAGCCGGCCAAGGCGGTGCGAGAGGCTCGGAGGGTGTGCTTGTCAAGACTGGGAGCATCATCGGCATTCGCACACCCATGTGGGACATCGATGTTGGCGAGGATAAATGGACAGTGGCTGTGGACTGGGTGCTGCTATGAAGACACGATGAGAAGGGACATTTATGATGATATGAGTGATGAGTTATGCCTATTCCTACAGCAAGTCGGTGATTCCCTGCGTGGCATGTAGGGATTTCATGATGCTTTGTAGTACATATATGTAAGTATGCATCAATCTTTTCTACATGTTCTACCCTCAACGCGATTTCTTGATGCTATTTTTCTCATGTATTCATACACTCCATGCCGGTTACCATTGTAGGGATGCCTGCATGCTTTCGCAGTGCTTGGTCACGCATTCCGTTCGAACCATGGTTTGCTCTATCAATCTCAGCGACTCACAACACCTTGAAAACCAACACACTAGTAGAACTGAGCATGAGAACCAAGGTAGAAATCGGCACTGCATTGCGAGTGTTTTATATTTTAAGTCAAGTTGTCCCTGGCCTGCAACGCAACTTCATACTTTGCCTTCACATATTCCCCTTTACCAAAAATATCGCATCCAAGCCAAAACCATGTCGACCACTACTGTTCTATGTTGGGCATGCTCCTACTCCGACTCAGAAGATCAAGCCGATTGTTTAATCTGCTCTTCTTCTTCTTCAACATCATCACCATCATCGTACAAAACCTATCTCCTCAATCCAAACACGTCAGACTTGCGATGGTCCCTGCCCGCCATCAGCGCCACAAAACTACAAAAGATATGGCAACGCTGCGGCTCCGAAAACACGGCAGAATGGCGCGAAGCACTCGACTTCATAAGAACGCTGAACCCAAAAAGGCTCTGCACATCATTTGAGAAAGCAGATCCGGGGTTCGAGGGGAAAACCGCTCCCACCATCTCGTTACAAGACAGCGACTATTTCGAAGGCACTCCCTCGATAACTCTTACATCTGCATCACCCACTTCGATACCTACTATGAACCTCACTACGTGGCACACGTTTGAGCAGAGGGTTTGGTCTACGACTGATGTACATGTCACGACAATGCAGCGTACACGGGAGAAGCATAGGGGGAAGAGACGACACTGTGAAAGTTGCATGAGCGATGTAGAGGTGAATCGAGAGTGGGCTGAGGCCATGAGTATGGGTGGAACGTAGGAAAAGAAGGCGAAGACATAGATGGTGGGACATGAGGACAGTGCTGAGATTGAGGGGGTGACGACAACTTTGTCATTGGAAGAGTATACGCCGTCTTGAAATATTGTCATACTCGGGAGCCGGGCCGAACCAAACACGTGATGTGGCATCAGATCGGGTATTCTAGGAGTCTGTAGCAAGCACGACTCAATTCAAGCTAGCTTCGAGATGGTCTTCTGAGGCCCGCAGTAATCCAATTATCAATACCACAGTCTGAATAACCACCGAATCAGAAGCTTTCTGCTGCGTCCGAGATAGTTGCTACCAATTTCAACAGGTAGATAATCGAGACTACATTTGAACCGCCCATGCCCAGTCGAAGATGCCACACACGTGACCAAAGCTCGTCTCTCCAGGCCTAGATGGCTCTAGGGCCGCTTACATGAGCGCATCTGACGACATACTCGCGTGCGGCACAGGCAATCAACCCATCTACGTTGATTGGGGGCATTGAGCATTGAGCTGCGAACACGTACTGACAATAGATTCGCTCACCACATTGGGTAATCTTCCTCAACCTTTTTCATCTTTTCGAAAAGCCTCGATAACCGCTGCATATTCCATCCCACCTATCGTCGATTGGACGCACGTCACCAATTGGTCGCAGATTGGACGTGGCGAGCAAAGTTAATCGCAGCATCGCGATCTGGAACTGCAACTAAAATCGATGACACCGGATGCCCCCTCCATACCGCTATGCTTCTGCTTTGTTGTACCAAGGGGCTTTTGAGGTGGGGTCAGTAGGGTGCGTCTTTTGGCAATGTCCCACGTCGCCAGGTACGACCAGACTCGGGTCGGCCCTCATGAATCAGTCGCTTAGTGTCGCCTACGCCACGTCACTCGACGTCGGAACCCATCAAACACCTCACTTTCTCCATCTTAGCCATGACGCTCCTGTGCGTGCCCCTGCATCGCGGCCCTCCTTTAGGTATGGGGAATGTTGCTAGAAGGGCCCTCCTTGCTAATTGATGCTTTGCCGCACTATACGCTCTCAAGCCTTCCGGTGCCGCCAATTTGGCCGTTGCCCAACGCTGCACCACGATCCGCACTGGCGACACAACTGCAAGCTAAAACACCATCGAACCAATAATCGAAAAGGCCTCATGGTGAAAACCCCACCTTCCGGGCTTCCAACTCTCTCAACTTGAACGAACTGCGCTTCTCTACGTGGACCAATGAGACATACAGGCCAAACTCGCCTTCGCGGCGTGAGCCTGCGGGAGCATGCGGGTATGGCAATCTGAGGCTTACCGAACCATTGCGCCCACATTGCGAGCCAGCTCTTTACGATTTATCGCATCATGCCTGTGACAGTTGTCCTGCACGTCTCTTTCGTCTGATCTCAGCGCTCCGTCCCAGCTTTGGTCGATGGAAGCCACGCACGTTGCACACCTCCACCTTCTGTGCTTCCGTCTAGACTGACCCGTTTCTCATTCGTCTCTCCGCAATCAGTGCTCGTACCCCACGTCTAATGTCGCCTTTGCATACCTACCGTTTGTTATCATCAGCAATGGAACGAAGAAACCATCTATAGCATGTAGCACAACTTATCGAATCTTGGATATCGAAATACCGCATTTGACTTTGTTTGATCCACCATGCGCCAATTCGATACTGTCTCGATATCGCCATGGGCGAACCCATACGCAAGCGGCGGCACCAACACCGGAAAGAACTTCTATGCTACTGCGCCGGCACCGAAGGCCCAACCTGCCTTTCGCCGGATAGTCCCACTTCCCCAAGTATTCTCGTATACGAGTGTTGCGCAAGTGGTTGCTGAGGAGAGCAAGGATGACAATCAAGCAGGTATGCTTGATACATTTTATGCATAGCATGTCCAATTGACCATTGTAGACCCAGGAAATACTTCGGCAGTACCAGCTGCGGCAGAGGCCACACCAGCAGAGGCCGCACCTCCGGCCATACCAGAAGTGACTCCCCCAGAGGAACCTTCAGTAGCAGCGGACACACCTGCGGCAACAGTCCCAGCAGAACCTACACCAGAAGACCCATTAACACAGCAACCCGAAGCCCCTTCAAGCAGTGGGGATGAAGTTGTGGCAGCTGAAGTTGTGACTGAGGACGTCAAAGACGAACCTCCAGGACCAAGCCATGTCACGAATGTTGACATACTGCCGCCTCCACCGCCTCCTCCAGCACCGGTAGATGTCAACCCTGTCGAAGCCGACGCAGGTCCACCTGCACCAGAAGTTTTGCCAGTACCTCCTAGGGAGCCTGCATCTCCTGCCCCACCAGCACCACCCGCGAATGCAACACCCGAGCCAGTAGTCGTTGAGAGTGAGAAGAGTGGTGAGTCCGAGCAGGCCGCTCAAGAGCCCCCGAAATCCCCAACCGAGAAGTTTGTCCACTTTGCCTCTGACACCAAAGACCCAGACGCTGCGAGTATTGGCAAGAAGAAGAAACAACTGGCGTTTGGTAAGGGCAAGGCCACGGCGTTCGTACGTCCCAGAAAGCCATCGACATCCGCTCCATCGCCATCGCCATCAAAGGAGGAGAAGAAGAAGACGGTTATAACTCCGATCAGCATCATCAAGAAGGAGCGGAGAGGCTCACTGCTCTCGGCATTGGCAAGTGAGAAGCTAATCTCTAGCAAGTCAAGAGGGAAGAAATCGAGCAATGATGGCAGCCCACCACCAGGTGACGACAGGTCAGTCGTGACAGTTGGGGGAGACGCTCCCTCTTCAGACATCTCCGAAAGCGTCATTATCGAGGAATCTACCGAGGACGCACCAGAGTCGGTCGTGAGCGAAACTCTGCCGCCACCGCCGCCGCAGAACGATCAGCCGACCGATGTAGACGAGGTTGCTGTTAGCGAAGATGTTGTGGTTGCACAGGATAACGCAGTCACGGATAGCCTTCCCACCGAGGAACCAACGCCTGTTGCGGCTGAACCTGCGGCCGAAGCCGAGCCATCACCGACGAACGCCCCTGCAGACGCCCCAGGGTCACCTGACGATACAGTGCCACAACCGGACGTCACTGTTGCCGGTGTCGAAGACGCTGGTACCACTGAGGCTAACACAGATGAGACTACGGTAGATAATCCCGTCACCGAAGAAAATCCTTCCCCTTCTACCGAGCCGGATGCAGCTTCGGGAGACCCCGAACCAGCGCCAGAGTCGTCCGTGGAAGCTCCAGAGGTTACAGAAACTACAAGCGATGAGCCAAAAGAGCCAAGTGAAACGAAACTAGAGCAAGAAGAAGCTACACCAGAGAGCGGGGATGTGATTGAGCCCGAGACGAAATCTCCAAACGAAACGACGTCAGCCGAAACAGACGCTTCCGCTGAAGTGACAGCACCTCCTGTGGAAGGGCCTGTCGTGGTAGAAGAGGCTACGACTCAGCCAGTAGCTGAGGAAGAACTTACAGTACAAGACACGCCTACATCGGAGGAATCGCCTGCAGTCGATGAACAGCCTCCTGCTGCTACCAAAGAAGCGGCCGTGACTGAAGAACCACTTCCCGTTGTTGAAGAAGATACTCCTGTCGAAGACGCTACTCCTGTCGAGGAAGCTACTGTTGTTGAAGAACAGCCTTCTGCTGCCGAACAGCCTGCCGTTGTGGACGAACAGCCTCCGAATGATGGGGTATCTGCCGCTGACACGGCGCCCTCTACCGAAGAGACGCCCGCTGCTGATGAGGCGACTGATCCTGCAGAGTCGGCCACCACTGAGGAGACAACCCCGTCGGCAGAGAACCTAGTCACAGAAGATGCCCCCGTTGCCGAAGGCGAACCCACTGCCGACAAAACGTCCTCACCTGAGCCTGAAGAAACATCGGCCCCTGAGGAGACACCTTCCACTGGAGAAGAAGCCACCGAGGCCGACAATGTGCCTGATGTTTCAGGAACCTCCACCAACGAAGAGACAACACCATCTGAACAGATCCCAGCCCCCGGAGAATCGCCTGCTGATGAGGTCACGCCAGCTGTTGAAGAGGCACCAGCTGTTGAAGAGACACACACTGCTGAAGAGACATCCAGTCCTGATGAGGTCACACCAACTGTTGAAGAGACACCAGCTGCTCAAGACACATCCACTGAAGACACATCCACTGCTGACGAGGCCACACCGGCTGCTGAAGAGGCATCTACTACTGAAGAGACATCTACTGAAGATGCATCAAAGGCCGGGGATACTGTTGTTGTCGATGAGACACCCACAACCGAGGAAACATCTGTCGTCGAGGGAACGCCTGCCCCTGAAGAGCCATCAACGTCTGCGGAATCGCCGGCTGATGAAGAGACGACTGCAGCCGACGAGACACAAGCTGCTGAACCTGCTCCTGCTGAAGTCGATGTAAGTAGCGCTGAACCAGACGCACAACCAAGCGTTGCTCAAGAGCAGTCATCACCCGACGAGGGTCAAGACATCGAGACCCCTCCTGTTGCAGATCAGGAAGCCCTAGTCGATAGCTCAAAAGCGGCGGAAGACGTCGAGGTTGTAGCTCCGGTTCCTGTGACCGAAGGAGAAGCTGACGTGCCGCAACCTCCACCTGTTCAAAATCCTCCTCTAGAGTCTCCCGATGCTGGAGAAGTTCTGGAAACAGAGACAGTCGCATTTGTCGATCCTACATTGACTGAGAGCGAGAAAGAACTTGAGGCTGCAGATGTCGAAGCATCTGAAAGTACTCCAGTCATTGATGTGGCTGAGTCAGATAAGCCGAGCACTGATGTCACAGGTAAGTTTACACGTCACTTACCGTCAGACTATAGCCAACACTCAACCCTATTGCTTTGTAATCAATGCTGACGATATCACAGATGAGCTGCAAACTGACTCCACGGCTGAAGCTTCAGATGCATCAAACATGCCTGTACCCACTCCAACCGACGACGCTAGCGCACCAGCCTCTGGTGAAGGCAGCAATGAACCCACGACTGCACAAGACGAGGGCATAGCCTCCACCGAGACACCAGAAGCTACATCAATACCAGAAGAAGTGGAAACGTTGACTGTCTCACAGCCGACTGACAACGACGCACCGGCACCTTCAACCCAGGAAACACCCCAGGTCGAAGACGACCCAACGACTGAAGTCACGCCAGATGTAGCACAAGACGAGTCTGAAGTAACGACGGAAGACGTCGCCGATATAGTAGGTGTCGACGAGCCAACTATTGAGGCCGTCGTTGCACCCGTCGAAGTTGCGGAAGCAGAGACTGAGGCGAACGACGAAGACATGGCCAACGCGGAGACTATGCAAGACATCTCCGACTGGGAGAAAGACGACGACGATGTCACGGATCCAGATATTTCAGACTGGGAAAAGGACGACGAGACTTCATCGCAGTCTGGTGAGAGCGAGACGAACCCTTCCGAGCACCAAGACTCCGAAAACGATGGCATCGCTCAAGACTCACTAGACCCTGCACAGGCGGATGCGAAGTCAGCAGACGATGACGCCGACAATGAGGCTGTGGTCCCAATCGATGTCAAGGAGGACGAAGCTTCTACAGATGATGTATCCGCAGCTCCTGTATCAGGCATCGCTGAAGAGGGTGATGTCTCATCGTCGACCCCAGACGACACACAAGTACAGGAGCCCTCAACCTCTGCAGAATCACCAGAATTATCTGAGCCATTAGAGACAACTGGTTCAGCTGATGATTCCACAGAAGACCAAAAGCCTATCGAGGTCACGCCTGCGATATCTGTTGAGGGCAGCACCGAGGATGCACAGCTTGCAACTGTCGATGCACCTGCAGCACAAGAACTCGCCTCGAATATCAGCCAGCCAGATACAACACCAGAGGAGAACATCATCACCGATTCGATCACAGACGTACAGGAAGACGCCACGGCACATGAATCGCCAGCCGACCAGTTGGAGCCAGCGGTGAGTGGCGAGGCTGCCAAGGACAGCGAACAAGTCATGGTATCGGCTACACCCGATGACGTGGAGCATCCAGATTCATGCACAGGTACGTATTTGCTATGTTTTTTGTGTTTCACATCTTTATGTCGCCTGCACTTCTTTTCGCTGGCTCGATTGCGCACATTTCGATGATAGCGCGCCATGCCAGCGGCGAATCAGGCTAGCGAGCGGCGGTCGGAATGCCCCATTGGACGCCCCACATTTGCTCTGGCCCACCTGCCAGCACATTCTGCGGATATTCTGCCACCGCTGCGACTAGCTTATCGTCACGTGGAAGAATGTGTGTCGCCATGAGTCTCGGGCTGCGATACATGCATCGCAATTTGTCGACGTTCCAAGATGCGTGGCTTTGCTCCACGCTAGTTCTGCCGCTTGTCTTCTGGCTCCCGACATCCCCGTCACCTCTGAGTTCCACCTTCTTTTTTTCTTTCGTGATTGTACTTTTACTTGCACACCAACCATAGTTTTCTCTTGCCCAAAGGGGCCGTGCATTACAGCCGCTGACCGGTACAGCCGAGACTGAAGCAGCTTTGTCCAACCTTAACGATACTCCAAACGAAACATGCGCAAGCATCCTAGGTGACGCGACAAGCGAAGTCAGCCTGGACCCTGTCTCAAAAGAGGCTGACGTTGAGACGCCAATTGAACAACCTGCGATTGAAAAGGGTCACACGGAAGACGCCGAGGGCGACCCAATTGTAGCTCAAGATAGCCCGGATCAGATCGGTCATGATGTTGTAGCAGCCAACGTTGCGCTAGCAGAAGCCGAGAACGACTCTGCACCAGATATGCCATCCAAAAAAGCGTCGGAAGTGGTACGTACGAAGCTGCGGTTTGAAGTCGACGTCGTGTCCGCTTCATGTTGTTCGCCATTTGACGGAGTATACTAACCACTCACAGGTTCCGGAGGACGTCGAGCAAGCCGAGGAGCTTGAGCATTCGGATGTTTCCAGTGATGCCAACACAGGACCGTCACCAGGTGATGAGGTAGCAGAGGAGCATGATTCTGATGTGAGAAGTCAATCTGGATCTGAGTCCGAAGAGGATGAGTGGTCTGGGTCTGACTCTGAAGTATCCGCCGCGCCTGCTTCCTCCGAAGTTCCACAGGTCGACGATTTGCTTGACTCAGCATCCGTTCAAGATGAAACAACGAATGCCGAAGATAATCCGC
>JAESFQ010000412.1_pt1 | contig 15579 bp, 18 predicted proteins | sample 9269431 | NCBI WGS metagenome assembly JAESFQ01 (sample SAMN14502588, study PRJNA617103) | algae metagenome | isolation source: Plectolyngbya sp. WJT66-NPBG17 and co-occurring heterotrophs from well... | place: USA: Mojave Desert, Joshua Tree National Park, California | collected 2006-08-06
GTTAGTACATGTCTCGCTCGCACTTCGTACAGGGAACTAACTCGGTCGAGCATAACATAAAGATCTTTGAAGTCGTCATCTATCTCTAGATCGGCCTAGATGAAATGTTAGTAACAGTACGATTGCTACAGTGAGTCCACCATAATCACATGTAACGTACTGCGGTTGGCCATTTCCCCTCAAAATGAGCTTGGTCCCACCCCACTCCTCTCAGCCAGTGCTCACTCACTCCCATCTCTGGATGGGCTGCCTTGTACTCTATCAGTCTCCTCTTTATCTCGCCCATGGATTCGGCGCCGAAAAGGCTCACGGAACCTAGAGATTCTCCATATTGTATCAAGTGACCATGCCCATCCCAAAGACCAGGATACACGTAGCCCGTACGTGCTTCCTTGACCGCATCATGGGCTGACTCATCTACGAAGACACTCGAAAATTTGCCATCATTGATGGTAAAGCAATCCGCACGCGGGAGTCTCGAAGATAACGTCCTGACGGACTTGTAGCAGTGTGTGGGTACAAACAGATTTGGAAGGAACGCTGATGGTACTTGGTCGCTGATGAAAGTTGGTAGGCCGAGCTGGTAGATTAGAGCAGCCAGAATCACAGGCAATGACACTGAGAGAAAAGCGGAAAAAGTAGGCATGTTGCCCTTTCAATTCCTGTCGACGAAATTGGAGGTTGGAGTCACGAAGATCACCAGTAAGGGAAATTTGGCGGTCGATAAGCGAAGGCCGATGACGCGACCGAAGAAAAACGACATCACGACCAGCATCGTGCTTCCTGCATCCCACCGCGTCTCAAAGCGCAAGGAAAGCCGCGTCATGTTGTCTTTGAGATGCGCAGATGCTCGCTTGGGCAGAAAAATTGCAGCATGGCAGTACACGCAGCAATCCAAAAGTAAGCGCTGCCGAGTACCCACGTGACCTGGACAGTCCGCCCGTCGCGTCGGCCCTACAGTCTACTGCCCCCGAGATTCTCAGCAAAGCAAAATGTTCACTTACAGACTCTCGATCAACTATATATAATCATCTATTGTATGGCAATGACACCCCTCGTGCTCGATTGCTCGATCTAAACTGGGTCGGGTCGTGAGATGGCGCCCAATCGGAAAAGGGCGGTGAGCGCAGCAACATAAGCATCTTCTCCACGCCTCTTCATACACCGGTGTCCACTTACGCATTAGGCCTCTTCTGGTCGCGGCTCGGACTCAGCTCCACCTACGCTCCACCTTGGCATCCATGAAGATTGGATGGGAAAGTCAAATGCTGAATGGAAAGGCTGGGCTTCCTGCAACGCTAATGTGGGGGCCGAATGCTGAGGCTCCTACACGACATAAGCCGAAATCTTTGCGACGTTCCATTTCGAGAACAGCTTTTACATGTCGCATCGCACGGCTTTAGGTACGGCAGATGGCAACGACTGAGCTTGACGACCTTCGGAAGCAGCTAGAGTCGCTTCAGCGCTCTCATGATGCGCTACTGAAGAGCTTGTCGGCAACCAACGACACCTTCAAACCATCCGACGCCGCACAACTACGTCGCTCATCCACACGACATGGCGGCGACGCTGTCTTTGCCGATACCTCAACTCTATCTGATGACAGTAGCGACGATGAAGACGACTTCTACGTCCAAAATGAGCTACCATCCCACTCATTCGACCATGAGCATCTACGCGAGCATTTAAGGACACACAACTGGACTGAACATGGCAGAAAGATCCTGGCATCGATCATTTCTGATCCTGCGAAGCTCACCAAACAGCCCCATCTCTTTCCAATGGGACCTGGCCCAGCTGATGACCGAAGCCATTATTCACACTTTCAAGTGTACAACGTCGGACCCAGCGGTTTGCCTGAGCTGATTGAAGTAACTGGTCCCGAAAACGAGATGAGCCGGGCCACTGAAATCTGGCATGCACTGAGAGATATCGGCAGCCAACCGGATCAGGCGGTGGTCGGACGTATCACCATAGCGCGAGAACCTTCACCGATCTTGTTTGGTGCACTTCACCTGACACTTCATAAGGCTTTCGACATGGACGAGCTATTTCAGCACTTAGTCGAAACGGAGGCCTCGTCTGCACATATGTTTCGATCCTTTGACCAGGATCCCAAACATCAACGAACCTTCTTTTTCAACTTTGAGTACTATACCATCGTCGGGGAAGACTGTCAGCCGATGCAATGGCAGCGCGCAGACCATATAACTGGCCAGTCAGATCACCATATACCACTTTCGCGGTGTAGTGCCGTAGTTGCGCTGGTGTTATATGATGACAAACCACGCCGCATTCGTAATAGAGGACGGCGTGCGCAGACCCAGTTTGGATGGGTACATGATGTCTGGTCGCCATGGCAAGTTTTACAACTCGAGAGCTTTCCGGACTGGAAGTCAACGCCGGGGGATGGAACTCCGTACACCTTCGAGACAGGTCATAAGTTCCTCAACGGCGCAGAAGCATTTCTGCATGCTTTGCTGACGGAATACCGGGATGCGAGGAAGCGATTTGACGAGATATATAAACGCATCACCGACCTGGTTACCCCACCCTTGGGCTTCCTGTTTAGCGAGGAGTTGCGACGAGCGCGATTATTTGAAGATAAAGACTTTACTTGGATCCGCCGGTATTTCTACGCCCATCAAACACTGGGTAATGTCAACAACAGCATAAAGTCCATGATTGACGCTTTCGAAGACTGCTTTACCGAGGATATCTGGGAAGGCCAAAACAAGACGCTATGGCCACTGTTCGAGGAGTCACCGCGCAACGATCACTGGAAGCGCCGTCTGCGGTCGTTGAGGCTCCAGTTCGAGCGAGAGATGAAAGAGCTCAGGACTATCATTGCGGAAAACAACGAAAGACGCCATGAGATCGAAACACTGCAAGAGCAGTTATTCTCTGGGACTAGCATCCAGGAGTCACGCAAGTCCGTTGAGTTGGCAGATGTCACGGTACACCAAGGATACAACATCAAAGTCTTGACCATTGTCAACCTATTCTTCATGGTATGTTAGCAGTACTGAAACATGATCTCACGTATGAGCAGGGTTGACTGATAAATAGCCTCTCACATTCGTTACCTCTGTCTTCGGCATGACCAACATGCCTGCGCATCCTGCTCCGCTTTGGCCCTTTGCAATAGTCCTAGTGGCAATCTGCATACCATTCTTCAGCATCATCGGTTTCCTCTCTACAAAATACGGCTACAGCATTTGGGTTCAGAAAACAAAGGAACTTTGGCGGTGGCTACGATCAAAGAAGCAACCAGAGGTTCCGAACGACACGGATTTGACCCCGCCAACGCGCGTCAATAGGACTTTGTCGACGGAAGAGGGTATGCGGTTGCGGCTGAAAGAGAGGGATGGTATGGATATGGGCGTTGGAATGGGCATGGCGAGAAGGAGATCAAGTCAGAGGCCTGCGCCTAGCCATCCGCACATTCAGCGCATGGTGGAGCGAATGGGAGAGGGAAGGGAAAGTGGGCTGACTCGGATGGGAACGGTTGTTGCCGACGACAAACATTTTGACAAAGAAAAAGAGAAGAAAGAAAGTGTGAGTAGAGACACTGTCATTGACATCAGAGAGCCTTGACATGTTCCCTCGCTCAAATCGAAGTCAAAGTAGATTGTAATCGCAGGCTCGGAAGTATGCACTACATATCAAAAGCGCTCAACCCATCCAAATCATTCGCTCCACTCCAGTCCTTTGGCATACTCCACTCATTTCCATTCCCCATGGGCATGAAATCCAAGTTGACGCCATCAATTCCGCCACCGCCACCGCCCACACCGCCGCTACCCCCTGTACCAAGATCGTCGAACGCGCTTAATTCCGGGAAATGCGCATTGGCAAGTTGCGAAATCGGATCTTGTGAATCAAAGTCTGCGCCCATCCAATTGCTAGAGTTGCGGTTTACATAGGAAGAGGATAATGTAGTCGAAGGGGTGGATAGGTTGTGAGAGAGGTCGGCAGGTTCGGTCAAGTTGGGCCAGCCCGTGCTGCCAAGTTCGGAACGTGGTGTCACCAAGATGTATCCATCGTTGTTCTGGCCCGGATCATCGAAAAGAGGTGGTGCGGGAGTTTTGATGCTGAGTCCATGTCGTCCGTGATCTGATGGCATACTCATACTAGTACTCGTACTCATCGTTCTCGTCTTTCTGTTTCCGCCCATACCTGCCCCTGGTCTTCCGCGGCTAGTTTGCCTTTTCTTGGCCCATTGCTGGCTCTCATGCATGTCGGTGTCCATTTCTATTGTGCTGCCTCTTCGCGCAGGCACAGTGGAAGACGCAGGCTTGTACAAGTTGAATGAGGTGGAGTTGGGGGGTTCGGGGCCGCCGCGTAACTCCACCATTACAGCACGTAGAACGTTTGACATGCGCTCTGCGGGTTGGTAGGTGGATGCCATGTCCGAAAGAGCGGCAGAGAGGCATTCGAGGTATTGCATGTTGTTGGCTCGGGAGGTCGGGTCTTTGATAAATGCCAAGGCTGCCACGAGAGCGGTTGCTGCTGTACCCTAGAGGAAGTTTGTTAGTACGGGGAATGGAACGTATGAATCTCGACGTACCGCATGCTGCATTCCCGTCACGAATATCTGCTTCGTATCGAACCGTTGTCGATGCTGCCAGTATATCCTAGCCACGCGAATAGCATGTTTGGTGCATACCGTTCTACTCAAAGCGGAGAAATGATCATCAGGTCCACTCTCGTTGCCAGCTTGATCTTCGTACAAGGCGAACGGCCTATGTAGCAAGATCAAACTAGCATGATACTGCTGATGTAGTAGGAAGAATGAGAATGGAGCCGTCGCAATATTCGCTGGTGTCCAGCGCAACTGCTCGGGCAGCTTGGCATACCAACTACTGAACTCGCGGTCTAGCGCTGCCATGCGCATGTATTGATTCCGATCCACGGCAGTGTACGAGTCAGAAGCAGCGGTCTGCGAGCGATGCGGATCCATGTTCTCCGTGATTTTGCCAGCAAGCTCCATGAGATCGAGAAGTGCTTCGTAGATCATGGTTTCCATGCTCTTCCCTAATCCAGCAGGAAGACAGGTACCAAGTCGTTCAAACTGTTTTGTCAAGTGGTAGATCTCGAGATCGGAAGATTTCATCGACGTCGGACGACCCAAGAAAAGTGCCCAGTACTTGTCGTAGATGACGCATGCCCAAAGAGTCATTTGGCGGATCTCAACCTCCCGTTCTGGAAGACCTGAAAGGCGTGTGTCGAGATGGAGACTATTTACATGTTAGTAACGCTACCGAGACAGTTTCTAAGAGGACATGCCCAATGTCGAAAGCAAGTCGTACAGCCATTCCGCCGTACATCCAACCCAGGTTATCCCTACCAACACCGCACTCGAGGTCGCCCAACAGAAGCAATGCGACTACGCTTGGTACCCCACCGGGTCGCTCTAACTCATGGTCAAGCATATACTTTGCCTCCCGATGCAGCGTGCTCTCCATGCCCGGTAAGCCGATCCTTTTGATGTCTGGCCTCTCCTTGTTCGCAAAGCGGTAACCCATAGCTAGGACGCAGACATGCAAGAAACCGGAGTAGAACTGTGTGCGACCCATCTCACGGTCTTCGTTGAAAGCATCCTGGTGTAGAACATGGATGACAGGATTGTAGCATTGCCAAAACAAATCCATGAGGTAATCGTATGTTTCCAAAGGAAGAGAGCGGATGATCTTGTCGGCGCGTCGAGCTTGCTCGTTGATCTCTTGCGTTGCACCCAAGGTGTTGATCGACTCTGAATGTACGTGACAGTTTGTTGTTGGGCCAAAGTAACGAAGGCGACCGTTGAGTTGGTCGAAGCTGAGATGACCGCGTGTGGAGAGGAGACGGTTGACCATGCCATCCTTTTTCGGAGGCGGTAGCATAGATGGGGAACCAGCACTCTCTGCGTCGCCGTTCGAGAAATGCGGACTATCAGTCCTCATCTCATGTTGTTCGAATTCAGGATAGTCGTCTGGAGGACTTGGTTGACTTCCTGGGCTAGAATTGTCTTCGTTGTTAGCCATTTGGTTATCGCTGGGTTTTTGGGAGGGTGAACCGCCGTCTTCGTCGGGTTGAGGGTTGTGGCGGGTCTTGGGAGGATGATTCGCTGGGGGTAGCTCTTCGCCTCGTTCCTTCAACATCGTCTCTAATAGTGCTACGCGGTCGGTGAGAGAACACATATACGCCCTTGAGATGGGTCTGCAGAGGTGTCAGGTAAGAATACAAGCTCGTAAAACCATGCAACAAACCGTCGTCGTTCGTCGTCGTTCTTGATGACGCATTCCACACCTGATCGCTTACACTGTGTACACTCTTTTTCGCCGGGGGGTACTACACACTGCGAAGTCGTTAAAACATATCTAGAGTACGGCTAGAACGAGCATACACGGATCCGACGGTCTCGGCACGAAGCGCAAGCGACAGACGCCCTATGTCGAGGTTTTGAAGTCTTTCCCTTCGAAGAACCCTTCTCTGATATGCTCTGCTCCTGCTTATTATCGGCGTTTGGAGCTGGTTCCTGCGATTCCGGACGCTGTTTGCTCATGTTCTTCTCGGTTACCGCTCGTCTTTCGCCAGCCATCGATCTTGTCGTTCCTAGTATTGAATAAAGTTTGCAGTCTCACGGATACGAGTTTACAAGTAAACACGCTGATGTATCGTACAGTATTGTGACCGTTGAGGAAGAGAAGTCGCAGATCCGACAGCGGAGTCGACTGTCAAGCCTAAACTCCGACTCCCACAAACATGAAGTGACCCAGGCCTAGTCTAGCCCAAATGGTCAACCGCTAGATGTTGGAGAGAATTAGGCGTTCGACCCGTGGAGGTGGGGCCCTGCGCTTTCACTGCATTGGACGCCTCTCACCACATTGGCAGCTGGCAAGCGTCTTCGCAAAGCTGGCAACCGACTGACATGTAACTAACGATGCCATCAGCTCGATATGCTCGGGACGACTCAAGCAGCTAATCCGACGAATCAAGATCCCAGAAGAGGGTGTGCTTGCAGGATCGAGAACACCGCGCTCGAGGCAAAACCTACTGCAGGGCTTTTCCCCAGCCCGCACGCTCGTTAACCGGCATTGAGCCGATCTTTGCGGAGAAGCGTGCAACTGACGTACTAGTAGAATTGCGGATCGCTTGGTTGGCACAGCGAGCCACTCTCGCCTCGAGGCCCATCATCACATGGACCTGTGCCGTCAGTAGTTCGCATCTTTGTTGAGTCTGGGGAGCTCTGCATTCACCCAGGGCCCAATTGCAAGCCGTCGCGCAGCGTGGCGTTTTACTTATACGACGGTAGTCGGAACACTGCGAGTCGTGCTCATGCGGAGTACTCGTTCAATCCGGGGAAATATGAGTCGGAACATGTCGTGATAAGCGGGGTCATGGGCTTGCGATTGGAGTGGCGGAGTCTCGGAGCTAGTAGCTAACCATCGTGATGTTTGCTTCTTGGCCGTCTTGTTGAGACTAGGATGCGAGGATCCGAAACATGCACCCGTCGACGCTATCAGGCTAGCCAGAGGCACTACAGTCTGACACGCAATCTAGGCTTTTAGCGAACTGCGACGGGCGCTGTGCGTACCTAGGTAGTTGAGGGACTCTGAAGCTCGTGGGAGGTGCAAATACACCAATCTGAACTCTCTTTATAACGTTCGGAGACGCCGAAGCAATGTGCATGGATCCCATGTGCAAGGCAAAAAGGATCGAAAAGCAATAACTCGTCGTAGAGTCATACAGCCTGACAAAAAACGCCCAGCACGCTCGTATGCCAATCGCAAGAAAATAACCCGAGATCCGGGTTCAGAACTAGCTCCGATAACCGACGGTACGCCTGATCCATCAATGCATGCCAGTTCAGCCCCCGGCATCAAGCCGCTCGATCCGCTATCTAGCACTTTAATCAACATCCCATTCATGGTCCCAGTTGCGAATGTAGGGGCTCAAGCCATGCAAATCCTTCATCGCCGTCGCCTTCACATCACCATTGCCTAGGAAAGCAAATCGGTTCTTGTACCTATATACATAGTCGTAGTCTTCCCAACGCGGGGTCTTGATGGTTTTGAGAAAATGAATCGTCTGTGTTGTATGAGTCAGTCGTGAGTACCATGATGCGGGATTGGTAGGGGATACGCGCGTAAGGATCAGGGACGCGTGATGCCAACATGAATTGAGAGATCGATGCATGTAAAAGAGTGATAACACGTGTATGATGGAGGGTACTTACGGCTCCAGGCCACAGATATATTCTGTTCTTGATTTGCCCATTCTTGAACCAACTTCGACATTCCTCTTGCCACACTGTCGTCTTGTGGAACTCATCGAAATGTGCGTAGATCTCATCTAAGGCGTCCTGCTTCACACTCATAGCCTTAATGCCCTCGGTCTGCATCTTCTTCATACACTTGATACTATACTCTACGGTGGTCTCGATCGAAGGCAAGAGTGTGCCGTTACTCCACGTCGCGCCTGGCCCAACTATAGTGTAGAAGTTCGGGAAGCGAGGAGCGGAAACACCCATGTAGAGGTTCGGACCGTTGGTCCAATCCTCTTTGATAGATACGTTGGAGCCGTTGCGAACCGTGAAGGCGGGTTGGAATGCAACTTGGAAGCCAGTAGCGCAGACGATAGCGTCAAGTTTGTGGATCTTGCCGTCGACCGTCTTGATACCTTCTGGAACTACTCGCTCGATGCCATCGAAGACTGGAGTAATGTTGTCTTGCACTAAAGCTTCGAGAAAGCCGTCACCGGGCGAGATGCGCCGGCAGCCGACAGACCATTTCGGAATAATGAACTCCTTAAGCTTCTCGTGACCGGGGCCCATACGGCGGTGCATTTCTTTCGTAACGACGTCCTTGAACTGATTCTGAAGTTCGGAGTTCTGCTGGTACATTCCGAACAAGCTATTGATCTCTGCTTCGATCTTCTTCCGGAACTCCAAGTGATACTCCGGATCTTCTTTGAACTTCTTAATGTCGGTTTCCGTAAAAGTGTACTGCCGTTGTCCTGGGTCAATATCTTGACCCTTCTGCAGATCGTTGTTCAGTGCACCAGCGCCGAAAGGAGGTGAGATCCATGTCGGACTCCGCATGTATACCTCTAGCCCCTTGACTACCTTTTGGAGTGAAGGTACGATCTGAACGCTGGTCGAACCGACGCCAATGACGGCTGCATTGATGTTCGTGAAGTCGACGTTGTGATCCCAGCATGCGGAGTGGAGGACGGGACCCTTGAAGTCATGTAGGCCCTCAATGTCGGGCCACTTCCAGTTGTTGAGAATACCTATTCATCATGAGCACTATCAGTGAAATAGGCTTGAACTGACCCACCCGAGCCGTTCACCAAGATATGCGCCCAGTCCTTCCTCATCGAGCCGGTCTTTGGGTTCCTGATGGTAAGGCTGTAGCAGCCGTCCTCGTCGTTCCACTTCGCTTCTTCAATTCTGCTGTTCAACTGCATGTACCTTTTACTTCCATGTCTCTCTGCGAAACCCTCAAAATATCCCTGGATCTCCTTCCCTGATGCGAAGAAGGTCGTCCAGTCAGGTTTCGGATCCCAAGTAAAGTTGTAGTCATGCGACGGGATATCACATGCGACGCCTGGATAGGTATTCTCATACCAAGTTCCGCCAAAATGTGCATTCTTCTCATACAGTGTCAATTCCCAGGATCCAGGTTCCAGCATCTTCTCCATCTTGTATGCCAGACATAGCCCTGATGCACCCGCGCCAACACATGCCACCCGCAATTTGGTGGGCTTAGAATGGTATTGATCGAGAATCTTGTAGGGCCCATCGACGTGCGATGGTGGGTAGTCGTAACTGTGGCCATGGCCGTTGACATTGAGCCCGTTTGGCATCATCGATTCCCCCATCGTCGTGATTGATCAGACTGATCGGCAAGCTCTTCGCAACAGGTGCGAAGGTATGTAAAGCCAGAGAGAATATTCGGAGAGGAAGAAGGACAAGGCGCAAAGAATATGATTGGAGACAGCCTCAAAGCCAGCAGACCAAATTCTGGAGACGCTACCCATCAACATAAAGAAGATAACAAGCCTCCCGCACCACTATGTCGGGGCGGTCCAGCATCTCTGGAGTCTTTAACCGCGCCTCGGGTGTCTTCACACATTGTACACCTGCTCGCACGCCGGTTGGTGCATGCGATGCGGCATGAGTTAGGCCTGTTTTCGCAGGCGCTGTGATCGGTGCGAGAACGCGTCTAGGTTCGCGCACTATCTTGCTGCGCTAGCCAGGCCAAGTTACATGACTACGCTGCAGCGTGCGGCGGCGCAGTGGGTGTCAAAGGGTATGCACTTGCTGAGGGGTGGCGGGTGAACTTACGCGGGGTCGTCCAGGTACGATCCGGGGGTGAACACAGACTGACAAGGCCACGCTTACCTGTTTTGGAATGGGTGGAGAAGGCGGGGGTAGTCGGCAAGAGCGACTTTGTCATGAAAACCAGGTGTAGTGGAGAAATTGATTCATGCAACATTTGTTTCGAACGCGTGATCTCATGATCAGGGGTTTAGTCTATCTAGGTACATCATGTTCGGAGGCCGAATAGCCAAACGCATTGCTGCCGCTTAACCATGGTGTAGCGCTGTTCAGAGCTTGGCCTTGCCCGTTTTCTCAGCATCTCTCTTCGCCCACTCCTTGACAACTTTCCTCATGATCTTCCCTGACTGTAGCTTCGGCACTTCTTCCACGAACACAATCCCCCCTACAAGCTGCTTGTGTTTCGCAACTTTGATCTTCATATGCTCATGAATTTCCTCTGCTGTCGTTTTGCCCTTATGCTCGTCCTTCAGCACAACGTATGCACGTGGCCATTCCTGCCCATCAAGCATGATACCAACAGCAGCCGCATCCGCGATCGGGTCGAATTCGAGGAGCACGGCTTCAAGTTCTGCAGGTGCGACTTGCAAGGCGTTGACTTTGATAAGCTCCTAGGTAGTGTCAGCATCTGTTCCAACAGCGAACATGGATAAGCAAAAGTGGCTTACCTTCTTTCGATCGACGATCCAAAACCATCCCTCTTTCACGATAGCAACGTCGCCAGTTTTCAACCATCCGTCCGGTGATATAGACTCCTTCGTAGCATCTGAATTGCGCCAGTAGCCAAGACATATGTTTGGACCACGGACATGGAGCTCGCCCGGTTGTCCATCGGGGACTTCGTTGCCGTCGTCATCAAGAAGCATGCATTCACAGTTCGGATCCAGTTGACCGACACTTCCAGAGCTGCTGTATATTAGAAGCGAAAAATAGAATATTACAGACTTTGCTTACTCATCGACCGTACCTCCTGGCACATGTATGGCTCCGCAAGTGACCTCTGTCATGCCCCAGCCCTGCATGATTTCGCATTGTAGCTTCTGGCTGATCTCATTTTGAAGCTCTTTTGATAGCGGTGCAGCACCACACAGGATATCTGTCACGCTGCTAAGGTCATACTTTACCGTCTCCGGTCTCTTGCTGAGCATGACCATGATTGGTGGCGCAACTTGTAAATGTGTGACTTTGTGTGCCTGAATCACCCGCAGAAACTCCTCATATTCAAACTTCTTCATAATGTAGCAAGGTATCTGAAGCTTTTGTGCCATGGCTATCGTGTATAGCTGCCCGTAAGCGTGATACAGAGGTAGAAAGCCAACCCAAGTTTCCCGAGGTCGGGTATCTGCCCTCCATGGCTTATTAAGATATCGCATGAAGATGGTCTGTTCGAGGTTCGCAATCAAATTGTAGTGGCTTACTTCGACACCCTTGGGCAGGCCGGTGGTGCCGGAGGAGTAGTTTACTGTTGCCGTAGTGACGGTTGCTTCGTGCTCTGACAGGTTTGGGAAGTGGTATGTTTTGCTTTCAGCTGAAGACGGCAACATATCTCTCCAGTCTTTGCATCCTTCGATCGGTGCGCAGGGCTCGTCTGAGAACAGAAAGACACGGCCGTCTGGAAGGCCTGCGCCCTTCGCTGCTGCTACGGCTGCTTTGATCAGCGTCGGATGCGCGAGGATGAACTTTGCTTCTGTGTTTGCAACTTGGTGTATCATCTCTGCACGTTGTTAGTACATCGTCCACTGCGCTTGAACGAATTCTTACCAGAGACCGTGTATGCTGGGTTCGCGCCGCTGAAGATTCGCTTCGACCCCACAATTCCAAGGTAGGCCACAGGAACGAAGATGTGGTTCGGTGTGATGATCATCACCACTTCCCCTGGTTTACTTCCGATGCGATCCAGGCCCAACGCAAGTCGTTTCGACCATTGCAGCAGCGATCGTGGTGTGAGATGTTGTTCGGTATTCTTGGAATCAATCCAAATCGGCGTATCTGAATGTGCTGCTCCCTGAGGAAACAGATAATCGAGCAGATTGCATTTCGGAATGTCGAGAGCAGGGAAGGGTGATGAGAAGGGCATTGTGGTGGTGGGAATGAACAGGACTGCTAAGGCTCAATCAGGGTAGATAAAAAACGCAAGACAATTGGAATCGTCTAAAAACCACACAGCGCCAGGACCAAATGTCTTCATGGTGCAAGATTGGCTTATAGTGAGGGTTAATCATGGGAGAGGTGTAGATGCCACAGCCGGCAGACGAGGTATACGCGGGGCTGCACAGACGCGTTCCGCTTCCGAGGATATCGAACTCCATACACCGAGCTCGCCATACACACACCCATCTAGCCCATACAATCCATCAAGATGGCGCGTGGCAGGATTAGCTCACACCTGCTATCTTACTTTCCGCGAGATCATATTGGAGATTGATCGCCATGTCTGAACTGAAAGACTTCAACCGCATGTTTAGCCTCGACGACAAGGTCGCGCTGGTCACTGGAGGTAAGCTATACGTACTACCGTAATCAATATGAACGCGTCTTAATCCATCTCAAAAGGTTCAAGAGGGCTCGGCCTCCATACTGCGACGGCTTTCCTTCTCGCTGGCGCAAAGAAAGTCTTCATTTCTGCGCGTAAGAACGAAGGAGAGCAAGGCATTGACCAAGCCGTCGAGAAGCTTAACCAGCTGCCGGTCTCTGGTACAGCAGTCGGCCTCGCCGCCAATGTCGCCGATACGGAAGATATTCAGAGACTGGTCATGAAGGTGCAGGAGACGGACGATAAGTTGGACATCCTAGTGTGCAATGCGGGAGCGACATGGGGAGGCCCGTTCGATCCGACACCAGACTGGTCGAGCAAGAAAGTGCTCGACCTCAATGTACGTGGTGTCTTTAATCTGGCGCGACTGTAAGTATAGTATACTGGAAACAACACATGAGCTACGCCTAACGCCAACAGCTTCGCACCTTTGCTCGAACGCGCCGGTACACGTCAATCGCCCTCTCGCATCATAATCGTCTCTTCCACCGCCGGCACAACCGTACCCCACGTCGGGGAGCATGGTACTATCATGTACAGCATCTCCAAAGCGGCAGCACACCACCTTTCGCGGCAACTCGCTGTCGAGCTCGGGCCTAGGAATATCACAACAAACACCGTCGCGCCTGGCTTCTTCCCTTCAAAACTCGCAAACGGATTGATCGAGATGCTGGGTGGGCAACAAGAGTTGGAGGAGAGTAATCCACGAAAACGATTGGGCGAGCCTGAGGATATTGCGGGCGTCATGGTATTCCTGTGTAGTCCAGCTGGAGCATACATCAACGGGGAAGACATTGCCGTAGATGGTGGCATGAGGCTTGCATCAGGACGCCATTCTAAGCTGTAGAAATGCACGGATCGCCTTCGATATTTCCCATGTATTTACGTACATTTCAAGCGCCGTTCGTCTCATCTTTCTTACCTCCCTCAATCCTCGACAACTGCTTTGTCATGCTAGTGTGCGCCATCATTGCCCTCATATTATCATCACAAAACTCTGGTCCCTCCCTGAAATAGAAGTTATTGCCGTTGACTTCCACCGTCAGCCCCCAATGCTCATCTTCGGTCTTCTTTACACCTTTCGCATCTACTATATCGCCTCCGTCCACCAGCTTCACCACAGTATCGACCAGCGTTTTCATGGGCGTGAAGTACTCCAGGGGAAAAGACTTCCATTCTTCCTGACTCAAGAGACCGGTATTGATGGTCCCAGGGCACGTAGCGAATGTGCGTACTCCCTCGTGGTGGTACGCGACTGTGATGGCGCGATTAAATTGTACAACGGCGGCTTTGCTGCTGCTGTACATCGGGCAGAATTCAGAAGGGTATAGGCCGCCACAAGATGCCGTCATGACCAGCACAGGATCCACATTCTCCCTCCCCTGCTTTGCTATGGCTTTGCGGAAATAATGTAGAGCAAGGTATGATGTGTTGATCACAGCTTTCAAGTTGATGTCTACGCTTAGTTGATTTGGGGGCGAAGGAGGTGGACCATCTAGATCGTGTTTCGCGTAGAAGTTGTCGCGCTCCACGATACCAGCATTGGCGTAGACGAAGTCAAGACGTTGAGATGTATTGTAGGTGGCTTCGAAGGCAGACACCAGGGAAGTGTAATCTGTCACATTTGTTTGGTGAAAGTGAGTGTTTTTCAGTTTGCTAGTTGCTTGTTTGCCGGCTTCGGCGTTTAGGTCAACGAGGTGGACTTCCCAATCTTCGTGGGTGCGACTCAAAAGAGCGGTTGCAACGGCGAGCCCCATGCCTGATGCTCCACCGGTGATTAACGCAACTTTCTTCGGCATCTTGGAAAAGGCGATCGTTGCCAAGACGAAGAGTTGAGCTGGAAGAGGAGCCTGATTGATGGGATGCTTCAGCAGCTTGGCAATAGGTTGATAATGAAAACGGTAATAAGATTTCTATGTTCGATTTACATTGTCAAACGGTGTAAACTAACGATATAATATCATCTATGTAGGCAGTATAATGATGGCTCAAATCAGAAGCGCAGACATGTCCCGTAGCGTCCTTCTCCGCCTGAAGTGATGGAAAGCATCTTCCGTACTGGTACCATTCATCGATTCATAGGTCTTTTGTGTACTCTTTAGAATATCTGCAAACATAGAATGCATTTCAATGTTACATCAACAGTGACTGATTTGCAAGGCTCACTAATACGCCGTAGCCATTCGCGATATGAGTGGCACTTGTGTACAATCTTGCGAAGTTCATTCCAACCATCTCAGAAATGACTCTCATAGCACATGAAGGTCTCACTGACATGATTCAAAACGGCCCTACACAGCCCTGTCATGACTGTTTCATGGCATGATACAGGGCGGCGCGGGGAAGGTGGAGACGCTGACTCGACGCATGCCTGCGCCAAAGTTGCGGAAAACAAACCGCGAGTGTCAGCCGAACACCATCTCTTGAGACACCTCGGTGTCACCAAGCTAGATTCTTCTCATGCAGTGCTACCCATGGCTGCATTGTGTTTGCTCAACCGAGATGGACTGTCGCTAGCCTGCATACCTCCGGGGTTAGGTCTTACTACTTTAGTTAAGAGGTGAGATTACTTAGCCAGCGCTCCATAGGTACGCGTGCTCAAGATCTCGACTATAGTTGTAATATACCCTTCGCATATCCCTTATTTTTCATGCTTTCTCTGCAATAAGTCTCTTTCATATCTCGCCTATCATGACGCTACAATATTCCGCGAAGAACC
>JAESFQ010000413.1_pt1 | contig 15572 bp, 14 predicted proteins | sample 9269431 | NCBI WGS metagenome assembly JAESFQ01 (sample SAMN14502588, study PRJNA617103) | algae metagenome | isolation source: Plectolyngbya sp. WJT66-NPBG17 and co-occurring heterotrophs from well... | place: USA: Mojave Desert, Joshua Tree National Park, California | collected 2006-08-06
TGTAGCCCTTTTCTTTGGCTGATGTGACTTCGGCTGAGAACTTTCCGCCTCCGCCGCCAAGAGGCTGGAAGGAGTTGAAGAGGAAACTCATGGTTCCACTGAAAACACCCTCAATCTTTGTGACCTCATCTCCGGTCTCGACCAGATCCTTCAGTGTGGATATCACAGGCAGTCCTGCGCCGACCGACGACTCGTGGAAGACGTAGCCACCAGCGCCGTTTCCATTGCCTGCAGCGTCAAAAATCTGTGTCCATAGGTCATAGCTTCCAGAGAAAGCCTTCTTGTTGGGTGTTACAATGCTGATTCCCTTCTTCAAGAAATCAGGGTAACTGTCCGCAACATCCTGATTGCTGGTGTTGTCCACCAACACCACCTTGCCAGGCGCTTTCTGTAGGTATTCGCAGAGTTGTGGGAGAGGCAATGTGGGGTTGGAAGTGTTCTGAAGCTCGAATTCCCAGTTGGAGAGGGATTTATAATCGGCATGGTAGACAGCTTTCTTGGAGGTGCTGAGCCAGATGAGGGAGAGATAGTAGGGTGACGAGGGTGATTGGGAGAGACGCTTGGAGAGGGCGGATAGTTGGGAGAGGAAAGCTTTGCCTACGCCACCGGCACCTGCGTTTCTTAGTATTATATATGCAAGTAGGAGAATTGTTGCGCGCACCGATAACGGCAATGAATACTTGACGAGGCAGAGGCATGGTTGTTTCGCTGTGGTCAATTGGTTGTGTGGACTTGTTACTGAGGACGTGAAGTTTGTATAGACTCTCAAAAGATAGACGGGATAATTTTCAGACTTGAACCGAGAAACAAAGTTTGACTTCTGCGGAACCGCCAATTCACAGTTTCGACGAACAAAACAATTGGTGGGGTAGCTCGGTGACGCAAGAAGCTCAGAGCTCCAACGCCGACATCGCCCCACCGTGTCTCAGTCCTACGCGCTCAACCACGCGACTAGCACCATCCAAACCGTCTTTCACCGTCAACCCCCACCATGTCCTCCAAAGACGCACACCTCTACGGCGTGCGGCCGAAAGGACGCGCAAAGACGAAAGAAATATCCAGCTCAAGCAGCCTCGCCTTCTCCTCGACCCTCTCAAACCTGATCAAGAACTCCTCTACGGAATCGAGCGTGTCCACCGCAGGCCGCGCACGACCGCAGAAAGAAGATATCTTCAAGACACATAACAAGAACGTCAAAAAGCGCGCCTTGAAAGATCTAGAAGATACAGATTTCACACAGAAGCACCGCGGGCGGACGACCGAGGAGAAAGGCGAGGACGAGGTCGCATGGAAGCGCACAAAGCGGCGCATGGAAGAGAAAGCACGCCTATACGATGCCCTGAAGCGCGGCGATGTAGAAGACCTCGACGACAGATACGGTGTCGACTTTGACCGTAAATGGGCTGAGCAACAAGAAAAAGGAGAAGCGGAACATGCTACATCATCGGAGTCAGATGACGACGAAGAGGAGGAACTCGTAGAATATACGGATGAGTTCGGACGAACACGAAAGGGCACACGCGCGGAGGCTGCACGCGAAGAGCGTCGAAAGCGTACTCTTGCCGCCGACGAACCCGACCGCTTCACCGCGCGACCCAGCATGCCGGCCAATATTATCTTCGGCGACACCGTACAAACGTTAGCATTCAACCCCGATGAGACCATCGCTCAGCAAATGGCCGACCTAGCCGCAAAGCGCGACAAGGAACTCACGCCGCCACCTGAAGTACACTTTGACGGCAGAGCCGAGGTAAGGCAGCGCGGAATGGGCTTCTTCAACTTCTCCAAGGACGAAGATGAGCGAAAAGAACAGATGGGCCGGATCGAAAAAGAGAGGGAAGAGACGGAGCGGGTTAGGCAGGAGCGCAAAGAAGCCGTCGAGAAGAGAAAGGCCATGGTCAGAGAGAAGAAGAGGGCTATACAGGAGAAGAGAAGCAAGGGTCAGGCAGAGAGGTTTTTGGAAGAGCTAGGCCAGGAGTTATTCAAGCAAGAAGAAGGTGAAGCAGAAGAGAAGTCTCATGTCGCAGACGCGGAGAAGGAAGCTGCGTGAGTCAAAGTTTTGCCATTTGTTCTATGATACCCCAATACGAAGCGCACCTTTATGTCTAAGCCAACATCTCGCGGTCCATCACCATTGTCCAGCAGTTCGCTCCCATCTGCCTATCACCTTGCGACCTGTAAAAGATCAAACAAAGAAAAAAACAATTTTGCATACAGGCAAAAACATACAACAGCGGGGATTCGCTAGTGGTCACCCACCTAACTACTAATCCGCCGGTATCTTGCTTAACTAGGGCTGAGCGGACGGGAAGCCGTGTATTCAAGATCCTATGGTCGTATGTGAAAGAAAAGCCATTTAAAGTGCTTAATAAACTCATGAATTCATTGGACTCCATAGTGGTTCACAACAGCAATTATCTCACCACGCCTTCTCCTTGTGCATTCACTTTACTACTCGACATCCTAGCAAACTTTGTCATTCTCAAATTCTGCGTACGGTTCTCAATCTCTGTGAGCAGAAGGATCCGCAAATCGACATTTTGATTCAGCTCGCTACGCGCATGATCGAGCGCATCCAAGAGATGCTGGGCATCAATGCAATTCCGTCCCCGACACGCCACGAGAACGTTAACAAGGGACCGTTGGATATATAGGCAGCGCCAGTTCAAGCACACTGGTTTCGGAGTATGACAGCAGCGCCCAACTGCGGCTTCAGAGACACCAGCGAATGAATTGAAGAATGCGTGCAGATAATGAATGGGAAAACCTCTATCATGGTCCAAATCCCCTCCCCCGCGCCGTCAATCCCACTTTCAGCTCACAATCCCTGCTTTTCGCAGATCCGGTGGATCTCATTCCATGTCTGGGTCTGCAGCTTTCTGCCCTGGTCGCTAGTGACCATCTCACCAGGACTACAGAGCGTCAGTATGTCTTGTGTAGTGGAACAATTGTTCAGAACACTTACTCATCTAAAGTATCATTGGACCAGAATTTGTTGTGGCCGGTGAATCCGAGGAGCGTGGCGCTGACTAACTCGCGGGCTCCCTGCTCAGCTGTGCGTCCCACAAACATTTGCATCAGCTTTGTTGGCATCGCAAGATACCATGGGAAATCTCTTCCGAGATCCGTGGTGCAATAGCCGGGGCAGGCAACATTAATGAAGACATCAATGTTTCCTTGAGCGTCCTTGGAGAAGTCGTCCACGAGGCCTTGCCGTATGTATTGTGTGATCAGTTTGATCAATCCATACGTCTTGCCGGCGTTGAAAGCTGCAGGGTCGTTCAGCTTATCGATCAATGTCTGACCACTCTTGACTTTGACGTCTGCGGGTACGACATACTTGCTTGCAAAGCTGCCGGTGATAGTGAGCCGGCCTGGCGTACCCTTCGATGCGTTGCTCTTCAGCTTGGGAAGCAGTAACATGGCGAGATAGGCCGTCGAAAGGATGTTGACCTGTAAGGCTGCCTCATAGCCGGTTTTCGCGTTCTTGACGTACTTTGGGGGAGCAACACCCGCGTTCAATACCACGATGTGAATCTCGTCGTACCTGCTGGTAGCCTCGGTGGCGAACGCCTTGACCGATACCCAGTCGCTCATGTCAAGCTCGAGAACATCAATGCTCTCGGCATTACAACCCGTCTCTGCGATTATAGTGCGCTTGGCTTCTTCGCCCTTTGAGAGGGTACGCACCGCAAGGATCACTTTGGAAGCGCCGTTGGCAGCGAACTTGGTGGCAGCAGGCAGGCCAATCCCAGTGTTCGAGCCCGTGATGATCACGGTTTTTCCTGCAAATGACAATGTTGGATTCCTGGGCGGGTTATGTTTGGCCCACTTCATCATCGCCATCTGTCCATTCACAGAGGCCGGCGGACCGGTACCCATAAGCGATCGAATGTCGGCTTCGGTCGCCATGTTGAATTGTATTCACCGATAAGAGAAATTGGAGGCAGAATGGACTGAGAAGGGGAGATAATAAAGAAGAGTTCAAAGGTCCCGGCCTGTTCCTGGGCAAACAGACTTTGTATACGAGGCAGCAATTGTGAGCGTGAAGAAGACCAGGGGGCGCGAGGACTTGTCCGCATCCCGCCCAGCGGAATTCCGCAGTGGTGGAACGGACGAACTCTAGGAGAGACACTATGAAAGAACTGCTTTCATCCACTCGTTCCTGCCCCATTTGATCCACTTGCAGGTAGGAGCCACCCCGGTGGACCTTTTCGGGCCTGTGTGACAGTTCGACACCACTAAATCTTGAAGCCGTTTAGGTAGACAAGAACTGCGGAATAGCGCTGTGGCGCTTTTAGTAGCCGAGACCTGCTAACAATGGTCTCAGTCAGCAATGAAAAGAACTGAAACGGCTCGAAAGTTATACGTTCCGCTTCGACACTCTTTAGGAAACGTGCCAGTGTTGGGCTTCAAGATTGACTCCCCGCTCTTCGATACAGGATCATATTCCAACAGCCCTGCTTATTCCTTTGCTTCTCGCACCCTCATGATAGCCGGTTAATATCACTAGCTTGCGTCTAATCTTGAAGGTTGCTGAGTCTCTCATCGTATTTTTTATCTTCATTGTAAGATCGAGGCCGATTATCAACTTTTATTGAGAAACATGAGATCTAAGATACGATAGCCTATATGTAGGTGTAACAAAACGGAGCACCGCCCATGGTGCTCGAAGCATCCTCAATTGTTATGGGCCCCGGGTATGCGGCTCCCATATCCAGAATGTCCTTGAGAGTTGCAGGAGGGGTGGTAAAATCAGAAATGGCGGTAGGACCATACAAGGCCTTGGTACGCTCACTCGGCTTCAGGTTTTGCCAGACCCAGTACAGCCGATCAATCGACGCGTGGTGGAAGAAGAAGAATGGATCACCGGGAGAGGCTGTGAAATCACCTCCTGGGTCGCCGCCGACGATGCTGGTGTATAGAGTCAGCACATGTCTTACGTTCAGGTTATAGAGGGATACTTACAAGTGACCAGCTGTGTGCACGCCCATGAAGTTGTTCATGAAGTTGTTCGGAGGGGGGCCACCTTGTAAAGTTTCCCAGAAAGACTGGTAGCTGCCGCTGTTGAGTAGAGATACCACGTCGTCATCCTTCAGCCATCCCTCGCTGGTGAAGCTCGTAATGTCGCGCACGAGACAACGAGGGTTGTAGCCCAGGCCATAGCTAGGAGTAAAGTCCTGGTTGGGATTCAGTGGAACGCATTCCGATGCGGGAAACAATGGGCCAAGGTTGACAGTCCAATCCTTGAAGGGTCCCGACTTCACGCAGCCACCACCTGGACCATGTGGGATCTTTATCTTGGGATCTGTGTTAAGGGGGATGCCGGTGAATGTTTGGTTGCTGCAACCCTTGGCACCCTGTCCGGAGAGCGATGTGTCGGAGCCGTCAAGCAGAGGCGATTTTGTGGGATCCTTGGACCACCTCGAGTAGCTGTAATAGGGCTGGGTACCCTTGTAGCCACACTCGTTGCGCAGAGTCTGTTCATACGCCCAAGTAAAGTATCGGTGCCAGGTCAGGAAATTACCCGTAACGCTAATAGAACGTCAGCGCATTTCTTGCACGCAGTTCGTACAGGGACATTTACTGGATGGTGAAAGACTGCTGAATATGGGTGGCAACGAAATCGTCGTAACGGTTTCTACAGCCAGGGCATATTTCCTTTGATGTCTTTGGCGGCAACTTGGCTAAGCACTGAACTGCGCTGATGTATGCCTTCTTTTCAGCCTTTGAGAAGGTAGACCTTGACTATGGTCAACGTTGAGTAGTAAACCGTTACGATACTGGAGACTTACCATTCCTGCCTGACTTGGATGTTGGTTGGATTACATTTCTTATACTGCGCGGGTTGTTGAACAGCTTGGTAGAGTTGTTGGTTGATTGCAGCACCACCAGCCATCAGATCCTGCTTGATGCTACCTAAGCCAGCAAGAATGTCATCGACACGATCGAAACTCCTCTTCTCGAACTGCACATCCTCATGAGGGAGTGCATTCCCTATAGCTAGGGGCAGAAGCAACGCGACTTGAAGAGCGCCCCGCATGGTGTGTGGTTTGAGAAGAACAGCCTCTGTTGAGCTCAATATATGGAAGCAAGCCGGATTAAAGGATGCAATGACCAGATCGGCTCAACGTGTTGGATTGTGATTTGGTTCAATAACGACTGTAAGAGATATATGCGAAATGACAGGCGTACCGGTTGGGAGAACTGCGCGTCTCACCTCTCCTCTTATTTTTATTCACACCAGATGCAGGGGTCAGTAGAACTGATGCTTCCGAGGAGCTTAGACTTTAGAATACTTCCCATCAAGGTCACAAATGCCGGTATACAAAGGCACCTGCCTGTTACTGCATGGAAACATTCCAGAACGATCCAGGAAGGCATAGCATGGCGTCCGCCCCGGGGTAATCTCACGTTCTCGAGCTCATCCTGCCCAGCTAGGACCGCAATATGCTGCTGTGTACATGCAGGTTAAATCCTTCGAAGCCCGCGTAATGGATCAATACTTGATAATTTTCAACCCCTGTAATAGTCCTAGCGACCGGGCGTATGGATGGTCATGGCTAGGTACATGGCACTGCGTGGTCGGTAAGCCTTAGCCTTGGAAGGATATCACGCCCGACTTGCGCGCAGCTCAGATGTTGTGTGCTTCGTTACTACACGTGCGATTCTACATAGGTATGGTTGCCCGAGCCGGACGCCAAGAGTTCTTCCCGCGTGCCGCTGGTTAAATCTCCTCCACTTACCTCTATGCGCCTTCTTCAACACTGGAATAATGACACCCTACTATGTTCTATCTGCGCGTCCTAGAAATGACTGAGGCTTCACCAGATAAATTTTCCGAGTACTGCAGGTCTGCTGCGCGCTCGCCAGAAGTCTCTGCGCTCGACCTGCAGACTGCTTCGCATACCAGTAGGACGGCGCTATCACGAACTCAGTTGTGGCGTCTTGTGAGAAAGCAATATGCGTAAGCGAGATTGCCAATGCACGCGGTAACGCGATGACTAGGATTGTGTGCAAGGCTTTTGCAATTGAGAGGATATACACAGTAGACTAGGTGCTTAGGCAACCTACGCCCCGCCAGCAGATGCGAATGCTGTCGTTTCGTGATTGTGTTTAACAAGTCGAGCGTAGTGCAAGAACCAACACGGTCAAGAACAGGGGCGCTCTTGACCACAGGGCGAATCTGCTGGTTGCTGTGGTCGAGATCCGGGTCCATGGATGAATGACAATCGAAGGATCCAGGTCCGACTTCGCCCTCACGCGGTTAAACCTCCCCCCCGGGTCGTTCTCGCTTCAGGTGCTAACGCCTTGTTGGTGTTGGCCCCAACATCTTATATATAGAGTCCAAGCGCGAACAGGCGCATAGACGATGTGATCATGTCCGTTCGTGGACTTGGTAGTGCGATGGAGATCTGGGAGAAGGCAAGCAGGAAAACTAAAGATTCCATGGTCTCTGTTCAACTGGCAACTAAAAGTCATTAGTCTTCTGTATGTGGATGGAAGTATATTGTACGTCACCTTTCTTCTTGTGCAAGCTCGTGTTTATACTTCAGTAAAGACGTGGATATCCTGCTAGCATATTGTTCATCAAGGTGTACCAGCGAACTTTAATATGGGCAGAATATGTGTTGCGGATGTTGTAACCTCGCTGTTCGCTCTACGTGTATTGTGGATAATAATGCGTGTCTATTTGAACGCTTCAACGCGGGTATCGTAAGCATCTAAAACCAAGTACTCCAATGCTCATGCAGCTCCTCTGTTGACTCTCGTTCTCGCTGCTCATGGAATGGCTGAGGGATCCTTGGGCCAATTGGCCGCGAACGCTGTCCATGGTGTACCTCTCATGACCATGTTGCCGTCCTTGTCAGGTACGTACAACTGTGGCTCATATCCCTGTACACTCGCCCATGACCAGAACAGCCGTCTCCAGTAGCAAGTCACCGCCGCTGGCGTCAGATACCTTCTGGTGAAAGTCTCGTAGCTGTTCCTTGCAATCTCCTCTGCCTCTTTGTCATGCGCACGGTAGTAATCCATAGCCGATTCGAGGTTTCCGAAGTTCTCGGATGCTTCAATGTAGTTTACTTCGGGACCAGCAAGCCTCATGAGGTGAGTGTGGAATTCTTGCCATTCGAGAGGATGTGTAATCAGGGCTGAGCGGCATAGTTGGAGGTACTTGAGTCGGCCAGAGTACGAGGTACCTTCGGTTTGGACGGTAAACTTATACCTGGAAAATAGTTAGCACGGTTTCGAAAGTATGTCGCAACATCGTGTCGTACCCGCAGAATTGCCTCAGGTTCATAACATCCTTGGTATGCGGGTCGCTGGCGTTGTTGATGACCACGGGCTTGATATCGCTCCATTCTTTGCCTTCGCTAACTCGGACCAGTTCCTGCCTAAGCTTGGCCATCTTGATCTTGCCCCGCCATACAACCCTCGGGTCCTTCTTTGCCCATGGGAGCTCGGTCTCCTTCTGCTCAATCTCCTTCCTGATGCTATTCCAACTCGGAGCATGTGTGTAGTTCCAAGCCCAGTACGCGTAGTTTGGCATCATCCAAATGTCCTTGTACTCCGGCCCTTCCTTGCGTGTGTAACCAAAAAATGTTCCGTGTTTCTTGGATCGCCGCGGCAGATCATCAAGCGAGAGGGAGAACTCGATGTTTGGAATTGTGGGGTCGGATGTCGAGGCGGTCGTGACAGCTCGGTCTATCTGTGCTAGAGTTCCTAGAATGCGTTCTCTCTCGTTTCCGTTTGTGACGTAGCATGCTTCTGGCTTTCCAGCATCGACGACAAACAGCTGTGGGTACCATGTTAGTTATGGTCCTTGGTCCGATCAGACGGATATGAACGTACCTCGCCCTGATGTATCATAACCCGTAGCATGCATCTTCCTTCCTCAATCTCGATATCCTGGCTGTGTACCTTCCTGCCTTGCCTCTGGCTTACCGACTGATCTAGGCTGTGGTATAGCTTTGGAAATGCCGAGTCGCATTGCTCATGGCTCAGCGTGTGCACATTGGCATGTACGTCGGCGTTGAAGTCCCAATCCCGCTGAAGATTCCTATGGTGTGAGAAAGGAAGGTAATTGTGTTTGGATTGCCCCCATATTGACCATAACTGCGTCGCGATTACAAAGGTGGAGATATAAAAGACGAGGTGCGAGAAAGAAAGACGGAACGCCTTTGGCATCATGATTGCATAACGAGTGAACAAGGCGCGACTGTATTAACGAATGACTGGGGGTAAGTGATGATGTCGGAAGGCGAAGTCGAAGAGAGAGAGGAACCCCAAGAGATGGACAAGACTCACGAGAAAAGCGGCCTTGACATAGCGCCCCATTTCATACGAGCGTCCATTCCCAAAAGCCTCGTCTCAGCAAAGCTAACCATTTACAGCTTGTGCGTGTCCATGCGACCCCCTGGGCTATCCGCATACCATCACGGACTGGGCAAGTGGGAGCTGACAGTTCGATTGTGGGCCCTATCAGAGAGCCGCTGGAGCCGGGCACGATAAGCGCATGGTTTGGGATACGATCAAAAGGATGTGGAGGTGTCAGGACGAAGTGGATAGGAGTGCCTCGCCTGGATCGTTCAGGGGTTGAAGCATCAGTCAGACCCTGACGCTAAGATGCTTCAGGCTCGGCTAGCTTTCTCTTGGGTTAGTTGGCAAGAGCACGCGCATGCGAGCGACTCTTACCACCAACGCTAACGTGCATCACAACACACACGCCGCGCGCAAACCGCCGTGTTGCAATATCTCTCGGAATCGCGGGCCTGAAGGTGAGCGAAGGAGAGATGTTGGAGCCGTCTCCGATGCGTCAACATTAAGCAATGCCATGCAATACGAGAACTCTTGTTGACGGGCCCACGTGGCTTAGCGGGTCTTGTCCCCTGACATGTGCAGCTCTATACCCTCTGCCTAACTTCACATGGAGATAATGAGATGTCGCCAGGCGATTATCACAATTAGGAAGGTGGCTTTAGTAACATGCGATGGAGATCATGCGCCCTAATCCGGACGAGGTGACCGTTAGACCCTGCGCCGCATGGGGGTTTGTACACCCCTCTAGCTTATCATTGGCGACCTTTTGTTGCTTCAGCTATCCATCGTTCCCAAGCAGATAACCGCGTCCTAGCACCTGCGAAGAGTTGGGGGCTGTGTGCACGAGGCACTCGGCTCTTTCTGTAGTGGAAGCATGATCTTTCATTTGCCGATACGACATGGCCTGATGAACGAGCGGCTGATTGCGGCACGAAACATTGGTAGAACGCCAAACTACGAAGAGGAGATGACTTGACGCCGGTATCTCACGATCCTTCTGTCCTAATGCATCTGCCTGCCTCGGACACGTTTCAGGACACTGACGCGCACGATGCATTGCACATGTGCTCTCAGATTACCAGAGCGTAATGTTCTGATGTTCGAGAAGCAACATGGTGAAAATCGACGATACCTCAACCGGTCCAGACACTAGCGTTTCTTTGCATGTCATTTGGCGGCCCGGAGTCAAAAAGAAACGCGAAACCTACACAAGCGGCGACACGATATTGTTGCTAGACATAGCCGCACACGATACCACTTAATCGGACTAACTAGTTATCGAATTGCGCCGGGCCCCCGGATGCACTTATGTTGACCGTCCACATTGACTTCTCAGCATACCTAGCGTTTTGGTCGTTCTCTGGTAGACGAAAACAACTATTAGCATTAGCATATCGTAGGGCGAGACGGTTGCAATGCTCGCCCACCACAGCTCATCTTCTTTTCTTTCTTTGCATAGTTTTGTCTTCCTACTCGCGCTCACTTATGGTGGAGAGGGCCGTCCCGAGCCATGTCCATACTTGTTGACTTTCATACAGGTCCTGTATGGCATGAGGTGTGGAAGAAACACGTGACAGGCTTATATGTGGACGCAATTGTGGGGAAAGACGATAAACAGGCGGAAACTCGGAGGAGGGGGTATCGTATGCTCTTCTGTCCGATCTTCGAATTGAAGCTGGGTAAGAGTCTGCTCTTCCACCGTCAAGGCAGACGGTCCAAGTCTAAGGAACCATTCTGCTCCTCAGCAAACGCCTGCGCTATGCAAATGCAAGTCATACATCTATGCAAAGTCTCTCATACAAATCGTGACTCGTAACATGGTGCCTACTACCGCTTTTTATTCTTCTTCCCACCTCCCGCAATCGGCTTGAGCGCCGCATGTTTAGGATGCTCCTTCAAGTGCTGATGTAACTGAGTCTTGGAAGAAAAACCAGCGCTGCAGCCAGCACACTTGTTCTTAACATCGGGCTCGTCACCTTCAGCCTGTTTTGCAGCCTTCTTCAGACGTTTCAACGCAGCCTTGCCAAGCTTGGGTTCTGGAGGAGCGGCGACTTCTGTTTCTATTGAATCGTCGGGCTTGAGGTCTTCGGTAGGCGCTGTGGAAGGTTCTGTGCTAGCACCGGCAAGTCGAGCCTCGATTTCGGAACGTGAGGCGTATTCGTCGTCTACGTCCGAGCTTGTTTCTGAGCGCGAGGGTGATACTGACACTGTGTTACCAGGTGCAACTTTCTCCGGACGGACGTCTTCGTCGTCTGTACTGCGGTCGTCTATTTCCAGCCCCTCTGTTTTTGTCGCAAGGTTTTGGACAGATGCGTCAGAGCCTTCATCACCAGAAACTTGGGCATCCATAGCAAGTTCGTCCTCTACTGGTAGGATCTCATCGCTTTTGAGAGCATCTTCATCCAAGTCCAGATGGGCGTTATCCTTTTGCATCTTCTTCTTGAGAGCCTGAATTGCTTTTTGATGCTTCTTGCTCTTCTCGTGGGCATCATATTGCCGCTCGCTCTTGAATGTCTTGTTGCATGCCACGCATTCGTAGATGTCCTCGTCGACTTCTTCTTCACTCTCCTCATCAACTTCGTCAGCCGGCCGCGCGGTAGCCCAATGTGACACTGCCTGCTCCTCCTGCTCCATTTTGGCAATCTGCACAGCCCTTGCTCGTGCAGCCTGCGCTTTCCTAGCATCGCGCTGTGCCTTGGCCTTGTCTTCGGCTGTTTGTGTGTTTGGGGTATAACGTGGGTCTCGTTTGCGTACGAATGCAACTAGTGTCCTGACGGCGTCATTGAACGCTCTCCTGCCTTCGTCGCGAATCTTTTGATTCTCTTTCTCAGCAGCCCGTCGATAGCGGCGATCAGGTTGGAGAGAGGGGTTGTATTCGTCCAGCCATGCAAAACTTTTGGCCGTGGCGAAGCCATTCCATGCTGAGTAGAAGTCGCGCACAACGCCCTCGTACTCATCATCTTTGTGACCAAAGGTGGGGTAATCTGGTATGTCGATGTCGTCGTAATCTGCCGCATACGCCTCTTCGCGCGCAAGTTGCTCGAATGTTTCTCGTACGAAGCCAAAGAAACCATTTGGCGAGTCTGAAAAGTCCACGTTCCCTCTGAACTTGCCCATCATCTGCGATATGTCGTCGGCTGTCGTGACCTTCATGTCCCCCTGGTAATGGTCGCCAGTGTCCTCGCCAGCACTTCCCCGCAATATATCCCTTTCATGTGCATCGTACCACGCGCGTTCTTGATCGTCTGAGAGTACTTCGTATGCGGATCGGACTTCGGCGAAGAGGGCAGTGGTACGTTCGACATCGCCATAGTTTCGGTCGGGGTGCAGTTCGAGCGCTTTCTTGCGATATGCCTTCTTGAGCCTAAAGAGACCAAGCAGCGTACTCGTCTTGTGTGGCGTTGCGCTCTACGCCCAACAGTTCATAGTAACTCGTCTTCACTTCGCCGCCACCATTCGGCGCGTCGGCGCCACCGGTGGATTGAGACGCACCCATAGTGATGGTTGGCTTGGATGCAGCTAATAGTGTGGTTTGAACTCAGTCAAGTTCTTTCGGGTCTCGAACTCGTTGCAGTGGCTGATGGGCAGTTGCGTGGTGTGGGTGCGTGTAAGAATTCTAGTGTTGAAATTTAAAGAGTGGCCTTCACACCATTCCCGGTGCGCGCGCTGATAGCCCTGCTATACACCGAGGCGCGCCCAGTGTTTACATTGTGCTATTTTGGTGAGTCGTAAAGAGCCATTGTTGCGTCACCGCAAGCAAATCGGCTATGACTGTGCGCTCGGCGTTGATTGGTCACGGACTGCAAAGGCGAAAAGTTTGAGCAGACATAATTGAGGAAGAGCGCTATTGGAGCCACCACAGTCTAGATAGCGCCGAAAGCCGGCACAAGCCATGATTAGGTTTGCTTCTTAAAAGCGACGATTCCCCATGTCTTTGTGATGCCGTAAGGCTGTTGTCCATGGAATTCTGGGGTTTACCATTTAGCGGCATCCTTCACAGGCAGACAGGCGCATGACCCGCTGAACACACCGACGTCGTTATTCCCTCATTCATCACCGCCTCTTCTCCCTTTCCTCCGCCACACGTCCAACTCTCTTTCGAGACATCCTCTGCATCTTTTTGTCTCTGCTAGACAACACACAGCCACATCTGTACGTCCCAAGACTGGTGATCGCTGCAACGCTGCGTTAGCCTGACCCGGAACTGCGGCGGAACCAGTGTGCAAGGTACCCCGCTAAAGCGTTGCACACCACTCAACTCCCCACGTGCGCCCTCTGTGCGTCCTGATCGGCCAGCCCTACCGCGGTCCCTCGTCGACGCTGCGCCGAACATGAAGTTCGGCCACCTATTCAAGCAGACTCTCCGGGATGATGGATTCCCGCCAGAGTGGGTCGATTCCGCCATCTCCTACTCGCAGCTCAAGAAGTGCATAAAGAGACTTACCGACGAGCTGCAGCAAGTGGGCCTCGACCCTGTTACGCTATCCAAACTACTCAAGCATGTCGAAGACTACAATGCTTCGACACAAGAAGATGACGACGACCGGGAAAGACCCTTCCAGTACATCCTTAACCCGGACAGTCCCACGGACAAGGCCTCGCCGTCACGGAAGGCTTTCCACCCAAAGCTCCTCTTCTACGTCGATGAAACCAGTGGAGAGGTGACGAGCGCCCAGCTGGATGAAGAGACCAAACGCAAACTGCAGATGCTGGCTGTTGAGACGGGCATGTCCAATATGCGCGTCGTGGATGATTCAAACGCGTCACTGCAAGCCGTCGATTCTGTCGATTCTGTAGATTCATCCAATCCTATAACTACTGTCCCAACAAATGCATCTCGCAACCGACCAGGTTACCGTACCGTCGAAGTTCCCATCACTTCGGACACGGAATTCTTCACCAGGCTTACCAGTGAGGTTACAGGACTGGAGAAACTGCAGGAGCGGGAGCAGAAGCGAATGAACGTTCAGATTGAAGCACTAGGGCAACAGGTTGCCAAATTGACCAACCCAGACCGAAGAGCCAACAGAAAGATGCTCACTGCTTGGCGTCAAATCTTCCAGATCTACGTGGAAGAAGGCATCTTCTTTGGGACAACGGAAATGGACCACAAATCACATGATTCAGAAATGGCAATGGCAAGGCTAGCTGGCTTCTCCAATAAAATTGCCAAGGCTGGTCTGGTCGAACAGCTGAAGAAGAAGGAGAACCTGCAAGCACTAAACACTTTCATGCACATCAACCGAGAGATTCTCCAAGGTCTGCGGTTCGGTGAGATTAACCACAACGCCATGATCAAAATTCTCAAAAGTAAGTCTTTTCGTTCTTGCAGCTATAGACCCACAAAGTAACAGGAGACGCCAGAATTCGACAAGCGCACAGCTCTGGGCGTAAAATCCACATTCCCTCGCCAGGTAGAATACCCAGAGTTCTCAGAGCACCTCGCCAAAGCCGTGTGCGCCGAGGTGAACACACAGATCCTCTCTCACGTCCCACAAATAGACGACTACTCGTGCCCCATGTGCATGGAACTCCAATGGCGGCCCGTCAAACTTAGCTGCAACCACACCTTTTGCATCCGATGCTTGATCGTCATGCAGAACAACAAGCAATACAACTGTCCTTTCTGCCGCGAGAAGACTGTTTTCGATGCAAACTCAGGTCCGTATTCCCTATCTTTTTATCTATAGCTAAAAGCAACATTACTAACGACATGACTATAGATAATCTGGATACCGAACAAGCCGCCTTCCTCAAGAAATGGTTCCCGGATGAAGTCAAGAACAAGCAGCGTTACAACGAGATGATGGCGGGCGTGGATCAATACGGAGAAGTGTATGCTTCTGAAAAGTGCGTCGTCATGTAATCAACCGCAACATTCATGGGTCGCATGCTAAATCCTTGTCCAAGATTCCTGCGCGCTGGCACCTTGTGGTAAGTCACATACATCTTTTCGTCTTGGAAAAAGAGGATGCTAACACCTCCTCAGGCACATGATTTGATTCCATCTACGGAGCCAGTGCGACTTATCGAGAGCTTTTTTCTTCTCTAGATTTTCGCCCCAAAGATACCCAGCGCAATCTGCGCACTTGCAGTAGTTAACAGACTAATTCAACACCTCTCTACCCATTGCAAGATATCCCAACAAAATGCTGTACCGAGTGAATGTGAGCACCACAATGATGGCAATGAATGTGATGGTTTGAGAGACGAAAGAATTCTCATGCAGAGAGTACCCACTCAAGGGAATA